>Ga0302212_1000005_pt1 | contig 289605 bp, 215 predicted proteins | sample II_Fen_N1_1_FD_200235 | JGI IMG/M metagenome (GOLD analysis project Ga0302212, IMG submission 200235) | Peat permafrost microbial communities from Stordalen Mire near Abisko, Sweden - II_Fen_N1_2 | ecosystem: Environmental > Terrestrial > Soil > Wetlands > Permafrost | place: Sweden: Abisko...
GTTTGCACCTCCCCGAAGCATTTCGCTGCTTACCGCGTCCTTCATCGCCTGATAGTGCCTAGGCATCCGCCATGAGCCCTTCTCATTCTAGTCCACTCGATCAAACACCATCAAACACTCGATCCTTACGAATCAAGCGTCCAACAATGCCCGCATCCAGAACACCTGAACTCGCTCCGTAGAGCGAATTCATTCGAATTCTCTTTACTTCACTCTACTCGCCAAAACGGCGACCATGCCTTTCAAAGATCGAGATCTCAAGAGATCTCTCCTCCCGCGTCGTTGGCGGCTTTCGCTGCCGTTCCATCGCTGGAGGGAGAACAAATATGGGGGATCGGGCAGGCGATGTCAAGAGTGCGCGGGAACTTTTTCAAAAAAGGGTATGATCATCCAAACGCCATGGGCTTTTCCATATTTGCAGCCATGTCGAACTCCGATCTGGTCTGGTCCTCCGATCCCGAACTGCGCAAGAACCTGGCTTCCGGCTCCATGGCCGGATCGCGCTCCCGCAGCGGCAAACCATCCGCCGCCGCGACGCCCGAGCGCAAGCATCTCCCCAAAGGGCCTTGCGTCTCGCTCGAGACCGCCGGCCGCAAGGGCAAGGGCGTCACGCTGGTCACCGGGCTGCAGCTTGGCGAAGCCGTCCTGGAGGACCTGGGCAAGAAGCTCAAGGCCCTGTGCGGCACGGGCGGAACCGTGAAGGACGGCATCATCGAGATCCAGGGCGATCATCGCGCGAAGATCCAGGACGCATTGGCCAAGCAGGGCATCGCCGTCCGGAAGATCGGATGACCCTCGAGGAACTGGACTGGCTCCGCACCGACGGACTGGCCGTCCTGGAGCGCCTGCAGACCACCTCGGGCACGGACGCTCTGGCGCTGGCCACCCGCCTGCGCAAGGAGCTCCCCGCCCCCAAGGCCCGCCTGATCCAGGAACAGCTGGAGCTGCGCGAGCGCGGGCGCGCCAAGTTCGGGGACCGCGCCGCGCGCATGCTCTTCACCCGCCGTCTGCTGGAGCAGGCCACCGGGATGCTCGTGGCGCGCCACAAGGCGGTTCGCCTTGCCGCCTTTGCGGCCCTGCAATCCACGGTGGAGTTCGGGGACCTGTGCTGCGGCAGCGGCGGCGACGCCTTGGCCTTTGCCGAGGCCGGCCTCTCCCCCGCCCTGTGCGACCTCGACCCGATCGCGCTGGGCCTGGCCCGCCACAACCTCTCGGTCGCGGGGTTCCAGGCCCGCACCTTCGAGACGCGCCTGCCGGAACTGCCCTTCTCCCCCACCCTGTTCCACCTGGATCCCGACCGGCGCACCCAAGGGCGCGAGACCGGCGAGGACCGCTGGGACGCCAAGGGGCTCTCGCCCGATCCGTCCGAGATAAGACAGATCCTGTCATGCTGCCCCGAGGGCGTGATCAAACTCTCGCCCGGGACCCCTCCCGAGGCCTTGGAGATCGCCTGCGAGCGCGAGTTCGTGGGCGTGCGCGACGAGGCGCGCGAGCTCCTGCTGTGGTGCGGCGCCTTGGGCGAGCCCGGCACGGTGAAGGTCTCGGAATACGGGGCCGACGGCTCGTGCGAGACCTGGAGCACACGGGCATCCGCGATGGAGGACGCCTTCTCGGACGACCCGGCCGAGGAGCCGGGCGCGTACCTGCACGAGCCGGTGAAGGCGCTGGTGCGCAGCCATCTGTTCGCCGCCTACGGGCAGGAATGCGGGCTCTCGCTGCTGGACAACTCGATCGCCTGGCTCACGGGAAGCCGCGAGTTCCGCAGCGGGCTGCTCAAGAGCTACCGGGTGCTGGCCCACGCGCCGCTTGCCAAGGGCACCGAGGCCGGGCTCTTCCGGGAGACGGGACGCTCCTGCCGCGCCGTCAAGAAGCGCGGCGTGGCCGTAGTGCCCGAGGCCGCCCAGAAGCTTCTGCGCGGCTTCGAGGGGGAGCCCGCGATCCTGGCCTACTTCCGGGTGCGCGGTCGCAAGTGGTGCGCCGTGCTCGAGCCCGTGGCCGGGACCGTCCTCGCGGGGGATTGACAGGATCCGTCATGCCGCGCCAGCCGGACGGAGGGCGCGCGCAGCGCGGTGCCGCAGGCACCGACCGGAGGGAAGCCCGCAGGAGGGCGGCCCCGCCCCAAAAGGGAAAGGGCGCCCGGTCGGGCGCCCTTCGGAACGGGAACGGCGGGGCGGCGCCCCGAATCTTCAGGCCGAAGGACCGCCGTAGTAGTTGGTCTCGAAGCGGCGCGTCTTGAGCACGTCCAGGAACGTGCCCGGTGCGTCGGTCCGGCGCAGGCGGAAGAAGATGCCGGTGGCAAGGCTCGGGAAGAGGCGCGCCAGGAGCTTGGCGAGCCATTCCGGGAACGGGTAGAAGCCGCTGCCGTCGACGGCATCCACGACGAAGTGGCCGTCGACGGAGGCGAAGCGCTTGAAGCCCGGACGCGTGAAGCCGCGCACGTGGGGGCCCAGCACCTTGTTGGACGAGGGCTGCTGGCCCATCAGGAGAAGCAGGCGGTCGTGCCAGGTCGCCATGTTGGGAACGCCCACCAGGAAGACTCCGCCGGGCTTGAGCACCCGCGAGACCTCGCCCAGGATCCAGAAGAGGTCCTTGGAATGCTCGAGCACCTGGTTTGCCATCACCACGTCGAAGTGGCCGTCCTGGAACGGGAGCGCGTCGCGCTCGATGTCCAGGGCCACCGTGGCGATGCCCTTGGTCGCGCAGATCTCGCGGTAGGGTTCCCAGCCTTCGACGCCGGTGAGCTCCACCTTGGCCGATGACAGGATCTGTCCGATGCCCTCGAGGTCGTCTCCCTGGCCGCAGCCGAGATCCAGGACCCGCAGGCGCCCGCCGCCGGGACGCTGCCCGACCGCCCAGGCGCGCAGGATGGGACGGCCGTAGCACAGGTGCTCGGTGCCCTCCTTCATCCTCTGGAAGAAGCCGTAGACCGAATCAAACAGCGACATCGGTCTCCTTGCGACGGCGCTGGAGAGCAAAGCCGACCACGCCCCAAAGGGCCAAGACCGCGACGCAGCCGCCGGCGACCTTGAATCCGAATTCGACCCAGTCGCTGTGGTAGGTCATCTTGATCTCGTGCTGGCCTGCCGGCACGGCGATGGAGCGCAGCGCAAAATCGGTGCGCAGGATCTCGACGGGCTTGCCGTCCACGGTGGCGTGCCAGTGGATGTACCAGGGCTCGGCCAGGGCCACCAGGGCGGCCTTGGGGGTATTGACGGAAATTGTCCAGTTGTCCGGATCGGGATTTTCCCACTTCACGGAACCGGGAACCACGGTGTCCACCGGGGCGTTGATCAGCGACTTTGCGATCGGGTCCTTGGCGGCCTCGGTCGGATCGAGCAGGACCTGGGTGCGGTAGGCGAAGGTGGTGTCGAGGATCTTGTCGAGCTGGCCGTCCAAGGGCACGGCCTGGACCGAGCTCACCAAGCGGATGCGCGGCAGCACCGAGCGGTTGGGTGCGATGCCCAGCGGCGAGGAACGATCCTCCCCGGCGCGGAAGATCAGGTACTTGACGTTGAGCAGGTCCAGCGTGCGGCTCCCGGCGATGGTGCCGTCGGGAAGCTGCTTGAGGCCGTGCATGACCCGCTTGAAGTCCTTGCTGCGGAACTGCTGCATGTGGGCCATCTCGTTGTCCGCGAAGCCGCCGGCGCTCTGGATGCCGTACAGGATCAGCTGACCGGAGAAGGTCGAACCGGGAAGTTCCAAGGCGCGCCAGGTCGACTTGTCGGCCTGCAAGGAAGCGACGGCCGGATCCTCGGCATAGTAGTCGTCGTAATTGAAGGTGTTCATGAACTTCCCGGCCAGCGGGAAGATGTCCAGGGCGAGAGCCAACAGGAAGGCGCCCACCATCACCGGGCGCTTGATGCGTCCATCGATCCACAGCGAGGAGAGCAGGAGCAGGCCGCCGGCCAGCAAAGCCGAGCGGAAGGCGCCCAGTTGGAAGGCGCCGGAATTCTTGGCCCACAGGGCATCGGCTCTTTCGCCGGCCTGGCCGAGGGTGGAGGTCCAGATCGAATAGACCGTGTCGGGCACGATCGCCATCAGGATGAGCACGCCTGCGGTGATCCCGGCCGCCTTGAGCAGTCCCTTGCGAACCTTCTCGCGCCGAGCGACATCCCATTTCTCCGCTTCCTCCATGGCCTTGAACCACAACGCCGTGAGGGCGCACAGAGCCATCGACCACCAGAACATGATCATGCTGGGCGCACGGAAGTTCCGGATGCCCGGCACCGAGATCTTCGTGCCGTTCTCCAGGTCGAAGCCGTAGATGATGCTGTAGAAGGGCGTGTTGGCCCCCAGCGCATTGAGAAGGGCCAGGATCGCCACCGAGAGCCAGAACCAGCTCCATCGGTTGCGCAACACCACCGCGGCGGCGATGCCCAGGACCGTGATGGCGATGCCGGCGTACTCGCTGTTGAGCTTGAAGGGGTTCTTGCCCCAGTAGTTGTCGTTGATGCCGGTGAACTCGGGCACCACCAGCGAGGCGGCCTCTTCCCAGTGGATCGACCAGCTGGTGGCATGCTCGAAAGTGGTCTTCTCGGCCGTGTTGCGCACCGAGAACTGCTTGGTGTACTGCATCGGGGGGTAGAAGACCGGCATGGCAAGGCCGATGCCCAGGAGGATCGCGACCCAGAAGCCCAGGAGCTTGCCGCCCATCAGGGCGTAGCCTTCCTTGGCCTTCCACATCTCCACCAGGCGCCAGCACAGGTACACGAAGAAGCCGATCAGGATGTAGTAGACCATCTGCAGGTGCGAGGTCAGGACCATCAGGCCGATGGTGGCGGAAAGTCCCAGCGGGTGGTACCAGCGGGCCTTGCGGGAGAGGAGCTGGATCAGGCAGTGCAGCGCCATCGGCAGCCAGGCCATGATGTAGACCTTGCCGGTATGACCACCCTGCATGACCGACAGGAAGTTCAGGTTGAGCATGTAGGCCGAGGCTACGGCGATCGAGGACCAGCGCTCCAGCTTGAAGGAACGGCGGAAGAGGACCGTCGCGCTCAGGCCCGAGAGAAGCGTGTGGGTCCAGAAGAGAAGGCCCAGGGCGCGCTTGGTGTCGAACAGCTCCATGACGGGCCAGAACAGCGGATACATGACCTCGCCGAAGATCGCGTCCAGCGTGGGCATGCCCGAGAGGTACCAGGGATGCCACCCGAAGATATGGCCCGCCTTGATCATCTCGGCCATCTTGGTGTAGTTGCAGTAGCCGCCGATCTGGTCGGATCCGTAGAACATCTTGCCGCTGAAGAGGAAGCCCAGGAACGGGATCGTCCCCATCGCAAGGAGGACCAGCAAGGGCATGAGCCAGGGCTTGAGGCGTTGGACAAGATTTGTCATGACAGCTCCGCAGAGGTTAGGGACACAGCCGAGGGAGTATAGGAATTTGCAAGCCGAGCGCGGAGAGGTACCTTTGCGGGTCTCTTGGAAACGACAACGTCCGGCCATTGGGCCAAGCTCTTGCGCATCGCCACGACCTTCGGACTGCTCGGATTGGTCCTGTGGTTCACACCTCTCCGTGCCACAGCCGGGGTCATCCAGCAGGCGAACCCCTGGTGGCTGGCCTGCGCGATCGGCACCCTTTCCTTCGGAATGCTCGTCCAGGTGGCCCGCTGGCAGCTCCTGCTCGACCATCCTTCCGTGAGGTTCGGCCAGCTTCTGCGCATCCATCTCATCGGCACCGCGGCCGGCTTCTTCCTTCCCTCCTCCGTGGCCGGGGACGTGGTGCGCACCGGGCTGCTCTCGAGGGAAGCCGGGCTGCTCGAGCGCTCCCTCATCTCGACGCTGGTGTCCCGCCTGTTCGGGCTGGGCGCCTTGATGCTCCTTGCCATGGCCGGGGCCATGCTCTGGCCCAACCCGGCCTTGCGCTTCGCGCCGAACCGGATCGCAGGCATCGTGGCCATCGCATCACTCGCTTGCGCGTATCCGGCATGGCGCCTATGGAAACGCGTGAGGAGGAACCACGAGTGGTGGCTGGCCGGGCCGCGCTGGCGCAAGCGCATCCACGACGGCTTCGAATACCTGGCGAGCCTTCGCAACCCCCTGCTCCTGGGCAAGGTCTTCGCCTATTCGCTGCTGCTGCAAGGCAGCACCCTGCTCTCCGGATGGATGGCCTTCAAGTCCCTCTCTGCCCCCGTACCGGTCGCCGCCGCCTTTGTCTTCCAATCGCTTCTTCAGCTCGGAAGCCTCGCTCCGCTGACCGTGGGCGGCATCGGAGTTCGTGAAGGACTCGCGATGGTCCTCTACCACGGCATCCTTCAGCTCCCGCGGGAACAATGCCTGGCGGCCATGGCGCTGGGATACGTGATCAGCACGATCCTCTGCCTGCCCGGGATCGCCCTGTTTGCCGGCCTGCGCAAGCGCCCTCAATAAAGTCTTACCGACAGACACGACTGGAGCCTCATCATGGACAATTCCTTCAACGAAGAACGCTACTCTTCCTCCTCGATGCTTGCCTTGGGCGAGATCGAACGCAACCTCCGAATCAGCACGATCCTGGAGCTTTCTGCGGCATGCGGACCCAAGAGGATCCTCGACATCGGCTGCTCGGACGGCTTCCTGTCACGCCTGCTCAAGGAGCGCACCGGTGCCGAGATCGTCGGCATCGAAGGCTCGTCCACGGCAGCGGCCCAGGCACGGCAGATCTGCACCCACGTCCACGAAATCTTCCTCGGCAGCGACCTGATCCCGGAGGAGGACCAGAGCTTCGACCTCGTGGTCGTCGGCGAGGTGATCGAGCACGTCTTCCAGACCGAGGACATGCTGGAGGAACTGCACCGCGTCACGCGCCCAGGAGGGCATGTCCTACTGACCACCCCAAACCTGGCAGCCTGGTTCAACCGCGTCATGATCCTGATGGGGCATCACCCTCTCTTCAGCGACATCGGGGTCCGCGAGACCAATGCGGGAAATCCCTACATCAAGGCGTTCACTCCTCCTGGACACATCCGCGCCTTCACCATGAGCTCCCTTTCCGACATCCTGCGCCGGACCGGATGGAAGGTCGTGGAAAAGCGGGGAGCCAACGTCTTGAACAACAAGCTACGCCCGATGGACCTGTGGATCAGTCGCCGCTTCCCGTCGCTGGCCTCCGACCTGATCGTCCTGGCTCAGCGCACCTGAATCAAGGCAGGGGGATCCCCAGGATCTCCTTGCGGATCATTCCCGCACGCACAAGGTAGCGATTGCCGCAGGTCGCCCGACGGCGCGACTTGAAGGCGCGTCTCCAGCCCGGCACGGAGGCGAAGGGCGCAACCAGCATCGCCCACCCTTTGCCCCAGCCGTCGGTGAGGAAAAAGCGCAGTGCCACAACCGGACAGAGCAGGAGATGCAAGGGGAAGAGCCAAACGAGCTCCAAGCCATCGAGATTCTTCACGAGGCTCCAGATGCGGTTGCGGGCGAAGAGGAACTGGCTGCGGGCAAAGCCCTTCTTCGTCCTGCCGTGAGAGCCACCCTCGATGTGCCGCACGACCGGACCGGGCAGGAACTCGGCGCCGGTCCCCTGCCTCGCGGCTCTCCAGCACAGGTCGGTCTCCTCGAAGTACATGTCGAAACTGTCATCGAACCCACCCAGGGAACGCCACAGCTGCGCACGGATGACCAAGGCCGCGCCGTTGGCGCCCAGGATGCGCTTGCGCTCCCTTCCCGGAGAGACGGACATGACCTGCTTGACGAACCCGCAGCGATCAAGGAAGATCCCGCGCGTCTGAGGCTCGTCCCGAGGCTCGAAGCGCAGCAGCTCCAACTGCCCGATCTCCACCCGGGACGCCGCGTCGAGATCATCAAAGCGCTCCAACCAATCCGCATCAACGACCGTGTCCGGATTCAGAAGGATCAGGAATTCTCCCCGAGCCTCCATGGAAATGTGATTGTGACCACCCGCGAAGTACAGGTTCTCCGGCGACCGGCGGCAGACCAGACGCGGATCGTCTCCGACATGCGCCCTCACGAAGGCCAGCTCATCCTGAGGCGATGCGTTGTCGAGCACCAGCACCTCGAAGGAGGCGTGCGACGAGGCAAGGACGGAGCGCAGGCAATCGACCAGCTGCATTCCGTTGTTCCAAGCCACGATCTGGATCGTGAAGCGCAGGGAATCGTCCTTTTCCGGAGAAATCATCGAAGACATGCCACAAAGGTAGCCCTTCGCGGTTCTAGCTTTGCGAATCTATGCCCAAGTTGAATCGTTGCCGCATCTGTCATGCGGAAGCCGAGCATCCTCTCCACCGCGCCCCCGAGATGATGTTCGGATCCGGCGAATCCTTCGAATACTTCCGTTGCAATGCTTGCGGCTGCCTCCAGATCGAGACCGTTCCGGACGATCTCGGCAAGTACTACTCAGGCCGGTACTACAGCTACGCGACCCCGAAGTTCGGCCTGCCCGAGCGGATCGCCCGCTGGTTCCGCGACCGCTACAGCCTTACCGGCAAGGGGCTCATCGGAAAACGACTTGAAGCGCGCAATCCCAACGAGAAGCTGCGCGTGCTTCGGCTCGCCGGCCTTGGCAAGCACCACAAGGTCCTGGATGTGGGCGCCGGTTCCGGCTACCTGCTGGGCACGATGCGGGACCATGGCTTCAAGAACGTCGAAGGCGTGGATCCCTTCCTTCAGAGCGATGTCGAGTTCCGCAAAGGCTCCTTCGTGCGCAAGGCAGACCTGGGCAATCTCTCGGGAAGCTGGGACTTCATCCTCTTCAACCATTCCCTCGAGCACATGATCGAGCCGCTCGAGCCGCTCCAGCACGCCCGGCGCCTGCTTGCCGAGGACGGGCGTTGCATCGTCCGCATTCCGGTATCCTCCTCGTACGCCTGGGAGACCTTCGGGGTGCACTGGGCCGCCTTGGACGCTCCCCGCCACCTTTTCCTGCATTCCCACGACAGTTTCCGGATCGTCGCGGAAAAAGCCGGATTCGAGATCGTCGGCGAGGTGCAGGACTCGGACACTTTCCAGTTCTGGGCAAGCACTCAGGCCCAGCAGGGCATTGCGCAGCGCGGAGAACGATCCTGGGCCACATCCCCCAAGGACTCGATCTTCACGCGCGAACAGGTGCAGGAATTCGCCAAGCAGGCCCGCGAACTCAATCGCACCATGCGAGGCGACCAGACCTGCTTCATCCTCGCTCCGAAGCGCAAATGAAAAAGGCGCCGAGCTCATGAGCCCGGCGCCTGCCATTCAAGATCCGAAATCGATCAGGGAAGGACGACGCGGCTCGCGGCAGAGCCCGCCGAGACCACATACACGCCCGTAGCCTTGGCATCGGGACGCAGCGTCCATTGAGCACCGGAACGTGCAGCGATCCATGCTTGGGCGCGCCCCGAGAGGTTGCGCACGACAGGCTTCTCGACCGAGGTCACGCGCAGCTCGGATCCGTTCCAACGGGTTGCCAAACGTGCCGTCGTGGACTTTGCCACGCCCAGCACCTGCGAGACCACCAGAGGACGCGAAGCCTCCCAAGGAGTGGATGCCTGCACCGCTGCGGCACGAGCCGCGACGCGGCCGGCCGAAGCGTGGACAACGGAGTCCGAATCGTTCTTCAGGCGGCAACGCACAAACACCTCGCCAGAGGGGAGTGTACCGAGCACTTCGCCAAGCACCGCAGAAGTGTCGTGGAACTTGCCGACATGCGGATTCGAGAAGTCCGGAGTGCTCGAGTACTGCACCTCGATGGAGTCCTTCGGATCCAGACGCACCTCGACCGAACTGTCTTCGCACTCAGGTGAGGCTTCGAGCTTCACGTGAATCGGCGTGGCCGCCGTGACAGCCTGGCCGGCCTCGGGCGAGAGGACGCGGAGGGAGCGACGGCAGGTCGGAACGACACTGTCCTGCTTGGGAAGCTCGAGGGTCGCGCGATAGCGGCCGCGGATCTGCGCACTGGTCAGAGCGGAATCGTGGATGGTGACGAAATCCATCTCGGCAAAGGAATGGCGGCCGTCATAGCTGCTGGTCGTGCTGGCTCCGATATGCAGACGTGCCGCCGCATCCAGGGCTGGCTTCGCATCGGCGCCGTTGACGCGCCATCCGTCGGTGGCATCGTGGCCGTCCACGTAGTAGCGCATCTCCTCACCGTTCCAGGTGGCCACGATATGGAGCCACTTGTTCAGGTCGAGGCACCGATCGGTGTAGACTTCCTTCCAATAGGCCGTGCCTGTTCCGATCGAGAATTCGCCCACGCAACGCGAGATCGATGCGCGCGCGGTGTTGCTGAAGTAGCTGCGGCTGGCCGTCCAGCCGCTGGCATCGGAGTAGGCCTCCTCAGGGAGGACCGGATAGAGCTCTCCTCCACCGGAGCGGACCGTGAATCCTTGCGAAGAGCTCGAGCCCCAAGTCGCCGTATTCACGAAGTCCGAGATGTAGCGCGTCACGAGAGGGCCATAGGCCTTGAGCTTGACGCGAATCTCCACAGAGAACGGTCCCTGGGGCTGCTTGTAGCCATCCAGACCGAGAAGCCCGGACTGCCCCAGGTCGAGAAGCCCGCCTTTGACCGAAGCATCACCATAGACGGTCAGCGAATCGCCAGCCGCCGAGCGGAAGGGGTTGGGAGCGTCGAAACCGGCAGAAAAGCCGGCAAAGGTCGAGACGGTCGTCAAAGCCATGACGGCCGCAGCCTTGACCAGGGAATTGCGAGTACGGAACGGGTACATCTATCCTCCATTTGAGCGGGATTGCTGTACTCAAGTGTATCTAGGAAAATACTGACAATCAAGATTTTCAAGCATTATTAACGACAATTCGTACTCATCTTGGATACAAATCCAAGAAATTTCATTGCCAATTCAGCCCGTTCAGAGGTACTCTTTTCCCGGTGCAAAGGATCGAGTTCTTCACGGACTACCGGCAGTTCCTACGGGACTACTACGAGGAGCGCAAGCAGCTCTCGAGATCCTTCAGCTATCGCCAGTTCTGCCTGAAGGCCGACATCCGATCTCCTTCGCTCTTCCTCGAAGTCGTCGAAGGACGCCGCAACCTGACAGAGACAAGCGTCGTGCAGTTTGCCAAGGGCCTTGGCCTCGACGCGAAGGACAGCCACTACTTCTCCACGCTTGTGAAATACAACCAGGCCCGCGACTCCAAATCCAAGCAGAAATGGTTCGATGAATTGCGCGGTCTGCGTTCGAACCTCCAGATCGAACTGGTTCCCTTCGATCGCCACGAATACTACGCGCGCTGGTATTTCCCCGTCCTGCGGGAACTTGCCTGCATCACCGACTGGGACGGCGACCATGCCGCCTTGGGAAGACTCGTCCGCCCGACGCTCGGGGCGCGTCAGGTCCGCGACGGCATCGACCTGCTGGTTCGCCTTGGCTTCATCGAGCAGGTCGGGAACCAGTGGCGGCAGACGGCCCCGGCCTTGACCAGCGGCACCGAGGTCGATTCTCTCCTGGTCCGTTCCTGCAATCGCCAGTTCGCGGATCTCGCCGCCGAGGCGATCGACGAGGTCCCCCCTGCCCATCGCGACGCATCCAGCATGATCGTCGGCATCAGCACAGAAGGCTTCCGCAGGATCAAGGAAGAGATCCGCAGCTTCAAGCAGAGGATCGCGCGCATCGCTGAGGAGGACTCCGGAACCGACCGCGTGTACGCCATGAGCATCCAGTTCGTCCCCCATTCCGTGATCGGGCATTCCGCATGAGAAACCGACGGTTCCTGGGACTCCTTATCGCGTTGCTCGCCGGTTGCGGAGCGGAGGCCGTGCAGATGGCCGGCGGCTCCAGCGAGCAGGGAAATGCCCTGAGCGCGGTCCGCATCGTGATCGTGGACCGCGACGGGCATCCCGACTCCGCAAGGATCGAGCTCCTTCCCGCCCAGTGGCTTCCGGGGCAGGACAGCAGCAACGCCCACGCGTCCGCGTTCGTGCCGGCGGGCGGCACATGGATCAGCGACAGCCTCAAATCGCAGGAATACCGGATCCTGGCCGAAGGACGAAGCGGCAAGCGGATCGCCATCCTTTCAGGCATCCCCGGAGCGACCGACACCATCCGTCTCGTCCCGAGCCTGCGGCTGGAAGGCCAGCACACGGCAAGCGGCAGCGTCCACATCCTCGGAACGCAGCTTGTGGCAACATGCTCCCCCACCGGGCACTTCCAGTTCGACTCGCTTCCTGTCGGCGCATCCGGTCTCAGATTCCAGGACACCGCCACTCTCGTGATCGACTCCCTGTTCCCTGCGACCAACAGCTACCTGACCCCGACCCCGGGCCTTGCCACCAAGCGAGTCGCCACTTTCGATTCGATCTTCCTGCAACCGCCCCGCATCTACCCAGCCCCGGGAACCTATCAGGCCCAAGTGGCCATCACGCCTTGGCACCCCCTTTCGGAAGCGATCTTCGAGCGCGCAGCATCCGCAGACGGACCATGGACGTCGATCGGCACCTACTTCGACTTGAACGCGACGAGCACGTTCTGGCTGCGCGCCAGGATCCCGGGGCGCCATGTCAGCAAACCCCTCAGCTTCACGTACACCATCGTCCCGGCCGACTCGAATTCATCGGCCCTTCCATTGGTCGCAACCGCGCCCACCGGACTTCTGAACTCCTTCCTGCCGGATTCGGTCAGGAAGATCGGCGACACGCTCCACCTCTACGCCCTGCTGAACGGGTGCAACAGCCTGCCCTCCCAGGGAATCCGAGGCCATCTGCGCAGCGATACCTTGGATGTATTCCGCTTGATCTGCCCCGAAACCACGTCGACTCAGATCCACATGAAGCTCCCTGGCTCATCCTCGATCCGCTGGGTATACACACTCCAGCCCAAGGGCATGCTCTACCCCGTACCATGAAAGCCGCCTCATGATGCTCCCACTCCTCTCCCTTCTTGCCGCAAGCATCGCTTCGATCGGCCCGTCGTTCGTCTTCGATCCCAGCCAGGATCCTGCCCAGCAGGTCTCCGGGAACGGAACCATCGCCGACTGGTCCTTCTTCGGGGACGCCCGCACCGCTTCGGGAAGCTTCGAGACGACCAAGGGCGGATTGACCGTCCCCGGCTACACGCAACCCGATGGTCCCTTCTCCGTCGAGGTCGTCTTTCGGCCCGATTCCTACGGAGATCCCGCCATGGATCTCCACATCAGCGATCTGGCCAACACAGCCACATGGGTCATCAGGAACAACGTCAAACCGGTCCAAGGATTCACGTTCCGGACCGGAGGCGGACGCTGGTACCCTCAACTGGGAGCCGGTGCAGCGATCAACGAGTGGTCCCGCAGGCTTTCCCTGGACTATTTCGACGTCAGCTTGAGCGCCAAGCTCTCCCGCTGCCTGCTTGACTTCACCATGGCTCCAACGAACCAGTCCGTGTGGTTCGAGGTGTTCTCCGACCGCTGCGTGGAACTTGGCAAATGGCATCACGCCGTGGCCACATGGGACGGGAAGAACCAACGCATCTTCCTGGATGGAGAGGACGTCACCGATCCGTGGCGCGTCCATCTCCCGGCGGACGTTCCCCGACTCGATGCAAACGTCGCCCTCACCATCGGCGCACGCGCGCAGGATTCCCTCGACTACCGCTACCTGCGCGGAGGAATCAACGTGGTGTCCATCGTTCCCCGAAGCATGACCTCGGAGGAGGTCGTTTCCAAGTACCATTCCGCCAACCTGCAACCGGCGCCGACGACCTGCACACCGCGCTACCGCATCACAAGTCCGCTTTCGTTCCAGGTCATCTCCCTGCAGGACACCCTCCGCATCCGCAAGTCCGGCGGCACCATGTGCTCCGCAGACTTCGATACGGCCTGGGCCTCGGGCGACTCCGTCGACCTGGAGGTCCTCGACACGAACGCCTTCTCGCTGGGAAGCATGCGCATGCGCACCGCGACCGCCACCTTGGACAGGATTCCAGGAATCTCAAGCTACATCGGTCCCCTCCAGTTCCGCCTGCGTCCCGCCGCGACAGCCGTTTCCGGTGCCGCAGCACGCGCCGCCGCCACGGTTCCCTGGAGCAACGGAGCGCCAGCCGTACTGATCGCAAACAGCGCAGGTATTCGTCGCCAGGACCACTCGTGGCCTCTCCGACAAGTCTCGCGATACCGCTACCTGCTCGGAACCACGTCGGCCATCAAGGTCACGAGACTCGACGGGCGCGAGGCAAACGCGGCCATATCCATGACAGACATCGGCACGGTCGTCGACCTGTCCGGCTGCGGTCGCGGCACATTCGTCGCCAAGAGCAAAACTGGCTCCGCGATCCTACTGAATCCGTAAGACTTCCCGCCAATCCCTGCGCGGGGCCCCGGCATCGGATCTTCCGGTGACCGGGGCTTTTCTTTTTGACAGATTCCGTCAATGATCAGATCTCGTCCATCCAGCGGGAGTCCCACGAACGCACCTCGACCCCTTGATGCGCATGGGAGCCGCTGCCGCCGAACAGAAGTGTACTGCGTTCCAATTCCGCACCGGCCAAGCCCGCGAATTTCCTCAGGCCCTTGAACCAGTCCGCCGCGATGGTGGCACCCGACTTGACCTCGAGCGCATGCAGGCGGGATCCGCGCACATGCAGCAGGTCGATTTCCAACCCCGCCTGGTCGCGCCAGAAGTGGAGGTTCGGCTCCTCGCCTCGATTGCGGAAGGATTTGAGCGCCTCGGTCACGGCCCAGTTCTCGAAGATGGCGCCACGCTGGGCGTGTGTGGAAAGATGCGCCGGAGATTCGATCCCCAAAAGCCAGCACAAAAGGCCCGTATCGGTAAAGTACAGCTTTGGAGCCTTGATCAGCCGCTTGCCGAAGTTCTCGTGCCAAGGACGCAATTGCGTGACCAGGTACAGATAAGGGCAATCCGGAAACTCTGCCCTGGCCAACTTCGTCTTACCGGCTTGGCGAGGCCCCACCAAAGCGACTACCGGGAAATATCGCCGCAGTTCTTGGAAAAGTACGGTAATTGTAAATGGCATTTACAATTACCGCAACTTCACTCCTCCGCCATCCCCATTTCGCGCAGCTTGCGCCACAGGGTGCTGCGGCTGATGCCCAGGCGGGTCGCCGCCTCGGACTGGTTCTGACCGGTCGCGGAGAGGACCCGCAGGATGTGCCGCCGCTCGAGCTCGGCCAGCGGGATCATGGTCTCGTCCTCCTCCACCCCGCGGGCGGGAGGCAGCGCCAGGTAGGTCGGAGCCGTCGGGACCTGCAGTGCCTCGGGAAGGTCCGTCAGGCGGATGCGGTCCGTCTCGCACAGCACCACGGCGTGCTCGATGGCGTTCTCAAGCTCGCGGATGTTGCCCGGCCACGGATAGCGCATCATTGCCTCCTCGGCCTCCGGGGCGAATCCCGACACGCGCCTGCCGTGGGTCTGGTTCCACTTGTGCACGAAGAAACGCACCAGGTGGGGCATGGCCTCCAGACGCTCGCGCAGCGGCGGGAGCTTGAGGTGGAAGACGTTCAATCGGAAGAAGAGGTCCTCGCGGAAGCGCCCTTCGGCCACGGCCTTCTGGAGATCCACATTGGTGGCAGCAAGAATCCGCACGTCCACCGTGCGGGTCTCGGAGTCGCCCACGCGGCGCACCTCGCGGTTCTGCAGCACGCGCAGGAGCTTGACCTGGGCCGCCGGGGGCAACTCCCCCACCTCGTCCAGGAAAAGTGTTCCGCCCTCGGCCTCCTCGAAGAGACCCTTACGGTCGGCCGCCGCGCCGGTGTAGGCACCCTTGCGCGCACCAAATAGCTCGGACTCGACCAGCGTCTCGGGGATCGCGCCGCAGTTAACCGCCACGAACGGCCCGTGACCCCGTCCCGAGAGGCGGTGGACCACATTTGCCAGAAACTCCTTGCCACTGCCCGACTCGCCGGTGATCAGCACCGTGGAGGTGGTGGGCGCGACCTTGTTGACCAGGCGCAGGATCTTCTGCATCGAAGGACCGTTGCCCAAGAGCTCCTCGAGCACATGGGTTTCCAGGCCCCGGTGGGCCCGGTGCGACAGGATCTGTCCGGACTGGCGGCGGGCCACATCCATCAGCTCGCGGGCCGTGACCGGCTTGAGCAGGTACAGGGTCGCCCCGCGCTCCACGGCCGCACGAGCGGCGGAAACGGAGGACTCGTCGCACAGCACCACCACCTCGAGCTCCGGTTGGCGCTTGCGGGCAAACGTCACCAGGTCCAGGCCGTCCTGCCACAGGCTGGCGGAATCGAGGAAGACCAGGTCGTAGCGGTGGACCTGCAGCATCTGGGCGAACTGTGCCGCATCCTGAGCGCAGGAAAACTGGGAATCGGGAAGCGACCAGCCCTCCTGGATCGCCGTCCGGAAGGCCTCGTCGCCGTCGATGAGAAGGATCTGAAGCATCGGAAACCTCGGAAAGGGAGGATCCTCCCACGCGTGGCGGGAGGCACGGTTCACGACCCTGGAAGCAGCGCGGAACGCCTTACGAGAAGATGTCCTTCACCTTGTCGAAGAAGCTCTTCTCGGCGCCGGTGCCCTCCTCGCAGGCCTTGAGCTCCTCGAGAAGCTCCTTCTGCCGGGCTCCGAGCTTCTCGGGCACGCGGATGCTCACGCGCACCAGGAGGTCGCCCTTGCCGCGTCCCTGCAGTTCGGGAAGTCCCTTGCCGCGCAGGGCGAAGGTCTTGCCGCTCTGGGTGCCGGCCGGGATCTTGAGGTCGATCTCGCCTTCGATGGTGGGAATGCGCACCGAGCCGCCCAGGACGGCCGTGGTGTAGGGCATGCGCACGTGGCACGTGAGGTTGGCGCCTTCGCGGTGGAAGATGTCGTCCTCCTCCTCCGCGACGAGCACGATGAGATCGCCCCCGGGGCCCTTGCGGGGGCCCTTGTTGCCTTCGCCGCGCAAGGTCAAATAGTTGCCTTCGGCAACACCTGCGGGGATGTTCACCGAGAGGGTGACTTCCTTGCGCTCCAGTCCCGCGCCGTCGCAGGTGGGGCACGAGATCTCGAAGGAGGAACCCATGCCGTTGCACTTCGGGCAGGTGACCACGTTGATCATCTGGCCGAAGATGGAGTTGGCCACCTGGCGCACCTGGCCCTGGCCGCCGCAGGTGGTGCAGGTCTTCTTGCCCTTGCCGCCCACGCCGTCGCAGGAATGGCAGTGGTCGAGGCGACGCACCTTGATCTTCTTGGTCACGCCCTCGGAGATCTCCTTGAGGGTGAGCTTGACCTTGACCTGGAGGTCCTGGCCCTTCTGCGGACCGCCGCGCGAACGGCGTCCGCCGCCGCCGAACATGCCGCCGAAGGCATCGTCGCCGAAGATGTCGCCGAAGCGCGAGAAGATGTCCTCGAACCCGCCCTGGAAGCCGCCTCCGCCGCCGCCCTGGCCGTTCTCGAATGCCTGGTGGCCGAAGCGGTCGTACTGGGCGCGCTTGTCGGAATCGCGCAGCACGTCGTAGGCCTCGGCGGCCTCCTTGAAGGCGTCCTCGGCCTTCTTGTCGCCGGGGTTCTTGTCGGGATGGTACTTGATGGCCATCTTCTTGTAGGCAGCCTTGACCTGGTCCTCAGTGGCGTCCTTCGGAACCCCCAGCACCTCGTAGAAATCGCGCTTAGCCATCTTTCCCACCTCTTTGGACAGATTCTGTCATCATCAACTCATCGAACAAAGGGGTCGGGCATGCCCGACCCCTTCACCGGCAAACGGTCGAAACCGCTTACTTCTTGTCCTTGCCTTCGTCCACGACCTCGTAGTCGGCCTCGACCGGGCCGTCCTTCTTGGCCTTGGCGTCGGCGTCGCAGCCTTCGCCGCCGCAGTCGCCCTCGCCGCAACCGGCGCCGCCGGCCTGGGCCTCGTCCATGCTGGCCTTGTACAGGGCCTCGGTGGCCTTGTGCATGGCGGCTTCCATGGCCTCGAGGCCTGCCTTGACCTTGGCCAGGTCCTCGTCCTTCTGGACCTTCTTCAGCTCCTCGAGAGCGGCTTCGATGGCGGCCTTCTCGTCGGCCACCTTGTCGCCGTTCTCCTTGAGGAACTTCTCGGTCTGCCAGACCATCTGCTCGGCCTGGTTGTAGGTCTCGACCTTCTCCTTCTCGGCCTTGTCCTTCTCGGCATTGGCTTCGGCGTCCTTCACCATGCGCTCGATCTCTTCTTCCGAGATTCCGGTGCCTGCGGTGATCTGGATCTTGTTTTCCTTGTTGGTCGCCTTGTCCTTGGCGGTCACGTGGAGAATGCCGTTGGCGTCGATGTCGAAGGTGACTTCGATCTGGGGCACGCCGCGCGGAGCCGCGGGGATGTCCGAAAGGTCGAACTGACCCAGCAGGCGGTTGTCCTTGGCCATCGGACGCTCGCCCTGGTGGACCTGGATGGTCACGGCAGGCTGGTTGTCGGCGGCGGTCGAGAAGACCTGGCTCTTGCGGGTGGGGATGGTGGTGTTGCGCTCGATGAGCTTGGTCATCACACCGCCCAGGGTCTCGATGCCCAAGGAGAGCGGGGTCACGTCCAGGAGGAGCACATCCTTCACTGCGTCGTCACCGGCCAGCACGGCGGCCTGCACGGCGGCACCCACGGCCACCACCTCGTCGGGGTTCACGCCCTTGTGGGGCTCCTTGCCGAAGAACTCCTTGACCTTGGCCTGCACGGCCGGGATGCGGGTCGAACCACCCACCAGGATCACTTCGTCGATCTGCGAAGCTGAAAGTCCTGCGTCCTTGAGGGCCTGGCGGCAGGGCTCGATGGAACGCTCGACAAGCGACAGCGAGAGTTCCTCGAACTTGGCACGGGTGAGGGTCATCTCCAGGTGCTTGGGGCCCGAAGCGTCGGCCGTGATGAAGGGCAGGTTGATGGAGGCGGAGCTGGTGCCGGAGAGATCGATCTTGGCCTTCTCGGAGGCTTCCTTGACGCGCTGCAGGGACATCTTGTCCTTGCGCAGGTCGATGCCGTTGGACTTCTGGAAGTCGTCGGCGATCCAGTTGATGATGACCTGGTCGAAGTCGTCGCCGCCCAGGTGGGTGTCGCCGTTGGTGGACTTCACCTCGAAGACGCCGTCGCCGATCTCGAGGATCGAGATGTCGAAGGTGCCGCCGCCGAGATCGTACACGGCGATGGTTTCCTTCTTCTTCTGGTCGTTGAAGCCGTAGGCCAGGGCCGCAGCGGTGGGCTCGTTGACGATGCGCAGCACCTCGAGGCCCGCGATCTTGCCGGCATCCTTGGTGGCCTGGCGCTGGGCGTCGTTGAAGTAGGCGGGCACGGTGATCACGGCCTGGGTGACAGCCTCGCCCAGGTATGCCTCTGCGGTGGCCTTCATGGACTGAAGGATGTTGGCCGAGATCTCCTGCGGGGTGAAGGACTTGCCATCGATCTCGACCTTCGCGAGGTCGGTCTCGCCGCCCACGACCTTGTAGGGCACGTAGGTCTCTTCGCGCTTGGCCTCGCCGCGACGGCGGCCCATGAAGCGCTTGATGGAGGCGACAGTGCGGTCGGCGTTGGTGATGGCCTGACGCTTGGCGACCTGACCGACCAGACGCTCGCCGTCCTTGCCGAAGCCCACGATCGAGGGGGTGGTGCGTCCGCCCTCGGGGTTGGCGATCACGGTGGGCTGCCCGCCTTCCATGACGGCGACGCAGCTGTTGGTGGTTCCCAGGTCGATTCCGATGATCTTGCCCATTGTCTTTTCCTTTGGATGGGGCAGCGTACTGCCCTTTGCGTTATGGAGACGCCCCGCCGGGGCGTCTTTACTGTGTGGTGATGAGGTCGTTGAGACGCCCCGATGGGCGTCTCTGGAGTACGCTAGGCGGCCGGGCCGCTGGAGACGATGACCTGGGCGTGCCGCAGGATCTTCTCGCCCTTCTTCCAGCCGCGGGCGAAGGCCTGGATCACGAAGTCCTTCTCCACCGTCTCGTGCGGCATCTGGGTCAGGGCATCGTGCAGGTTCGGGTCGAAGGCCACGCCTTCCGAGGGGATCTCCTCGATGTTGGCGTCGGACAGCACCTTGCGCAGCTGGTCGCGGATGAGCTTCATGCCCTTGGCAAAGCCCGCCGGATCGGCCGGGGTCCAGTCCTCGGCCTCGGAGCCCGCAAAGGCGCGCTCGAAGTTGTCGACCACCGGGAACAGCTCGCCGAAGGCCTTGGCCTGGGCCAGGTCGGAATACTCGATCTGCTCGCGGGCGGTGCGGCGGCGGAAGTTGTCGAACTCGGCCACCAGGCGCATCGACTTGTCCTTCTGGGCCTCCAGTTCCTCGGTGAGCGAGGCGACCTTGAGCTTGAGGGCATCCAGCTCGGACAGCGGCGCAGCCTCTTCTTGAGTCTGGGTTGCTTCGGCCGTGTCCTGGACCTGGGCGGTCACTTCGGACTCGTCGACAGGCTGGATCTTCTCTTCGGATTCGCTCATCGTGGATGCTCCCTTGAAACGGCGTTTGCCCTTTACATACTCAAGAACGGTGCCAATTGCACTCGCAAGCCGGGGAATGCTGTTTCGGAATGAATCAATCATCGTCGTGTTTCAAAAAGAAACACCCACCTTTGCACTTTGCAACAGGTTCGCCAAAATGAAACAACGAAGCGGGGCGCCTGCCGCGGTGCGGCACCGGGCTGCCTGCCAAGCCTCCTGCGCCAAGCGGCGCCCTCCCGAGTCGGGAGATCGGAGGGAGGGTCGGGTCGTCCGCAGGGGGTCTTGGGCCTATCGGCCGGCATCCCTGGCGCGTGAGAGCACGCTCCCGCGTCGTTCCCGATACCGCGAGAAATCACGCGGGTCCGTTCACGGCATCCGGCGGCGTGCCAGGTATTCGTCCTTCAGGAGCGCCGTCAGCTCATCGGCCCGCTTGTAGACCTCGGGATGCAGAGGATGCACGAAGTCCCACACGGCCTTGAACAGGTTCGAGCACTTGTGGATGCTCTCGTGGATCAGGGTGTTGAGCAGGTCCACCGCCACCTCGTCGGACAGCTCCCCCTCGTACTTGCGGCTGAGCCGGATCTTCCAGGGAAAGGTCCGCCCCACGATGTTGCGCTTGGCCGTGGGGTCGTAGGGAAGGTCCAGCGCGATCGAATCAAGAGCGACCGCAAGCGAAGGCTCCTTCTCCGTGATCAGTTTCTCGGCTGCGATCACGTCCAACCAACTCACGACAGCACCGCCAAGGCGTCGACGACATCGCGCTGCAGCTGGGCGCACAGGGCCTGGATCGACTCGAAGGCGCGCGAGCCGCGCAGGAAGCGGGTAAGCTCAAGACGGCAGAAGTCGCCATACTCGGGTCCGGGACCGCCAGGGACGTGTGCCTCCACCAGGCGCAGGTCGCGCAGGAAGGTGGGAGCACGCCCCACGTTCACCACCGCAGGACGCCTGCCGTGCACCGGCATGTCCAGCCACCCCGCATAGACGCCGTCGGCGGGAAGGAGCTTGCGCGGACTCACCGGATCGAGGTTTGCCGTGGGGAACCCGATGGTCCGCCCCCGCTGGTCGCCGCGGACCACCTCGCCGTGGTAGATCCAGGGGTGCCCCAGCAGCTCGACCGCCTCGGCAAAGCCACCGACGCTTGTCAGCAGATCGCGGATGCGGGTGGAGTTGACCACTCCCCCGTTGGTGTGCGGCTGCACGACGGTAAGGCCCACGCCACTGGCTTCGAGGTGCGAGCGCAGTCCCTCGGCCGTCCCTTCGGCGCCCCGCCCGAAGCGGTGGTCCCAGCCCAGCACGAACTCGCGTACGCCCAAGGCCTCGGTGAGGAGATCCACGAAGCGCGGCGCATCCAGGCGGCGGACCTCCTCGTCGAAGCGCAGCGTCAGGGCCAGGTCGGCGCCGTGGGCCAGCAGCAGCGCCTCGCGCTCCTTCCAGGTGGAGAGCAGGAGAGGTCCGCCGTGCGCATCCAGGAAGTGGCGCGTGTGCGGCTCGAAGGAGAGGACCACCAGCGCAACCCCGCAGGCACGTGCCCGTTCCCTGGCCACGGCCAGGAGCTCCTGGTGGCCGCGATGCACCCCGTCGAAGTTCCCCAAAGTGACGACGCACCCGGCAGGGAGGCGGCGACTTGCAAGGGTCTCAAGATCCAATGGATGAGGCATCCGGGGAAATCTATCTCCCCACGTCCCGGTTGCGGGATGGCTACCTTGCGGCCACGAATGTCCTGGCTCCTGCTTGCCATCCTGTCGGCCCTCTTTCTGGGGATCTACGAAGTCGCCAAGAAGACGGCAGTCACCGGCAACGCCGTGTTGCCCTGCCTCTTCCTGGGAAGCGTCTCGGGCCTGGCCGTCCTGCTGCCCTTCACCTTGCTCGCCTCGCGCTTTCCGGGCCTTGCCGCGCAGGTGGGCGCCCTCCCCTCCCCGCTCGACCTGCACGGACACCTGCTGGTGGCGGCCAAGGCGGCCCTGGTCACCTCGTCCTGGATCGGGACCTACTTCGCCCTCAAGCACTTGCCCCTGTCCATCGCCTCCCCCGTACGGGCCAGTGCGCCACTCTTCACCGTGCTGGGGGCCGTGGCTTTCTTCCACGAATCACCTTCGCCCCGCCAATGGACCGGTATCGCCCTGGTCCTGGCCTCGTACTGGGGCTTTGCACTGCTGGGCCGCCGGGAAGGAATCCGCTTCGGCCGCAACCCCTGGGTCTGGGCGCTCTTTGCCGGCACCTTGCTGGGTGCCTGCAGCGGCCTCTACGACAAGCACCTGCTGCAGTCGGCCCACGTGCCGCCGGCCTCGCTGCAGCTTTGGTTCACCCTCTACAACGCGCTCCTGCAATCGGTCCTGGTCGCCGTGCTGTGGTGGCCGCAGAGGCGCTCCAGCACGCCGTTCCAGTGGCGGTGGTCGGTCTTTGCCGTGGGCGCCCTGCTGATCCTGGCCGATGCCGTCTACTTCAGGGCCCTGGCGGCCCCCGGCGCGATGGTCTCGATCGTGGCCCTGGTGCGCCGCTCCAACGTGGTGGTGAGCTTCGCGCTGGGCGCCCTCTTCCTGCGCGAGCAGAACTACGGGAAGAAGCTCGTGCCGCTGTGCGGGATCCTGCTGGGACTGGCGCTGCTTCTCTCCTGAACCGTTGGCCAGGCTTGCCTGGTGCACTGCGTGCCCGTTGCTCTGGGGCTCCACCCCAGACCCAGTTTGAAATCGGTTTGCAGGCGCTCCGCACTGCGGCTGTTTTTTGCACGGCGTGCGGCTATCGCTCTGGACCTCCATGCCCAGACCCGGCCCAGGGCCACTGGCGGCCCTGGGAACCGCCACCTAGGGATGGCATCCCTAGGAACCCTACATTTTCGCAGCACGTTCAGCCGACAGCCACCACTCGCGGTCAGCAACCTTGTGCGCTCGATGCCTCAGCTTGCCCCACGCGATCAGGATCGCAACATGGGGCCCCATGGGCGGTACTACACAGGGCCACTGCCGTGGCCATTGATGCACTCACGGAACGGCCAGATCGATGTGCAGCATCACCCGTGAGGCATACGAGAATCGTACCGAATTCAGGTGGCGTAGGCCGCAAACCTAGGCTCGAGATCTTGTCTCTGGTACCGGCACAAAAGCCAACCCGCAGCAGGACTCTCTCCCCTGGTCCTCCGCACGAAACGTGCCGGAGACAGATTCCGTCAAATGCACCTGCGGATACAGGAGAAGGCAGCGCTTGACGGCCCAGAGCTCGTTGTAGACGAACATCTGCTTGAGGTCGGCATCGGACGGGACGGCCGACTTCAGGACCTTCCATTTGGTGTCGAGGACCGTCTTCTCCGATACGATGAATGCCCCGCCAAACAGCATCAACGCTTCGTCTGTTGCCCCTGTCGGCTCCAGCAAAAGGTCGGGTCGGACCGTCTTGCGCGCTCCTTCCTCGGACTTCCAGAACTGCCGGGAGGATTGGGTCCGTAGCCGCCAAGGTCGCGTCCCGATCTGTCTCCGGATCTCGTGGGCCACCCAGCACTCCCATAACACATTCATGTCAAAGAGGAGCGAGAAAACCTCTTCGCGCCCCGCTTCAAGGTCCGGGTTGCATTCCAGCAGGATCAGTCGCGCAAGTTCGATGGCCGTACGGTAGCGTTCGGTGCGGCGGTCGAAGCGAAGCCGCGCGAAATCCTCGTCCCGTAGGCGCGGGAAACTCCAATCCTCGAAGGGAAGGAGAAGGGCTCCGGCCCGGGCCCGAAGCGAAGCGTTCCCCGTGCGTCGCGACAGCACGCGAAGCGCCGCCACCAAGATACGGTTCCATGTGTTGTGGACATCGAATTCCATGGCCGCCGTGAAAACACGCTCGCGGTGCACAAGGTTTCGCTTGAGATCCTCGGAGACCAACAACCGCCCGCGCCACGCCGTGCGGTTGGTCGCCACCTGGCGGTAGGTCTTGACCAGTCCTTCCCGCAGGATCGTCTCGGTCTGGGTCAGGAAGGCGTGGAAGAAGACATCCAGGAGAGTGTGATCCTGAAGGCGCAGGCTTGCCTTATCGCTTGCGCGCAGATCGAAACCTTCAAGGCGTCCGATCATCTCAAGGAGGATGCCTTTCCACTTCTTGACAAGATCTGTCCGACTCGTTCCGTCCCGATCCGCTTCGGCCTTGGGCAGGATCTCCAAGGTCAACCGTCCGATCTGCAGCACGCCCACCCACTGGGTCGCCTTGAGGGAACGATGCCCCAGCTCGATGCCGGGGTGGTTCGTACGATCCTTCCAACGGGCAATGGCCTCGAACTGGGCAAGGGTGAACGTCTCCGAGTCCCAGGTCTCCCCGACGCGCAGGCGCTCGTGCTCGAAGAGGATCATGCCTCGTAGATCGAACGAAAGGCCTTGGCGTCCCAGGAATCTGCAGGGGTCAGAGCGAAGCGATCGGGAAGGTCGGTCTCGTGCTCGAAGCCCTTGGCGAACAAGGTCGTTCCCGACACGTTCTTGTGGGTCACGAAGGCCGCTCCCAAGACCAGCCCGATCCGGTTCCAGTCGCCGTAGAAGAACTCCTGCAAAAGCGGCAGAACCTTGTTCTGGAAGACGGACTTCAGATCCTCCAGGCTCGTCACGCCCATGAAGAAGGCGTGCCCGATGGTGTGGTCGCGATCCACCAAGGCCTCCAGACGGGCGTTGATGGTCTGCAGCATCTGCGCCAGATCGACCTCATCGACAACTCCCAGTAACGAGGGCTTGGGCATCATCTCGACAAAGTCGAAGCGGCGGCGAAGCGCCACGTCCAGCGCCTCAACGCTGCGGTCGGCAGTGTTCATAGTGCCCAGAACATGGAGGTTGGGCGGAACCTGGAAGCGTTCTTGCGAAGACGGCAAAAACACTTCCAGCGGCTCCGATTGGCCCATGCGCTTGGATGGCTCCAAGAGCGTGATGAGCTCTCCGAAAATGGCTGGGATGTTGCCTCGGTTGATTTCATCGATGATCAGCACGTACTGCTTCAAGTAGGCACTCGGTGCCACGATCTTCCCTTGTGCCCGCGCCTTCAACCAATCCGAAAGGCCGGTGTAGTAAGTGGAAAGACCTCCTGGAACCTCCCGGGTTCCTTCGAAGATGGCCTCGAGGGTCCGAGCATTCAAGGTGTGGTTGTCGTTCCCATTGGTCTTGCGAAACCGAATCACCTCATTGTCGATCTCGTAGACATTGAACTGTGTTCGACGTCCAGGAGTCGGAATCACCAGTGAGCCACTTCCAGATTCTAGCTCAGCTTCGACCTCGCTCCAAAGCTCCGCAAAGGAGCGCTTCAGGCCCTTACTTTGCCACGCAGTCCAATTTCTGCGTGCATCCTTGCAGACCGCCTTGAAGATCCCATCGCGGATCACATAACTGAGGTTGCCTGCGTCTGCGCCATCAAGCTTTGGGCGCAATCCTTCGACGAAGTCTTCATAGGCAAGGGAAGGGTGGAAGGTGACAAAGCGGATCTGGCCAGCTTCTGCCAATGCGTCGTACCGATGAATCACGTCCTTGCGATCGTCAGAGATTGGCTCGCCAAGTAGCGTGAGCGCCGCGACACGGGTCTCGTAGGTTTTACCGGTTCCCGGGGGGCCGTAGAGAATTCGGTTGGTCGGTTCCATCACCTTCGACTCCTTGGGAACGCTGTCCATGAGGGGCTCTGATGCACTCCTGTTCCATTCCGAAAAGGGCTGCAGGTTATCCTGGGTCGGTGCCCGGAAGTCCTTCCACCAGCGAATCCCCGAGACTGGCATGTCCTCGACGCGATTGATGTTTCTAACCAAAAAAGCAAGTCGAGCCGACTTCTTATCGTCTCGATACAGGTCAAAAGACGGCTGATGCCAAGCGGCAGCACTCCAGTCCTTCGAAGGGTATTCGTCAGCGGTCGAGACATCCTCAATCTCGAACTCCCAGGCCACATTCTTTCCCCTGCAGACAAGGAAAGGAAAACTGCCAACCTCGTCGATCGACTTCCTCAATGCCTTGAGAACTTCGGCCCCACCCGAGGTGTTCTTGCTCCACCAGAAGACACCGGAACGCTCGCCAGCCATTTCCTTCTGCAGATCCTCGACCCACCAACCCATAGTGTCGGCAACGGCTAGACCCAGTGGCACTTCCTTCTCCCACTCCCGCCAAAGGTCCATGCTGTACTCGAACCAATCCGTGCCTGGTTGCCAATCTCGCCCCAGTCGCTCCATGCAATCAGGAAACAACTTGGTCTCGACACCACGCTGAGCGGCCAGCCACCAAATCGCTTGATCCTTGAAGATCATGGGAATGAGAGGCTTCTCGAAATCCTGGAACAGGAACGCGCTCTTCCATTTGAGGACATTGGGAAGATCGACCGCATCAATGCGTCGCAGGTCCCCGAATTGGATCGCCTCGATCGCCTGCAAGATCAGCGAATGGATGCGGGCATAGGCTTCCTCCGGAGTGGCACCATGCCGTTCCTGCCAAGCATACTCCGCATCGAAACACCACCCCCGGCGGTTGACCTGCTCCTTCTGGTCCTTGCGGTTGTAGATCCCGAACTTGAAAGCTGAGCCGCCCCAGATGCTGCCCAGGTTGTCGGTCCTGCCCTCCAGCCAGTAGGTGTAACTGTCCTTGGACCCGGCCTTGGTGTACTCCTCCAAGGTCATGGAGCGGATGCGTTCCAGAGGCCAAGTGCGGAGGAATTCAGCGAGGGTTTCTTGGCGGGTCATCGGCTTACCTTGTCCACGCGTTGCTCAGTTCCTCGGCTTGCTTGAGCACGAGCTCCACCGCCTCGAGTTGCTGGTCGGGCGGGTACTTGTAGAACTGCAGGGTGCGGCGCACCAGGATGCGCAAGGCCGCACGCACGCTCTCGCGCTTCTGCCAGTCCACCGTGGTGGATTTGCGCAGCTTCTCGGTGATCTCGACGGCGATCTTTTTCAGGATCTCATCGCCCAGCTCACGCACGGCGCTTTCGTTGTTGGCCAGCGCGTCGTAGAAGGCCAGTTCGTCGGGGCCCAGGCCCAGCTTGGCTTCGCGGTCGATCAAGGACTGAAAGTCCTTGGCCATGGCGATCAGCTCTTCGATCACCTGGGCCGTTTCGATGGCGCGGTTGTTGTACCTGAGCAGCGTGGCTTGGAGGCGGTCGGCGTACTTCTTCTCTTGCACCACGTTGTTGCGGGTCTTGGACTTGATGGCATCGCGCAGGAGCTTTTCCAGCAGCTCCACCGCGAGATTGCGGTGCTTGATGTGCTTGAGGTCGTTCAGGAACTCGTCCGACAACAACGCCACGTTGGGCTTCTCAAGACCACACAACGCAAACACATCCGCGACGCCTTCGGCCACCACGGCATTGTCCAGAATCTGCTTGAGTGCCGAGTTCTTGTCTTCTTCGGTGCGTTTTCTGTCCACCGTGGTGAACTTGCACAGGGCCGCTTTGATCGCGCTGTAGAAGGCGATCTCGATGCGCAGGGCCTTGGCCTCGTCGAGCGTGCTGCACAACGAGTAGGCCTTGGTGATGGCCGCGACGGCGTCCAAGAATCGCTTCTTGCCTTCGGGCAAGCCAAGCACATAGTTGGCGGTGGGAACCAAAAGCGAAAGGGCCTTGGTGGCAAAGGCCGAGATGTCCAAACCTTCTTGGCCAGCGGCCTTGGCGAACATCCCGCGCACCACGTCCATCTTCTCAAGCAAGATCGCAAAAGCTTCTTCGGTGCGCTTGGCGGGTTCGCCGCGCCCCTTGGAGTCGGTGTAGTCCTGCACGGCGCGCTTGAGTTCGCTTGCGATCCCGATGTAGTCCACCACCAGGCCACCCTGCTTGCCCTTGAAGACGCGGTTCACGCGGGCGATGGCCTGCATGAGGTTGTGCCCCTGCATGGGCTTGTCCACATACATGGTGTTGCAGCACGGGGCGTCAAATCCTGTCAGCCACATGTCGCGCACGATCACAAGCTTGAGAGCATCGGACGGATCCTTGAAGCGCTTCTCCAGGCGTTTCTTTTCCTGCTTGGAATGGATGTGGGGCCGGAACTTGGGGACATCGGCCGCCGATCCGGTCATCACGATCTTGATGGCACCCTTTTCGGGGTCGTCGCTGTGCCACTCGGGGCGCAGGGCGATGATCTGGTCGTAGAGGTCCACGCAGATCTCGCGGCTCATCCCCACGATCATGGCCTTGGAGTCCATGGCCTCGTTGCGGGTCTCGAAGTGTTCCACGAGGTCGCGGGCCACCTCGACCAAGCGCGGCGTGGAACCCACCAACTTTTCGAGACGGCTCCACTCCCCTTTGGTCTTCTCACGCGAGCCGGAGTCTTCCTCGTCTTCGATCACTTCCTCGACCTTGTCGGACAACGAGGCGATCTCGGTCTGGTTCAAGTTGAGCCGCGCCAGACGCGACTCGTAGAAGATGGGCACCGTGGCGCCGTCTTCCACGGCATCCTGGATGTCGTAGATGGACACGTATTCGCCAAAGACTCCGCGCGTGTCCTTGTCGGCCATGGCCACGGGCGTTCCGGTGAAGCCGATGAAGGCGGCATTCGGAAGCGCATCGCGCATGTGCTTGGCGTACCCGAACTTGTAGAGGCCGTCCTTGGTAAGCACGGCGCGCAAACCGTACTGGCTGCGGTGGGCTTCGTCCGAAATCACCACCAGATTGTGGCGCGTGTTCAGGATGGGGTGTTCGGTCTCCCCTTCCAGCAGGGCGAACTTCTGGACGGTGGTGAAGATGATGCCGCCCGATTCGCGTTCAGACAGAATCTGTCGCAATTCCTCGCGGCCTTCGGCTTGCACGGGGGTCTGGCGCAGCAGGTCTTGGGAGGCGCAAAAGGTGGCGTAGAGCTGGCCATCGAGGTCATTGCGGTCGGTCACGATCAAGAGCGTGGGGTTGTTCATCTCCCGCTCTTGCAGGAGCTTGCCCGCATAGCAGCACATGGAGATGCTCTTGCCCGAGCCTTGGGTGTGCCACACCACGCCGGCCTTCTTGGATCCGGGGATCACGTCGTCGGCATAGTGGGCACGCGACGGTTCCTTGGCCACCAAGGCCGGGTCATACTTGCGCGAGGCGATCACGGTGGCCCGCACGGCTTCGCGCACGGCGTGGAACTGGTGGTAGCCCGCGATCTTCTTCACAAGCCGTTCACCATCGGTTTCAAAGAGCACGAAAAAGCGCACGTAGTCCAGGAACAGATCGCGGCGGAAGTAGCCGCGCACCACGGTCTCGAGCTGCATCTCGAGCTTGGGCTTGTCGGATTCGCTGGCCAGTGTGCGCCAAGGCAGGAAGCGCTCTTGGTCGGCAGTAAGCGAGCCCACACGGGCATTGGTGCCGTCGCTGACCACCAAGACTTCGTTCCCCACGAACAGATCGAGGATCTCTTCCTTGTAGGTCTGGAGCTGGTTGTGGGCGGCCCAGATGTCGGCACTTTCGTCGGCCGGGTTCTTGAGCTCGATCACCCCAAGGGCGATGCCGTTCACAAAGCACACCACATCGGGGCGACGCACGCGTTTGGGGCCTTGGATGCTGAACTGGTTCACCGCCTGAAAGACGTTGCGGTCTTCGTGCTCGAAGTCGATCAGGAAGGCATGGTCATGAACCGGCTTGTCGTCGCGCTTGTATTCCACCGGCACACCGCTGATCATCCACCTGTGGAAGGCGCGGTTGTTGGCCACGAGGTCGAGCCCCTGCGGCTTGGTGACCATTCCCACCACGCTTTCGACGGCGCTCTCGGGGAGTTGCGGATTGAACCGCCGCACGGCGTCCTCAAGTTCCGTGCGCAGGAAGACTTCACGATAATGGCCGCGCTTGGGCGAAGGACCATCGGGGGCGATGTCGGGGCCGTGGAGCACCTCCCAGCCGGTCTCGCGGAACCATTCGAGGCAGAGGTCTTCGAGTTGGGCTTCGGTCATGGACGAATCTCCCTAAGACTGCGCATCGCGGGGTATGGCTGTCCGATGGCATCATTGAAACACAAGCAGACTTGCCGCAGCCTGGTGCCTGTGTTAAGATTGTTCTCAATATGGCCGGCGCCTCTGCACGAGAATCTCGTGTACGCGTCGGTTTTCATTTCTGCTCCGCTGATTGTTTCCAAAGGTCCCAGTGGTCCCAACCAAGTGGGGCACCGAAGTCGGAAATGGTCACGGAGCTACCCCCGAACGTGGGGAATTCCTGCGTGATGGTGTTCACGAAGCGCTGCCCCCAGCTTGAGTTGGGACAAAGCGTGGTAATCATCCGTTGCATCAAGCAGAAGCAGAAGTAAGGCCGCGTATTCTTGAGCTCTTGAGGCCAATCGGGCGGGACCGGAGCAACTTCAAGGACATTGAGGTTCCACAGCCGACTGTGGTGCGCCGACACGTTGCGGATGAAGTTCAAGGTGCGCAACCACTTCCCGAACGCGTCTCCATCTCTCGCGTGGTACTTGGCCGCGATGGTCTGCTGGTCGGCATATTGAAGGCCAGCAAAGATCTTGGACAACTGGCCAAAGTCCCAGACTTCTATGGCAGCCCAAATCGGGACGCTTCCATATTTGGCCCGATGATGTTCCACGAAAGGATCCTTGCGGGCCCGATGCAGGAGCGTGTCGTGCTTGGCGATCCAAAGCTCATGCTCCGTCTTGCCTGCGTCCTTTCCTTTGGCGATCTTTTTCTTGGCGAAGTTACCGTGGAGGCAATCGGCCCTCAGGTGCGCCAGCGGATCTCGCTTGCCCAGCAGATGAGCCACATCCACGCGCACGGCCATTTCGATGCGCTCCAGAGCATCCAATGCCAAGAGGCGCAATTTCTTGTCGAACACATAGAGCCGCACCACATCTTCGAACCGACTCCCCGGAACAAACTCGTCCCGACGCACAGGCTTCCTTTGGGCTGCGGAAGCGATAGGATCGATCATGCGCAGCGGGTACCAATACCCGCTCAGGCGGTAGTAGCCAATGCGGCGCAGATAGTCGAGTGCGGCGGAATCGTTGTCGACAAGTAGCCCACGCGCCTTGAGCATCTCCAGCTGTTCCTGAAACGAACGCCAAGGCTTGAGGGGTGCCATCATGCCTTAGCCCACCACCACGATGACGGGGCCGTGGAGTACGTCCCAGCCGGTCTCACGGAACCATTCGAGGCAGAGTTCTTCGAGTTTGGCTTCGGTCATGGCACTCTCCCCTTCCCAACCCACAAGATTTGCTTGTGACTTGAGGTAGAGCTGACCGAGCATCGAACTGTTAAGGAATCCTGAACGGTTCGACGGTTGTTGTCCACCTTGGCGCGAATCATGGGGCTGCCTCGGCCAGCAACTCGTCGGGGATCTCCAACTCGCCGGAAAGCAGCTTGGGGAGGAGGGAGTCGCGGCATTCAGCCAATCGAGAACACTCCTTTTCCATCTCCATCTTCTGTTGGAAAACCGGCTCGATGCTAGTATCAAATGTTCGAAGAAGCTCAAGTTCTGGAACAAGAACATTGAGTTCACCAAGTCGAATTCTCGATAGTTCGGTTTGCCCAGTACTGCCTTCAGCCATGGACTCGATTTCTTGTTCTCGCAACCGGATATTAATCCCCAAGTACAGCTTCGAGATCTTCGAAGCATCGGGTCGAAGCACCGTCACATGTGAGTCGACCACTGTGACAGAATCTGACTCCCCAATTTGAGCGGTTCGCCCCAGAGTCCCTTGGCCAGTTGAATTGACGAGAATGTCCAGAGCATGGAGTTCGCGACCTTGGATGCTCCTTTTGGTTGAATCGTGCAACCGAGACGGCGTGATATCCACCTTGCCATCACGGATGCATTTCTGGTTCAACACTCGAACGGCCCCCTCACCCGGTTCACAGTACGAAGGGCCGATTCCACGGGCGAGGTAACTGCAAACCTGATTAAGCTTCGCAAGTTCCCACCCCTCCGGAATTTGTCCGAGGTCGCTTTCGGTCAGGCGGGATGGGAAGAGGGAGGCGGTGCGAGCCAGCTCGGCGTAGGCATCGGGCTGTTCCTGGCGGAATTTGACCAATTCATCGTCGGTTTTCCCGGAAATCACGCGCATCGCGGCCAATTCAGCCTGTTCCCCCAACCGTAGGGATCGGGCATGCCCGATCCCTACGGTTGGATCGGTTGGATCGGAATTGGCAGCGGCGTAAACGGCCGCCTTGGCGCGGACTGGATCGAAATCCACGAACCAGGATTTGAACAATGCCTGGGCCATCTCCTCCAGCGTCTGGTTGATGCGCCGATTCAGCTCGATCTTGTCGTCCAGGGTGCCGAGGATGTGGGCGATGGATTTTTGGACAGAAATTGGTGGAAGCGGAATTTCGATCCGTTCTATTTGCCCGCCGCTAATATTCGCCTGAGCACTCCCCTCAGCCGCTGCGAAGATTAAATCAGAATACGAATTCTGGGAAAGGACGTGATAGATGTATGCGTAATCAGCAGCGTGATTTTCCAGCAAGTAGACCTTGCCTACCCGCTGATTCAAATAAAAGGCATCACTTGTTTCTGGAAACTTCCCGATTTTCCCAACAGTAGCACCAGTCATCGCAATCAGAATATCTCCGCTACGAAGCAAAAATCGGTCAGAATCAGGAATCGACTCAATTACTGATTCTGGCACTTTCTCGCAATTCACAATATCCACTGTCGGCGGCGAAATGTTCCGGATCTTAACTATCGGGCACCCATGATCTCCCATGTGTTCGCTCTTAAATGCAAAGCCCGATCGAACCTTCGCGACATCACCCAGTGTCACCCTTGGGAAAAAGCCTTGGGGGGCGTTGCGGGGCACCGCCCCGCTGAGGGGGGTAGCGGAAGACCCCGCAGCCATCGGCGAGGAGGCTGGAGCGAGGGGGGAGGGATCGGGCATGCCCGATCCCTCCCCCCTACCCAATTTCCGGGGGCTCATGGCTGGGCTCCGTGGGATTCCGTCCATCGCCGAGGGTTGGCTGCGATGTAGGCGCGAATACGATCCTGTTCCATCCAATCGCGAATGACGCGATCGTGGTAGGATTTTTGCCATTGAAACGCCGTATTCCCCGATGCCCGGACCAAACGCGTGACGGACGATTTATACGACCCAACCGCCAACGGCAACGTTTCCAACGGACGCGCCCGTTGCCGAACCGATACGGTTTGTTGCCGTTGTTCCGTTTGCCGTTGTAGGGATCGGGCATGCCCGATCCCTACGGTTGGAACGAACGAAACGGATTCCGAAACGGAATCCGAATTCGAAACGGTTGGATCGATCGCCAAAATCGCGTGGACGTGGTCGGGCATCACGACGGCGGTATCCACGTTCACGGACGGAAAATGGCGTGGAATTTCCTGCAGACACCGGTATGCGTAACCACCAGCCTCGGTATGGACCATCTGGCCATCCACAATGGTACCGAAAACTGGTTCCCTACCCTTCACGCAGACGGTGATGAAATAGGCGCCGGCCGATGAATAATCGTAGGTGGACCATCGTACTGGCTGCCGTTCTTCGGCCATCAATATTGCGTTGGTCATCCCCAGTACCCCAGGGCACTCAGGTTCTTGCGAATCTCCCCTTCCAGGCGATGGCTCTGGGTGAATTGGCCTTGGAGGGTTTCAGTCAGGCGCTTCATCTTGTCGGCAAACGGCTCCGTGTCCTGTTCCTGCTCGGGGGCGCCCACGTAGCGGCCCGGCGTGAGCACGAAGTCGTTTTTCGCGATGTCTTCCAGACTTGCCGTGTAGCAGAATCCGGCCTCGTTCTGGTAGAGGCTGCTGGGCTTCTGCCAGGTGTGGAAGTTGTCGACGATTTTTGCGATGTCGGCGGTCGTGAAGTCGCGCAGCACGCGGTCCTTCATGAAGCCCAGGTTGCGGGCATCGATGAACAGGGTTTGCCCGCGGCGGTCGCGCTTGCCGTTTCCGCCCGCCTTGCTCTTGGTCAAAAACCAGATGCACGCGGGAATCTGCGTGTTGGTGAAGAGCTGCCCCGGCAGGGCCACCATGCACTCGACCACGTCTGCTTCCACCAGCGCGCGGCGGATGTCGCCTTCGGTGTTGGTGTTGGAGCTCATCGAACCATTGGCAAGCAGCAGGCCCATGGAGCCGGTGGGCGCCAGGTGGTGCAGCATGTGTTGCATCCAGGCGAAGTTGGCGTTGCCCTGCGGCGGGGTGCCGTACTTCCAGCGCACATCGGATTCCAGCGAGGCGTGCCACCAGTCCTTCATATTGAAGGGAGGATTGGCCATCACGAAGTCGGCGCGCAGGTCGGGGTGCTGGTCTTCCAGGAAGGTGTCGGCGTTCTTCTTGCCGAAGTTGAAGTCGATCCCTCGGATGGCCATGTTCATGGCCGCGAGCTTCCAGGTGGTGGGGTTGGATTCCTGCCCGTACACCGAGATGTGGCGCTTCTGTTCCGACGCGTTGTAGTGCTTGTCTGCGGCGTGAGTATCGATGAACTTTTCGCTGGACACGAAGAACCCGCCCGATCCCATGGCCGGGTCGTACACGCGGCCCTTGTAGGGCTCGAGCATCTCCACCACCAAGGTCACGATGGATTTGGGGGTGTAGTACTGGCCGCCCTGCTTGCCTTCTGCAAGCGCGAACTGACCCAGGAAGTACTCGTACACATGGCCCAGGATGTCCTTGCTGTGCAAGGGCAGCTTCTGTCCGTTGAGCTCGGGGTTGCGGAAACTCGTGTCGGAGAACGAATTGATGAGGCCGATCAGCTTGTCGTTTTCCAGCTGATACTGACCAATGCGGTTCAGAATGCCTTTGAGCTTGGCGTTGGCGGCTTCGATTTCATCGAGGGCGTTGTCAATCAGCCAGGAGACCGAGCGCAGCTTGACCTCGTTCCCCTGCTTATCGGTCCACAGCACCGAGCCGCTGGGCCGGGCAGCCAGCTCCTGGATCATGATCCAGCGCGCCTCGATGGGCACCCAGAAGACGTTCTTTTCCTGGTAGTAGTCCAGCAGCTCGAGCTCTTGGGCCAGGGCGGCGGCGTACTCCTCGTCGCTTGCGTAGTTGGCGCGCGGGAGGTAGTAGATGTTCCCTTCCGCCTCGGAAGTGAACAGGCCCCGCAGCTCCTCGCGGCGCTCCTCGAAGGCATCCGACACGTACTTGAGGAAGATGAGCCCCAGCACCACGTGCTTGTAGTTGGCCGCATCGAGATTGGAACGGAGCTTGTCGGCGGCTTTCCAGAGCTTGGCATCCAGGTCGTTGAGGAATTGCTGTTCGAGTTTGGCTTCGCTCATCGTGGATACGCACTTTCTTCAGGGACACTCCGACGGCGGCTCGGAGGGAAAATCGCAAGGCAATGCCTTGGTTTCAGCCGATGGATGACAGTCTGGAAGCTTAGAAAAGCCCGGGTTTCCAGGAATTTTCCTCAAACTCCTTTCTCCACGATAGGTTCCCTCCACACCCAGGTCAAGCGGAGTACCCCGAACGTGGGACACCCCCCAGTGCAGATGTTCACCGGGCACGAAAAAGGGCCCCCGGCCGGCCGGCCGGGAAATCCCTGGGCAAGCGTGGCCGAAGGCCCTAGATTGTGAACATCAGGATCCGGAAGAGCAGTCGGTGCCGTGCGGTCAAACTCAGTGCCGCTCCTCTCCCTCCCCTGTCAAGCAGAAGGCCGTATCCCTCTCGCGAAGGATGCGGCCTTTACTTTGCGGTCTCGGAGCTGTCGGTCGTGCCGGAGGCGGAGCGGCGGGGGGTCTTGCGGGTCACACCTCGATTCCCAACCCGTGTACCTAAGGTGCAAGGCCATGTACCTAAATCCCCAACGCCTGCACCTAAGGTGCAAGCCTCTGCACCTCGATTCCCAACCTGTGCACCTAAGGTGCAAGCCTCTGCACCTCAATCCCCAACCCGTGCACCTAAGGTGCAAGCCCGTGTACCTCAATTCCCAACCCGTGCACCTAAGGTGCAAGCCTCTGCACCTCAATTCCCAACCCGTGCACCTAAGGTGCAAGCCTCTGCACCTCAATTCCCAACCCGTGTACCTGAGGTACAAGCCTCTGTACCTTGTTCCCCCACGACAGAAGCGTCGGCGGCGTCCAGACCTTTGCCCGCATGGCGGGCAAAGCCCGGACTCTCCGCCCATGCAAGCGCCTACGGTAAGATCAAGAAGGCAAGCGTCCTGACTTCACCGCAAGGCGCCCCACGGAGTGTCTCTATTGGGGATGCAAGGGGTGGAATCCCTGCGAGCGGGTCCATAGGGGGCGCGGCAGCCCCCTATGCCCGGGTCTGGGCCGGGAGGGCCCAGAACAACCGCCGCACGCCAGCGCAGAAAGCCCAGACGGGCACCCGTCACAAAAGACCCAGCGACCGGAAGCTCGCGTGGCCGCCGCGCGTGACGATGAGGTGGTCCACCAGCTCGATCTCCAGCCCTTCGCCGATCCGGGCCACCGCCTGGGTGAGGTTGCGGTCGGCCGCCGAGGGCTGGACGGAGCCCCCCGGATGGTTGTGGGCCAGCACCAGGCCCGTGGCGTTGTGCCGCAGGGCCTGCGCGTAGAGCTTGCGCGGATAGAGCACCGCCCGCGTGCGGGAGCCCTCGTCGAGCACCTCGCGCGCCACGATGCGCCGGGCCTGGTCCAGGTAGATCACCGCGAAGCGTTCCTCCTCCGCAAGGCCGATCACCGAGCGCAGCCAGGGCAGCGCCTCGACGGGGTCATGCAGGAACTCCAGGCGGCTCTGCGTCTCCAGCACCAGTTCCTGGTGCAGGCGGCGCACCAGGGAAAGCAGCGAGACGGAATGCGGCCCCAGTCCCGGCTGGAGGGACAGCTCCTCGGGCGAGCGCATCAGGAGGCCTCCCAGGCTCGTGGATCCCAGCAGGCGCTTGGCCAGCGGCTTGACATCGCCCCGAGGGATCGCGTAGCTCAGGAGCAGCTCCAGCAGCTCGTAGTCGGGCATCGAGTCGATGCCTCCGTTCATCACCCGTTCGCGCAGGCGGGTGCGGTGACCGAAGACGTCCGAGGAGACGGCGGAAGAAGCCATGGGGCAGAGCTTTCGTGCGGAGGTACAGAAGGCCGCAGGCGGGGAATGCCCCGTCGCAGCCGCTTGTGGAATACTAGCATTGCCGCCCATGCGATTGCGAATGGTCTGGTTCGGAAAGCCCGCCCCGCGTACCCTGGAGCCCGCCTTGGGCGACTACCAGGGACGGCTGGAACGCCAATGCCGCTTCGAGGGCGTGGAACTCCCCGAAAGCAAGGGATGCGAAGCGCTGGCCCGCGAGCGCGACCTGGCCCTGGAGAAGCTCGACGGGTTCCAGATCCTCTCCCTGTGCGTGGAGGGAAAGCCCTGGACCACGGAGCAGTGGGCCCGGGAACTGGAGAGCTGGCGCCGCGAAGGGACCAATGTGGGCCTGGTCATCGGATCGGCCGACGGCCTGCATCCCGACCTGGTCAAGAAGGCGCGCTGGAAGGTGAGCCTGGGCCCCGTGACCCTTCCCCATACCCTCGCGCGCGTCATCCTGCTGGAACAGCTATACCGCGCTCACACCATCCTCTTGGGACTGCCCTACCACCGCGCCTGAGCCTTGCCTCCTGCTTCCCGGATGTGGTAGTCTGAAACGACGCGCAAATCCATACCAGGGAGGTCCATTATGGCGCAAAGCAGATCGCTTTCAGCACTGGTGTTCAGGAACTACCTGCGCAGCGCCCTCATTCCCGTGCTCACCATCGAACTTCTGCTGGTGGTCACCTATTTCCTCGTGAACGCCTGGAACACCAGCCGCACCGAAAAGGCCCTGCGCAAGGAGCTGACCACCGCCCTGCCCTTCCTGGCCGAGAACCGCGCCGAGAACATCGACGGCAGCCTCGCTCGCGTGGCCGCCGCCACGAGATACTTCGCCGACGAGCACCAGCGCCTGGAAGCGTCACCCCAAAACTACACGGTCATCGGCGAACCGATCCGGCTTGCGAAGGCTCCCAACGGCAGCAGCTACCAAGCCAACCGCAAGGACGGCTCGGGCCTCTACTATCCGCTCAACGCCCCGCTCACGCCTCGCCAGCTCCTGATCGGGGAACACAGCGCCAGCCTCGACCCTCTCTACAAGCACATGGTCACCCAGATCCCCAACGTGGCGGCCGCCTACTACAACACTTCGGACAACACGAACCGGCTCTACCCGTACATCGAGAAGGTCTGGGAGCAGTATCCTCCGAACCTGACCATGACCGAATTCAACTTCTACTACATGGCGGATTCCCTCCACGACCCCAAGCGCACCAGCACCTGGACCGGCGCCTACCTGGACCCGGCCGGACAAGGCTGGATGGTCTCGTGCGTCGCGCCCGTCTACCTGGGACGCGACCTGAAGGGCGTGGTGGGCCTGGACCTCACCATCGCCAACCTCGTGAACGGCCTGCTCTCCCTCAAGTTCCCGTGGGGAGCCTCGGCGTTCCTAGCCGACGACAGCGGGATGATCCTGGCCATGCCTCCGAAGGTGGAGGAAGCCCTGGGCCTGCGGGAACTCAAGGGACACGTCTACAACGAGACCATCAAGAAGGAACAGCTCAAGCCCCAGGACTACAACCTGTTCCGCAATCCGGACGCGTCCCTTTCTCGGCACTTCCGCCAGTTGTACCAGGACAAGGACACCGTCCAGAGCCTGCAGCTCAAGGGCGAGGAGGTCTTCCTGATCCAGAAGCGCATTCCCCAAACGGGATGGCGCATCTTCCTGATGGCGCGCTCCAGCGACGTGTTCCATTCGGTCCAGGAGGTATCAAAGCGTTCCCACCTGATCGGGCTTGCCGTCATCTGCCTGATGCTGGGATTCTACGTGGCCTTCTTCCTCTACCTGCGCCGCAAGGCCCGCGACATGGCCTCCCGGATGGCCACGCCTCTCACCCAGCTCGCTCAGGCAACCTCCCGACTGGGAACCCAGGAGTCCGTCGAGACCTTCCCGATGCAGGGAATCGCAGAGATCGACCAGTTGACCACCAACTTCAATACGCTCTCCAAAGAACTGGAGAGCCGCTCCCAGGAACTGGTGGATTCGCGCGTCCGTGCCCAGATCCAGGCCAAGGAGGGCGAACTGGCCTACGCGCGCGGCCTCTACGAATCGGCCAGCGGCTACCTGCACAACGTGGGGAACCTCACCACGCGACTGGCCTCGGACATCCTGGACCTGCAGACCCTGCTCAAGAGCACCGATCAGTACCCCGAGGTCTTCCGGCGCATCCGCGAAGGGAGCGATCCCAAGATGCTGGACAACCTGGAGACCGTCCTGACCACCCGCATGGTGCCTCGCCTGCGCTCGACCACCGAGGACATCGAAGAGGTGCGCGACTGCATCCACCGCACCATCGCCCACCAGCAGAGCGCCTTCCTGGACGTGCAGAACGAGCTCATGCCGACCCGCTTCTCCCTCTCGGAGCTGATGGAGCGCATCGGGCACGAGTTCACGGAGCGGGCAGGCGCACGCGGCATCGCGCTCTCCTGGGACGTGGCTCCCGGCATCGAGATCACCAACCACAAGGACCAGATCTACCACGGACTGGTGAACCTGGTGAAGAACTCCATGGAAGCCATCTCCGGGACAGGAACCGTCTCCGCAACCCTCGAGCGCACCCCCGGCGGGTCCCGCATCGTCATCGGCGACAGCGGTTGCGGCCTGAGCCCGGAGGAGCTTTCCCGCGTCCTGACCCCGGGCTTCACGACCAAGTCCGGAGGGCACGGCCTGGGACTGCACTCCTTCTCGATCTTCCTCTCCGGCCATATGGGCCGGCTGCACATCTCAAGCCCCGGAAAGGGCCTGGGATGCCTCATAAGCATCGAGTTCTCCCATGACTGAACTGTCGCTCATCATGCTGGTCGACGACGATCCGGCCATCCTCGCCTACTACCGCAAGATCCTCGATTCGACAGAAGGCGACGAACTGGACCTGCTGGGAGAGACCAGGGACAGACCGGCCCTGGAACTGCACCACAAGGCCTTCTCCGACGCCCATAGCATGCTGACATGGTATGGACAATCGCTTGCCGACGGCCAGAAGTGCCCGCTTGCCGTACTGGACATCCGCATGCCGGGGCTCTCCGGCTTCGAGGCAGCCAAGAAGCTTCGCTCGATGGATCCCGAGATCGAACTGGTCCTGTGTTCAGCCTTCTCGGACCACACCATCGGCGAGATCCGCAAGTCGCTGGGAAACACCTTCCACTATGTGAGAAAGCCCTTCGCGCACGAAGAGTTCCATCTCCTGCTGCAGTCACTGTGCACCTCCTGGAAGCACAAGCAGGACGTCGCCCAAGGCAAACGGCACCTGGCCGACGTCATCGAGGCCATGCAGGCCGGCACCTGGGAATGGAACGTCCAGACCGGCGAGACCCTCTTCAACGAGCGCTGGGCCGAGATCCTAGGCTACCGGCTGGAGGAGCTCCAGCCCGTCTCCATCGGGACCTGGACCCAGCTTTGCCATCCCGACGACCTCGCGGAATCCGATCGCCTGCTCAAGTCCCATTTCCTGAAGGAGACCACCCATTACGACTTCGAGTGCCGGATGGCCCACAAGGACGGCCACTGGGCCTGGGTCCACGACCGCGGCAAGGTGATCGAATGGGATCGCCAAGGCCAGCCTCTGCGCATGAGCGGCACCCACCTGGACATCACGGAGCGCAAGCAGGCCCAGATCCTGCTGGAGGAATCGAGGATGCGCGATGCCGAACTCGCCCAGCAGGCCATCCAGTCCAACGTGGCCAAGACCGAGTTCCTGGCCAACATGAGCCACGAGATCCGCACCCCCCTCACCGGTGTGCTGGGCATGGCCGACCTGCTGCTGGAGACTCCTCTGGACAGCGAGCAGAAGAGCTTCGCGGACATCATCCATTCCAGCGGCACTACGCTCCTGGACCTCGTGAACAACATCCTCGACCTCTCCAAGATCGAGGCCGGCAAGCTCGAGATCGACGAGCACGAGTTCGACCTGCGCTCCCTGATCGAGGAGACGATCGACACCCTCGCCGTGAAGGCCCAGCAGAAGAACCTGGAACTCACCGGGATCGTGAGTCCTGTCGTCCCCTCGCGCCTGCAGGGAGATGCCGGGCGCCTGCGACAGATCCTGACAAACCTGCTGGGCAACGCCGTCAAGTTCACCGAACGCGGGACCATCGACCTGGAGATCGACTGCCTCGAAGATGCCGAGACCTCGTGCCGGCTCGAGGTCCTGGTGCGCGACACCGGCATCGGCATCCCCCAGGACAAGCTCGTCCAGATCTTCGAGCCCTTCGCCCAGGCCAGCAGCGCCACTTCGCGGCACTATGGCGGCACCGGACTCGGGCTGACCATCTCCCGCACCCTCGTCAAGCTGATGGGAGGATCCGTCCAAGCCGAGAGCTACCAAGGCGTGGGTACCCTGTTCCGCATCGACCTGGAATTCAAGAAGCTCCCGCCGCTTGCCAAGCCCCTGTTCCCTGCCTCCCCCGCCATCCTCGAGGGAAGGAAGATCCTGATCCTCGATCCGAACCTGGGAAACTGCCGCCAGGCCAGCATCCTGCTGAGCGGATTGGGCGTCCGGTGCACCACCGTGCGGGACAGCGACGAGGCCCTCGATCTCCTACGCGAAGCCGCCTCCGTCGGAGAACCGTTCGACATGGTCATCTCCGAGCGCGTGCTGCTGGGCGGAACGGACGGGCTCTCCCTGGGAAGGAGCATCCATGCCTCGCTGGACATGGGCGCCCCCCGCCTGGTCATGATGACCTCGCTGGGCCAACGAGGCGATGTGAAACTTGCCAAGGAAGCCGGCTTCTGCGGCTACCTCACCAAGCCGCTGCGCAGCTCACGCCTGAGGGAATGCCTCGAAAGCATCCTCTCGAAGTCGCCCGACGACCTGGAGTCGAGCCTTGCTCCCCGTCACGGCATGGAATCGATGCACCGCAGCAGCAAGATCCTGCTGGCCGAGGACAATCCCACCAACCGCGCCCTGGTGATCCGCATCCTGCAGAAGCTCGGACATCACGTCGATTCGGTGGGCAACGGGGAGGACGCCGTGAAGGCGTTGCGCCGGGAATCCTACGACCTGGTACTGATGGACTGCCAGATGCCCGTGATGGACGGGCTCGCCGCCACGCGACTGATCCGCAGCCCCGCCTCCGGAGTGCTGCGCCACGACATTCCCGTCATCGCCCTCACGGCCGACGTCTTCGCCCAGGAAAGGGAGCAGTGCCGCATGGCGGGGATGGACGACCATCTCGCCAAGCCTCTGCACCTGGACGAGCTGCGAAGGACGCTGCATCGATGGCTCGACCCCGACTCGTGCTCGGACTTCGAATCGCCGCACCCGACCTAGGAAACGGAAAGGCCCTCTCCTTGCGGAGAGGGCCTTTTGACAGAATCTGTCCAGGCGAAAATCAGCCCAGGACGAGGTCGCTCTTGGGCCTGCCGCGCGAGGCCAGCAGGGAGGGCAATCCGGTCAGGAACGCGTCCACCTCGCGGGCACACTCACGCCCCTCGGAGATGGCGATCACCACGAGAGACTGGCCGCGGCGCATGTCGCCGGCGGTAAAGACCTTCTCCTTGGTGGTCGCATAGCCCTTGGACTTGCAGTTGCCGCGCTCGTCCTTCTCGACGCCGAAGGCCTCCAGGACGGTCGGCTCGGGCGAGAGGAAGCCCATGGCCAGCAGCACGAGCTCCGCCTCGATCACGAACTCGGAGCCAGCAACTTCCTCGGGCTTGCCGTTGGACCAGTCCAGCTTCACGGCCTTGACGCCGCAAACCTTGCCGTTGGCGTCGCGCAGGATCTCCTTCGATCCGATCGACCACTCGCGCTTGCAGCCTTCGGCTTGGGAGGTCGAGGTGCTGAGCATGGCCGGTCCCGGATGGGTGGGCCACGGGGTCTTCGCGGTGCGGGTCTCCGCGGGCTTGGGGAGCAGTTCGATCTGCAGCACAGACTTGGCGCCCTGACGGATCGAGGTGCCCACGCAATCGGAACCGGTGTCGCCACCGCCGATGACCAGGACGTTCTTGCCCTTGGCCGAGATCAGCTCGATCTCGTTGCCGCGGTGGTCGACATTGCCTTCGCCTCCCTGCACGCGCCAGCTGTTCTGGGACAGGAAGTCCATCGCCGGATGGACGCCCACGCCTTCACGGCCGGGGATCGGAAGGTCGCGGGGCTTGGTGGAGCCGCCGGCCAGCACGACCGCGTCGAACTCGTCCAGGATCTCCTGGGCGGGCACGTTGACGCCCACGTGGGCGCCGTTGCGGAAGGTCACGCCCTCGGCCTTCATCAGGTCGATGCGACGCTGGACGATTCTTTTGTCGAGCTTGAAGTCGGGGATGCCCTGGCGCAGCAAGCCACCGTTCATCTTGGCGCGCTCCAGCACAGTCACGGAGTGGCCGGCCTTATTGAGCTGGTCGGCCGCGGCCAAGCCGGCAGGGCCGGCGCCGATCACGGCCACCTTCTTGCCGGTGCGATGGGCCGGGACCTTAGCGGTCATCCAGCCTTCGGCAAAGCCCTTCTCGATGATCGAGAGCTCGATGTTCTTGATCGTGATCGCAGGCTTGATGAGCCCCACCACGCAGCCGCTCTCGCAGGGTGCAGGACAGATCTTGCCGGTGAACTCGGGGAAGTTGTTGGTGGACAGCAGCGTCTTGAGCGCCGGCTGCCACTTCCCGCGGTACACCTGGTCGTTGAACTCGGGAATGACATTGCCCAGCGGACAGCTGTTGTGGCAGAAGGGAATGCCACAGTTCATGCAGCGAGCACCCTGTACCTCGACCTCTTCCTGCTTGAGCGGGATGAGGAACTCGTTGTAGTGCTTGGTGCGGTTCTCGACGCTGTCGTAGCCGGGCGCCTTGCGCTCGAATTCCTTGAAACCGGTTTCCTTGCCCATTACTTGGCGCTCCTTTCCACAGCGGCTTCGGCAGCCATTTCAGCCAGTGCGCGCTTGTAATCGCGCGGCATCACCTTGATGAACTTCGGCAGCTGGACGTCCCAGGTCGAGAGGATCAGCTGGGCACGCTTGGAGCCGGTGAGCTTGACATGCTCCTCGATGAGGGCCTTGAGCGAGGCGATGTCGGCCTCGTCCACCACGTCCTCGAGATCCACCATCTCGCGGTTCACACGATTGGCAGTCTTGCCGTCCTCGTTCCAGAGGTAGGCGGTACCGCCCGACATGCCCGCGGCGAAGTTGCGGCCAATGCTTCCCAGCACCACCACCTTGCCACCGGTCATGTACTCGGCGCCGTGGTCGCCCACGCCCTCGACCACCACCTCGGCACCCGAGTTACGGACAGCAAAGCGCTCGCCGGCGGGCCCGAGCAGGAAGGCCTTGCCGGAGGTCGCACCGTAGAAGGCCACGTTGCCCAGGACCACGTTCTCGTTCGGATCGTAGATCGAAGCGCGCGGCGGGTAGAGCACGATCTTGGCGCCCGAAAGGCCCTTGCCCACGTAGTCGTTGGCCTCGCCTTCGAGTTCGACGGTCAGGCCCTTCGGGGCAAACGCCATGAAGGACTGGCCGGCGGTGCCGGTGGCCTTGAAATGGATGGTGTCATCCGGGAGACCCGCCTCGCCAAAGCGGCGGGTGATCTCGTAGCCGAGCATGGTGCCGATGGTGCGGTTGATGTTCTTGAACTCGACGTTCGCGAAGACCTTCTCGCCCTTCTCAAGCGCCGGCTTGGCCAGCTCGATGAGCTTGTTGTCCAGCGCGTTCTCCAGGCCGTGCTCCTGCGAGACGCAGCAGTGGCTCTGGCTGAAGTCGGAGGGTGCCACGAAGTGCAGCAGGCGACCGAGGTCGAGCGTGCCGGCCTTCCAGTGCTTGACGCCTTCGCGGGCCTTGAGCTTGTCGGTGCGGCCGACCATCTCCTGGACGGTCTTGAAGCCCAACTGGGCCATGACTTCGCGCAGATCCTGGGCCACGAAGCGGAAGTAGTTCTCCAACTCCTCGGGCTTGCCGGTGAAGAACTTGCGCAGGTCCTTGTCCTGGGTCGCCACGCCCACGGGGCAGGTGTTCAGGTGGCACTTGCGCATCATGATGCAACCCAGCACGACCAGCGCGCCGGTGGCGATGCCCCACTCCTCGGCACCCAGCAGGGTGGCGATGGCGATGTCGCGTCCGGTGCGCAGCATGCCGTCGGTCTGGACGACGATGCGGTCGCGCAGGCCGTTGCGCATGAGCACCTGGTGGGCTTCGGCAAGGCCGAGCTCCCAGGGCAGACCGGCGTGCTTGATGGAGGACTGGGGCGAGGCGCCCGTGCCGCCATCAAAGCCCGCGATCAGGACCACGTCGGCGTGCGCCTTGGAGACGCCCGCAGCGATGGTGCCCACACCGACCTCGGCCACCAGCTTCACGCTGATGCGGGCGACCGGGTTGGCGTTCTTCAGGTCGTGGATCAGCTGGGCCAAGTCCTCGATCGAATAGATGTCGTGGTGCGGCGGCGGGGAGATGAGGCCCACTCCCGGAGTGGAGTGACGGGTCGAACCGATCCACTTGTCGACCTTGTGGCCGGGGAGCTGTCCGCCTTCGCCGGGCTTGGCGCCCTGGGCCATCTTGATCTGCAGCTCGTCGGAGTTGACCAGGTAGTGGCTGGTCACGCCGAAGCGGCCCGAGGCCACCTGCTTGATCGAAGAGCGCAGACTGTCGCCGTCCTTGAAGGTGTAGTCGGCTTCGACGAACTTCGTTCCCACGATGTCGGAGGCCTTCTGGCCGCCCTGGATCGGGAGGTAGCGACGGCCGTCCTCGCCACCTTCGCCGGTGTTGGACCGGGCGCCCAAGCGGTTCATGGCAATGGCCATGGCGGTGTGGGCTTCCCACGAGATCGAACCGAAGCTCATGGCACCGGTCGCGAAACGCTTGACGATGCTGTCGACCGATTCGACCTCGTCGATGGAGATCGGCGAGAGCTTGGTGAAGTCGATCAGGTGACGCAAGGTGATCGGCGTGTTCGCGTTGTCGTCGATGAGCTTCGCGAATTCCTTGTAGGTCGCGTAGCTTCCCGTGCGGCAGCTGTGCTGGAGCTTGTGGATGGTGTCGGGATTGAACAGGTGACGCTCGCCGCGCAGGCGCCAAGCGTACTGTCCACCGACCTCGAGGTCATCGTCGTCTTCCACGGCGACATCGGGGTATGCGGCCTTGTGGCGCATGAGCGTCTCGCGCTCGAGCTCGGCCACACCCAGTCCGCCGATGCGGGACACGGTGCCGGTGAAGAACTCTTCGATCACGCCGTCGGAAAGGCCCACGGCCTCGAAGATCTGGGCACCCATGTACGACAGGATGGTGCTGATGCCCATCTTCGACATGGTCTTGAGGAGCCCCTTGCCCACGGCCTTGATGTAGTGGTACTGGGCCTTCTCGGCCGTCAGCGTCTCCGGCAGAAGCTTGCGGCGACGCATGTCCTCGATGGTGTCGAAGGCCAGGTAGGGGTTCACCGCCGAGGCGCCGAAACCAAGGAGGAGCGCGAAGTGGTGGTTCTCGCGGGCCTCGCCGGTCTCGACGATGAGGCCGCAGTTGGAACGCAACCCCTTGCGGATCAGATGGTGGTGCACGGCCGAGACGGCCATGAGGGCCGGGATCGCCGCGTGCCCCGAGTCCACCGGACGGTCGGAGAGCACGATGACGTTGTAGCCGTCGAGCACATACTCCTCGGCCTCGCGACGGATGCGCTCGAGAGCGCGCTCCATGTGGCCTTCTTCTGCCTTGAAGCAGATGGAGATGGTCTTGGCCTGGAAGCCCTTGCGGTCAACCCAGCGCAGACGCTCGAGGTTCTCGTTGGTCAGGATGGGCTGAGGCATCTCGATCACGCGCGCGTGCTCGGGACCGTCCTTGAGGATATTGCCCTCGCCGCCCACATAGGTGACCAGGCTCATGACCATCTCCTCGCGGATCGGATCGATCGGCGGGTTGGTCACCTGGGCAAAGAGCTGGTGGAAATAGTCGTAGAGGACCTTGGACTTGTCGGACAGGACCGCCAGCGGCGTGTCGGTGCCCATCGAGCCGAGCGGCTCCTCGCCCTTCTCGGCCATCGGAGCCACCAGCGTGCGCAGATCTTCGAGGGTGTATCCGAAGACCTTCTGGCGGGTGGTGATGGTGGCGGAGCTGGGCTGGTTCAGCTCGCGCGGGGTCTCGAGCTGCTCGAGGGTGATCTTCTGGGCGTCGAGCCACTGCTGGTAGGGCTTGAGCGCGGCCATCTGGGCCTTGATCTCCTCGTCGGGGATGATGCGGCCTTCCTCGAGGGAGGCGATGAACATCTTGCCCGGCTGGAGCCGACCCTTCTTCACGATATCTTCGGCAGGGAACTCAAGCACGCCAGCTTCCGAGGCCATCACCAGGATGTTGTCCTTGGTCAGGCAGTAGCGGCTGGGGCGCAGTCCGTTGCGGTCCAGGGTCGCACCGATCAGGGTGCCGTCGGAAAAGGCCACCGAAGCGGGTCCGTCCCAGGGCTCGATCATGGCACCGTGGTATTCGTAGAAGGCCTTGCGATCGGCCGGCATCTCGGAATCCTTCTCCCAGGCTTCCGGAATCATCATCATCATGACATGGGGCAGCGAGCGGCCGCCCATGTAGAGAAACTCCACCACGTTGTCCAGGGTCGCCGTGTCGGAGGCGCCTTCCTGGATGATGGGCTTCATCTTCTGGATCTCTTCCTCGGTGAAGAGCTCCGAGGCGATGATGGCTTCGCGTGCCTTCATCCAGTTGATGTTGCCGCGCAGCGTGTTGATCTCGCCGTTGTGGGCAAGCGTACGGAAGGGATGGGCCAACGGCCACGAGGGCATGGTGTTCGTGGAGAAGCGGCTGTGCACCAGGGCCAGCGCCGATTCGAACGAGTCGTCGCTCAGATCGGGGAAGTAGGCCGGCACCTGTTCGGGCGTGAGCATGCCCTTGTAGACGATGGTCTTGCTGGAGAAGGAGCAGAGGTAGAAGTCCTTCGCACCCTTGACCGACTCGCGCACCATGCGGGTGGCGTACTTGCGCAGCACGAAGAGCTTGCGCTCGTAGTCGTCCTGGGTCTTGATGGAGGGGTTCTTCTTGACGAAGACCTGCTGCACGGAAGGCTCGGCGTCCAGGGCGGTCTTGCCCAGGCCTTCGCCGCGGGTGGGGACGGTGCGCCAGCCCAGGACTTCCTGACCGAGCTCCTTGAGAGCGCGCTCGAAGACCTTCTTCACGTCAGCGTGAGCGGTCTTGTCCTGCGGCAGGAAGCACATGCCCACGGCGTACTGGCCGGGCTCGGGCAGGTTGATCCCGATCTTGGAGCATTCCTTCAGGAAGAAGGCGTGCGGCATCTGGGTCAAGATGCCCGCGCCGTCACCGGTCTCCTTCTCGGCACCACGAGCACCGCGGTGATCGAGGTTGATGAGGATCTGGATGCCCTTCTGGACGATATCATGGGACTTGACGTTTTTCAGATCCGCGATGAAGCCAACGCCGCAGGCATCGTGTTCGAAGCGTGAATCGTACAGGCCATCCCTGGACTCGAGTTGGTACATATCAGACGGTTCCTTCCCTAGAGGGCCTCTGGGCCCGAGCAAAGAGGAAATTCCTCAACAACAATTGAATAAGCTGGGCAAAAATACAAACAGCCGGGCTGATCTGCACCCTCTGCCCGTAAGGTTTGCGCCTTGAGAAGTTTTTTTGAATTTTTCCTGACGTACCCTTGAAACCTCGAGCCTTTTCCCATATTATTTGACTCCTCAACGGGTTTGTAGCTCAGCTGGTTAGAGCGGCGCTCTGATAAGGCGTAGGTCAGTGGTTCGAGTCCACTCAGACCCATTCGAAGAGCCAGAGAAATCTGGCTCTTCTTCTATCTCGGGGGCATAGCTCAGTTGGTAGAGCGCCTGCTTTGCAAGCAGGATGTCTGGAGTTCGACTCTCCATGCCTCCATCGAACAGCCGGATTCCACTGGAGTCCGGCTGTTTCGTTTTGCGCTGTTTTCGGGCGGCCTCCCGCACGACGGCATCGACCGCTCCATGCGGGAGCCGGGCCACTTGCCAAGCCTCCTGCACCCAATCGATCCCTCCCTGGTAGGGAGGGTTGGAACATCCGCAGGGGTCTTGGCCCTACCGGGCAGAGCCTGTGCTTAGCTCCGCCGAAGCATCCCTGTCGCGACACTCTCCGCCCTTTGGCCTCGCTGCCCTCAGATCCTTCGGATCAGGCGGCTTCCTTGCGGCACTTGCCCCGCACGTTCATGCCCTTCACCTGGCGCTCGAACTCGTCCACCCCCCCCCGCTCGATGCCCAGCACACGCACGAAGTTCGGGATGGACTTCAGCGGCATGTGGATCCTGCGATGGAGGATACGGTGGACCTGGGACACGTCCATCCCCAGCCTTCCCGCCAGGAAACGGTACGAGAAGCGCCAGTTCCCCTGTTTGCGCCAGCGGTAGTACTCCAAGAGATAGTCGCGATAGTCCTCGAAGTCATGGAGCTGGGGCTCGGGCTGGACCTCCCTGCCCCGGCAAGGAATCGGGCATTCCATCAGCGGACCAGCACGAGACTCCGGGAATCTAACGACTTCCCGTCAAGACGACTGACCAGCACATAGCGTCCTTCGCGCAGGGAAGATGCCGGAACCACGAAGGAAGCGGCACCTGCGACGACTTGACGATCGGAAAGCGGCGCCACAAGCCTGCCTGCGGCATCGTAAAGAGCGATCTCGAGCCGTCCCGCAGCCGGAACCTCGCATCCGATCTCAAGAGTGGAGGAATTCCGCCCCAAACGGTACGAAAGCCCCTTGCGCACCGCCTCGCTCTTGGCGGACACGGACACAGCAACACCTTGAGGATACATGTCGATGGTCTCGGAGACGCTGGCCCCGATCTTGTACCAGTCGAAGTCGGCGTATCCACCTGCGGTCTTGGTCGCGTAGTTGAACAGGTTGAAGCGATAACCCATGAACATGCCCAAGGTGTAGGACATCGACAACGTGTTGCCGATGGGCTTCCAGGTCGTGCTGTCCAGGCTGTAGAAGAAGGTCGCCTTGTCGGTCCGGTTGGTGTAGTCCATATCGATGCGCAGGTACACCCGCTTCTGGCTGATGGCAACACTGGCCTCCTGCACCGTGGGCCCCTTGTACTTCACGATCGAGAGCGACCCGCCGGTGTTCTTGACCCCCACAAAGCCCAAGCTGTCGGCAAAGGCCGCGATTCCCGCTACGTCCCCGTCCTTCAGGCCACTGGCATCCAGGGCAATCCGCCCCGAGCATTTGGGTCCGAAGGTGCGCTGGGAAAGGGCGTTCCGGGCCCAAAGGATGCTGTTGTCCACCCGCCCCGTGGTGATCCGGTAGTAGCCGGGACGAGCCGACAACGACACGTTGGCCGCCACCGGATTGTGGTTGACCTGCCACTCCAGCCGCAACGAGGTTGCACTGAAGTCGTCGGAGGTGACAATTCCTGTCTTTGCGATCTCCGCGGCGGTGAGCGTGGTGGGAACGGTCACCGTGGCCGGCGCCTTGCCCCCGTTAAAGTCGGGCCAGTTGCTTGCCCAGGTCACCGGCAGGAGCCAAGGGGTCCGCCCCACCGCGCCGTGGTCCTGGAACAGGTAACCCATCCAACTGCCATCGACCATCTGCACGAGGCCGCCTTGGGCCACGCCTTGGTCCTTGTTCACCACCTTGCCCTCCCAGGTGCCGGAAAGGCTCTTGGAGCGGTAGACGATCTCTGTGCGGGAACTGCCGCTGGGCCAGCAGATGTTGAAAACGTAGTAGTAGCCGTCCACCTTGAAGACCTGCGAACCTTCGGCCGGCAGGATGAGGCTGGACCCTGCGACGGAGGCCGGCGCGGTGAGAAGCACCTTGTTGACGCCGCCGGACTTCACACCGCTCAGGTCGGAGGTCAGCTCGACGATCCGGATATCACCCTGGCCGTAGACCACATAGTTGCGACCGTCGTCGTCCAGCACCAGCGACGGATCGTGGTAGAACGGCAGGATGGTCTCCTTCCAGTTGCTGGAATACGGATCCTTGGTGGTGTAGAGATGCGTCCTTCCCGTCGTGTTCGAGGGGACCAGGCAGTAGTAGGTGCCGTTCTTGTAGCGCAGGCTGCTGGCCCACGATCCGCCCCCGTAGGCTTCCTTGCCGTTGGCAAGGTTCAAGGCGTCGCTGTTGGCCAGCGTGCTGTAGCAATAGCTGACCGTCTTCCAGTGCACCAGATCCTTGGATGCCATGATGGGCACGCCCGGCGTCATGTGCATCGTCGTGTGGCTCATGAAGTAGGTGCTGTCCACGCGCAGGATGGAGATGTCGGGGACATCCGCGTAGAGGAAAGGATTGGTCACCGTCACGGTGGCGGCAAGCGCCGCCGCGCACAGTCCGGTTCCGAAGATGATCCCGGCAATGCGTGAGAGGATTCGCATGATGTCCCTTCCGATGATTGTAGAGGCTCCCCGTTAAGATGAGCAGCAGCCACTCGGGTCATCCGCCGTTTTCTGACATGCCCATTGGTCGATCGACAAAAGTCCTCCGGTTTCAGGCCGCCGCATGCACCGCAGGCTTCGCAATCACGCTCAACGAGTCTCCACCACGATCTTCTGTGCGGGTGCCTCGCCTGCCGTGACAGGCCGCACGAAATAGATTCCCGGCTGCCCCGTCGCCTTGCGGACCAGGGGCGTCAGGTCCTGCTGACCAACTCTCGTCACGGTTCCGAGCCTCTTGCCCGAAGGCGCATAGACGTCGTAAACCCCGTCCTTGGAGACCGCGACCCCACGGGTTGCCTCGGCATCGATCGCCGTGGTGCCCGAAGCCGGGGTGACGACGATGTTGTCGAGGGTCACGTCGTAAGAGCCGGCCTTGTTGGCCTTGAACATCACCACGTTGGCACCGGCATTCAAGGATACGCTCTGCGAATCGACCGCCCAGTCGCTGTCGGAGTCCGTCTTGGCAAAGGCGGGAGTCGCCACCTTCGTTCCGTTCACGTACAGGTCGATCGCGTTCGAGGTCCCGGCACTTACCGAGTACCTGGTCCTGATCTTGTAGGTCCCGGCACTCGCAACGGTGACGGTGTCTCGGATGCTCGCGGATGCGTTGGTGCCGAACTTCAGGAAGCCCATCCCTGTGTAGCGCCGGATGGCGTTTCCGATGCCACTGGCGACGTTCCCGCCGATGCTCTTGAAATCGAATGTCTCCGCCTCGTACTGCCTGGGGCCCGTGTAGACGGTGGGCAATCCGGGAGCAACCACGCTGGCCGTCTTGTAGGAGGTGAGACGCCCCGATCCCGCACCGAAGCAGTTCACGACGAGGTCCAATGGACCGTTGTGCGTCACGTTGAGCGTGAGCACACCACCCGACCAGGACTTGGTGACGGTGCTGGCCTGGTGGCTGGCCCGGTCAGTGAACGTATAGCTCGGTTCGGCGGATGCGCCGTAGATCTTGATGACGTCGGTCTTGAGCGCCGTATTGGCGTTGTCGTAATTGGACAGATAGAAGCTCAACTTGTTCGGGAACTCCTTCATCACCCCGATCGAATACTGCGCATACGTCAAGTTGACGCTGTCGCAGGTGTTGTACTTGAACGGGATCGATCCGCTGGCGATGACCCCGGTCTTGAACGGATTGTAGGTCATCCAGCCGTTCTCGTGGCGGGCTGCGTAGATCGTGCCGGTGTACTCCTGCGGGAACAGGCTGTTGAACTCCGCAACCTTGGCGGCAGAGGTCGGCCAGCGGGTCGCGTAGGTGGATTGCTTGACCTGCACATTGAAGGTGTTCGCCGTGTCGTCGGCCAGCTGATAGACCGTGGGGATCGCGGGATACCTGCCCGTCTTCTTGAACCAGCTCGTGTTGTTCAGGTAGGTGCCGTCCCCGTCCACCTTGTAGAGGTCGTCGAACAAGGTCTGTGGGGAGCTGTACTTGATCTGGTCCGTCCCGGTGGCGGCATCGTCCAGGATGACGAGCTTGGTCCGGTCGATGACCTCCTTGCGGGAGAGGATGCGCACCGTCCCGTCCATGATCTTGCGGAAGATGTCCACGGTGATGTTCTTGTACTGCGGGAACAGTTCCCAGCGGCGGGTGGTGTAGCCGTCCGTCGTACTCGCATCGCTGAGGTTCTTGATGCACTGCTGCCAGATCAGCTCCGGACCATCGTACACGGTCTCCCCGGTCAGCATGATGTGCTCGAGGAAGGGGGCGGCTCCCGCCGCCACGGGGAAGTCCTCGCCGGCGTTGGCCACCCATCCGCACTGATCGAAGCGGATGCCGTACTGCCCCGCGAAGCCCGAGAGCCACATGCCCATGCTGGTACTTTCGATGTCGTGGAAGCCGTAGGCCATGGTGAATTTTTCCTCCATGACGAAGTTTTCCGGGTACTGCTTCAGGACCGCCGCAAAAGCCGGATTGCGCTTGACCATCGCCACGGAATTGAGCCCCGCGCCATAGTACCCACCGGTGAAGCTCACCGCCAGGTAGCCCCCGTACTTGTGGGTCAGCTTCATGAGGTTGGTCCAGTGGTTCACGCGCTGCGTCCAGGTGACCGACCACTTGTCGTCGAAGCCCCAGAACTGCTCCGCGTAGTTGATTCCCAGGAAGTTCGGGTAGTCCCGGAAGAACTCGCCGTAGAGGGTCGTATCCAGGTTCACCGACATGTCGTAGTCCTTGAAGTGGGTGAACCCACCGCTGGATGGCTGGATCATGGCCCACATGCGGTTCTGGGCGCACGTACGGATCCAGGACTTCGCCGTCTCGTAGCCGTATTCGATGGTCTTCCACTGACCGGTCGTCGCATCGTGATTGATGGAAAGGGAGATGGTCATCACCACGTAGGGCCGGATGTCCTCCGGGATGAGGTCGATGATCTTCTGCGGATCGGCCGTGTTCCAGGTGTCGATGTGGATCTGGAACATAGGTTGGCTCGGGGAGACCGGGCGCCGAAGGATCTGTGCCTGCGCTCCGCCGGGCAACAGCAGGAAGAGCGCGATCGCTGTTGCAAGGGACGAACCGGAAGCCAAGATCCTTGCGACGCTTCTGATGTATTGCTGCATGGGATGCCTTCCTTTCAGCCCGCCCTGTTCAGGACGAGATGCGCCTATGCGATGTGTCTAGAAGTCCGGCTCATCGCCGCAACGAACGTGGTTGGAATGAGCAATCCGATTCCGGGCCTCGCGTTTCCACAAGGCTACCCTCCCCCCTCCATGCTCGCGTAACACTTCGATGCTTGCAGTTTGGCGATTCGACAAAGCGTGCCATCATCGCTGTCGGCGTGCCTGGTTTGTCATTCCACCATAAGCACGATGCGAAAAACGGCCTTATGGCAAGGGCCGCACGCCGAGATTGAAGGCATTGAACGTAACGGCGCCGAATCTCTCGCCATCACCATGAGGCCGAACATGTCTCGAACGACGAACCTTTTCCTGTCGTTATTGATCGCAGCAGCGGCGACGTTCTCCGCAACCAGGACCGACCTGAAGATCGGCACCCGGACCGCCATCGTGTACACGCCGACCGGATACAAGAATCCGCCGTTGGTCCTTTCCCTGCACGGCATGGGCTTCGGAGCCGGCGTCATGCAAGGGATGATCAAGTTCGAGAACTATGCAGACTCCTCCAAGGAGAAGTTCGTCACGGTCTATCCGCAGGGTGAGAACAACGGATGGGACCTCGCCTCGATGAAGGACGTGAACTTCGTCCTGGCCATCATCGATTCGATGTACAACCGCTACAAGATCGACCGCAACCGGGTCTACGTCTCGGGATTCTCGATGGGCGGCATGATGAGCTGGTACCTGTCGTGCAAGATCCCCGACAAGATCGCGGCGATCGTTCCCGACGACGGCTTCCCCCTGAGCGGAATGTCGGGCTGCTCCGAGACGCGCCATGTCCCTGTCCTTCACATGCACGGCAATGCCGACGACTTCGTGAAGTACACCGATTTCGTCAAGACGTTCCTTCCCGCCCAGCTCACCCGCTACGGTTGCCCGACCAAGGTCACCACCGATCCCTACCCCGTGAACAAGCCATCCTCGGGATCGTACAAGGACTACTACGGACCTTGCGTCAAGAACGGCCTCAAGAGCGAGATCACCTTCATCACCGTGGACGGCATGATCCACGACTGGCCGACCCTGGGCAAGGCCAACACCAACTCCGACACCAAGTACAAGGGAAAGATGTTCGACATCGACGGGACTTACGAGGCCTGGAACTGGCTGAAGACCCAAAGCCTGGTCCCGACCATCGGCATTGCTCAAGCCGATCGCAAGGCAAACCGCCCCATTGTATCCGCCCGCTACGTCCAAGGCGGCATCCACCTGGAAAGCTCACAGGATATCCGCTCCGCAAAAGTGACCGATCTCCAAGGCCGATCCCTCGCCACCTGGGAATCGAACGGAGATGCCAGGATCGCCCTCGACCTCCAGGCCACTGGAATCGGACACGGAGTGTTCCTGGTGGATGCCGACAGCCGCGAAGGCCATTCCGTCTCGCGAGTCGTCGTCCCATGATCCAAGCAATTTCGGCACCCCAACAGCAACCAAGGATGGGCACAATGCATCTGATCCCTACACGACCGTTTTCGATGGCTGCGATCCTCCTGGCCGCACTGCCGCTCTTCTGTTCCAGCATGGCCGCCCGTGCCGCCGATGCCACAGTGAACCTGACAGCGACAAAGCAGGTGATCGACGGCTTCGGCGCCTCCAGCGCCTGGTGCGGGAAGATTTCCGACAACGTCATGAATTCCCTGTACGGCGACCTGGGATACAGCATCCTGCGCGTGCGGATCGAGGAAGGGATCGAGGACAACTGGAAGTCAGGGAACTTCAGCAAGTGGGCCGACGAGCTGGCCAACGCCAAGAAGGCCAAGGCCAAGGGTGCCATCGTCTTCGCAACCCCTTGGAACGCCCCCACCAGCCTGCGACTGAGTACCGGAACCTCCAGCGCCAAATATTCGACCGACCCCACCAAATGGGCGACCTACCGGGACTACCTGAACGCCTACGTCAAGTACTTCAAGGACAACAGCGCCGACCTCTACGCCATCTCCGTCCAGAACGAACCCGACTATGCCGGGGATTGGACCTACTGGAGCGCGACCCAGGACCACGACTTCATCCTCAACTACGGCGCCACTATCAACGCCAAGCTGATCTCGGCGGAATCCTTCTCGTACAACAAGACCTACTACGACCAGATCCTCAACGACTCCAAGGCGCTGGCCAACGTCGCGATCTTCGGCACCCACCTCTACGGGACCTCGGTGAACAACTACGCCTATCCCCTCTTCCAGCAGAAGGGGGTCCCGGCCGGCAAGAAGATCTGGATGACCGAGCACTACCTCAACTCGGACGACGACATCACCAAGACCATCATGCCCGTCGCCAAGGAGATCCACGACTGCATGGTCACCGGCAACATGAACGCCTACATCTACTGGTGGATCACCTGGGTGAACGGCCTGGCCACCTCCTCCGGCACGATCTTCAAGCGTGCCTACGTGATCGGACAGTTCTCGAAGTACATCCGTCCTGGCTACACGCGGGTGGACGCCAGCGCCACGCCGACGACCAACGTCAACGTGAGCGCCTACACCGGAGACGACAAGGTCGTGATCGTCGCGGTGAACACCGGCACCAGCGCGGTGAGCCAGAAGTTCGCGATCCAGAACGGAACGGTCGCCCAGTTCACCTCGACCAACACCTCGGCCAGCACCAACATGGCAACCGGCCCCTCGGCCACGGTGTCCGGTGGATCCTTCACGGCAAACCTCCCCGCCCAAAGCATCACGACCTTCGTGGGCACCCGCACCGACAAGATCCCGACCGCCGTCGCATCAAGGCCCCTGGTCGAGGATCGCTTCAAGGCAACGATCTCGAACGGTCGCATCGTCGTCACACCTGCCAGCAACGAGGACACGTACAGTCTTGCCGTGTACGCGCCCAGCGGCAAGAAGGCTGCAATCCGGACGGGCACCCGAGGCGTCTCGGAGATCCCCGTGAACACCAAAGGCATGCACGTGGTCGAGATCACATCCAACGGCAGCGTTGAGCGGAAGATGGTTCCCCTCCTCTGATCCGTGAGCGTCGTGGCAGGGAAGGCATGGGTTCTACCCGAATGGCTTGTGGATTTCACAAAGACCGGGGATGGATTCGTGCGACAATGGGTCACCTGGCTCGATAGCTTCAAGAAGTCAGTCCTGCCAGTCCCCTTACCGCCCTCGCCCTCTCCATAAGAGCATACTCAAAGCCCATCGAAAGCAAAGGTTCAGAATGAATCCTTGGAAGCGTCCCGTTCTGATCGTTCTTTTCCTGACGGCCATGAGCTTTGCCAACCTCACCGAGCGTCGGGAATCCCGTTACCTGCACAGCCGCACCAAGGTCCGCCTGGGCGAGGATTGGAAGGTGTTTGCAGGAAGCGACCCCGCCGGCGCCAAGGATGCCGGCTTCAACGACGCCACGTGGGCGACCGTCAGCGTTCCGCACGACATGAGCGCCGCCTTGGTGGGAACCGGCAAGGGCATTGATCCCGGACAGAAAGGCTGGTACCGCAAGCACTTCACCCTTCCGGCAGGTGCGGCGGGCAAGCGAGTCACCCTGCAGTTCGACGGCGTCTACCACTTTTCCAAGGTCTATGTGAACGGCACCCTGGTCGGATCCCAGGAGTACGGGTACGTCAGCTTCCAGGTCGACATCACCAGCGCCCTCAAGGCCACCGGCGACAACGTGATCGCGGTCTGGGTGGACAACGTCACCCAGCGACAGTCCCGCTGGTACTCGGGCACCGGAATCTACCGGCACGTGTGGATGACCATGACAGATCCTGTCCACGTCAGAAATTGGGGAACTGCGATCACGACCCCAGGCGCGACAGCCTCCAAATCCACCGTGAAGATCAACACCGAGGTGACCAACGACGGAACCGCTGCCGCCACGAGAACCCTGCGCACGGTGATCTGCGACAGCACCGGTATCCCCGTCGATTCCGTGTCGTCGTCCGTGACCATCGCCGCCGGAGCCACGACCAAGTTCGCGCAATCCATCGACCTCTCCGGAACGAAGCTCTGGTCCCCCGAGTCCCCTTACATTTACAACGCCTACACCAAGATCATAGACGGCTCCAAGGTCGGAGACGACTACGTGACGCCGTTCGGCATCCGCGACCTGCAGGTCTCCGCGACCAAGGGCATGACCATCAACGGCGTCGCGGTGAAGCTGCGGGGCGCCTGCATCCACCACACCATGATTCCCACCGGCGCAGTCGTCGCCGAGGCGATGTGGGTCCGGGTGCTCAAGGAACTCAAGGCCTCCGGCACCAACTCCATCCGCACCTCCCACAACCCGATGTCTCCTGAATTCCTGGATCTGTGCGACCAGATGGGCATCCTGGTCATGGACGAATGGTGCGACAAGTGGAAGGACTGGTGGGCGGGTAGCCAGTACCTCGATTGGGACAAGGTCTGGAAGAACGACATCCGCCTGTTCCTGGAACGCGACCGCAACCACCCGTCCGTCGTGCTGTGGAGCTACGGCAACGAAGTGGCCACCAGCGCCACGGGAGGCGCCATGCCCCAGTACGAATACGACATGTCGGCCCTGATCGTGCCGTTTGCCAAGAGCATCGACAGCACCCGCCTCTACACCCACGCCGTGGCCAACGGCTTCTCGGGCGACTGGGCCGGTTACGCAAAGCTCGCCCAGTACGAGGATGTCGTGGGCGTGAACTACAACGACGGGGGCTTTGCCAACATGATCTCGCTGGCTCCCAACGCCGTGTTCGTGGGAACGGAACAATACCCGTACGGGAACAGCTGGAGCAACATCAAGAACCGCACCCAGGTGCTGGGCGAGCACATCTGGACGGGAATGGATTACCTGGGCGAAGTCGAACCCTTGGGAGAACCCTGCGGTTTTCTCGACGGCAGCGGCTTCCGCAAGACCTGGTTCTACTACCGCAAGAGCATCATCGGTTCGGAGCCGGTGGTCAAGCTCGGCGTCGGCAAGCCCACGGGCAGCGGCGCCTGGGCGCCTCCCATCCTTTCGGAAAGCTGGAACCAATCGGGTTCGCAGAACGTGGTGGTCTACACGAACTGCCAGACTGTCGACCTCTACCTGAACGGAACCAAGATCGGCTCCAAGGCCAATCCCGGACTGACGGCCCAATTCACCGTCAACTGGGCATCAGGCACCCTGAAGGTGATCGGACTGAACAACGGATCGCAAGTGGCCGTCGACAGCCTCGTCTCGACCGGAACGGCGTCAAAAATTGTCTTAATATCCGATCGCACCACCCTCTATGCCGACGGTGACGATGTGGCCAACATCGAGGCCTACGTGGTCGACGCCTCCGGCAGGCACATCTGGAACGCGACCAACACCCTTTCCTACACGATCGCGGGCAACGGCCGCGGCATGGGAATCGGCGTCGGCGACCTGAGCAAGGCCGCCACCATCGTCGGCACCAGCCGCAACGCCTACGAGGGACGCGCCTACCTTCCCGTCCAGTCCACGGGAACGCCCGGAACGGTCACTGTCACAGTCTCCTCCAACGGATTGACGGCCGGTTCCATCGTGCTCAAGACTGTCCCGGAACCCACAAACAGCACGACGGGAATCTCGAATCCAAGCACCACGCGGCCGGCCTCGCGCATCGTCCGTCTCAGCTCCGGCCCGAACTCCGTGAGAATGGAATATCTCGTGGACAGATCCTCCCCGGTACGCATCTCCGTTCTCCTTCCCTCCGGCCGTCTGATCGAGGAATTCGACCAAGGCATTCAGGAAAAGGGATTCCATTCCTGGGCCTGGAACGTTCCTCCCGGTGAACACGCGGTTCTGGTGCGCTTGCAGGCCAATGGAACCTCCACCTCGAAACTGGCCATCATCCCCATCCCATGAAAGCGGACCAAATGAATAAGTACGAATCTGTCAAAATGATCCTTCGATCGGCCACGCTTGTCGCGATGGGCGGCAGCAGCACGTTCGCGGCCTCCTTCGCCCTGTCCGTGAATCTTTCCGACAGCATCCGTCCGGTGACTCATGTGGCTTCGGGATCCCTGTACGGACTGACCGAGAGCCTGCCCAGCGATTACGCCAACCTGGTCGCCCCGCTCAAGCCCAACATGTTCACCCAGCCGGCCCTTAGCGGAAGCGGACATCAACAGGGTGTCGCCGCCGCGGCGATTCCCGTCTCGGCAAAGCTTGCGGCAACGACCGGCAAGGTCACGATCCGCTTGGCCGACGTTCTTCCGGGATGGCCCTACACCTGGCCAGGACAAGCCAGTTGGCTCGCCAGCGTCACCACGGTCATCAACAGCAAGATCGCCTCGGGACGGAGCAACTACTACGGCTACGAGATCTTCAACGAGCCCAACGACACCTGGAAGACCGCCAACGGCGATTTCCACGCCACCTGCTGGAAGCCCACCTACGATCTGATCCGGAAGCTGGACCCACAGGCCAAGATCATCGGGCCATCGTACTCTTACTACAACTCGACCAGCATGAAGGCCTTCCTGACCTACTGCAAGGCCAACAACTGCCTTCCTGACATCATCTGCTGGCATCAATGGGGATCTGCCGGCATCAGCAGCACCATCGACAGCTACCGGGCCCTGGAGACCAGCCTGGGCATCTCGCCACGCGCCATCAGCCTCAACGAGTATTCCTCGTCCACACACACCTACGAAGGAAGCCCCGGCGTGTCGGTGCCCTTCATCGCCAAGTTCGAGCGCAAGGGCGTGGAGAGCGCCTGCATCTCCTGGTGGTTCACCGGCCTGCCCGGAAGACTCGGCAGCCTCCTGACTTCATCCAACGCCAAAGGCGGCGGCTGGTGGATGTACAAGTGGTACGGCGACATGACCGGCGCGATGGTGAAGACAGTCCCACCAAACGACGCCAGCGAAGGCGTGGATGCCTTCGCGGCCCTCGACAAGACCACCAAGGTCGCAAGCATCGTGCTGGGCGGCAACAGCATCGGGACCGTCAATGTGAACATCGCCGGGATCCCCTCGTCCTTCGGTGCCAGCGCCATCGTGAAGCTCGAGTATGTCACTTGGAGCGACAAGGACACGCCGGTCACCGGCACCACGGAAATTTCCACCAAGACCTACGCCGTCACCAACGGCTCCTTCTCGGTGCCCGTCGAGGTCACGAACCAGTTCTACGCCTACCGCCTCTACATCACCCCCGTGATCGCCCTGGGAATCCAGCCGACCGGCACGGGCGCATCGAATCCGGCACAGTACCGCATCTTCGATCCGCAAGGCAAGAAGCTCGGAGACCTTTCGATCCGCGACCACCGGAGTCTTCAGGCAGCGGTTGGAGAGGCATTCTCCCGCCCCGGCATCTATCTGGCACAGCAAATGGCGCCCCAAGGAACGAGCGTGCAGAAGGTCGTCGTGGGATTGCCCTGAGTCGGGATGTCCATCCGTTCCTTCTTGGGTTGGGATGGGCATGAATTGTGTCAACCAGTTCTGATCCGACAATCCCGAACGCCCCAAAGAACAAGACCCGGATCACCATCGTGATCCGGGTCTTTTCGTAGGTCCGGCATCCGCCAGGATCACTCGATCACAAAGGACTTTCGTTCCAGCAGAACCTTGTCCCGCAGGACATCGATCACATAAGCCCCCGCCTTCAGCCCCGGGATGATCAGCTCGCTTGCGGAAATCGATTGCCTGCAGACAACCGCGCCTTTGAGATTGAAGATCCTGACTTCGGAGTTCCCGTCAAGATTAAAGTTCTTCCCCAGGAGAAGCTGCAACTGCCGGCTTCCGCTCCCGCCCTTGGCATGAAGGGTCAGAATACCGGTCGTGCTTTTCACGGTCAAAGTGAACTTCTGGGTGCTCTTGCATCCCGATGCATTCACATAGGTCGCGGTGTACGTACCAGCCTGTGCCGAAGCCACATTGGGAAGGGTGATCTCACGCGTGGTCGCGGTGTAGCCGTCAGGACCGCTCCAGCTCCAGCCGGAGGCCACGTTCGGTTGAGGTCCGAACACGATGGTGGCACCTTGATTGACAGTATCCGACACGCTGTTCCGCCATGCTCCCCCATTGACTTGCGTGTTCGGAACGATCGCGGTGGGCGTGCATCCGAAGGCCATGTCGGCATAGGTCACGTTGTTCAGTCCGCTGCCGTTCCAACCTGCGCCGATCACGAACAGACGTCCGTTGTTCAGGGGCACCAGATGCCGCGAGTAGACGGCTCCGACGGGGCTGGATATCTGGGTCCAGCTTCCGACGCCGTTGTTCGTGTTCGTGTAGAGCTTGCCGTTTCCTGCGCTGCTCAGGATGACGGTTCCGTTCATGGTGACGCAATAGGGACTGGAGCCACCGGCATCGAAGACCGTTCCCTTGTCGGAGGGATTCCAGCTCTCGATGTTCGAGGAGGTCTTGAAGTAGGCGCCGCCGATGCCGACGATCTCGTAGGTCATCAGGTAGTTGCCGTTGGGCATCTGCGTGACCGAGACCATGCCCGGCCTTTGGCCGCTGATGGCCACGTCGTTCACGGCGCTGCTCCAATTGATCCCGTCAGTCGTCGACTGGTGCACCAATTTCTGTCCGTAGGCCGCATCGCGTTCGTCGGAATAGAAGCAGTAGAGCTTGTTGTTCACGACCGTCAGGAACGGCTCCCAGACCGGATCGGAGCCTGGGTTGGCCTGGGTTCCCACCGCCACCGTGCTGACGAAGCTCCAGGTCCTGCCGGCATCGTTGCTCTTGTACAGGTCGATTTCGCACTTGGAGCGGTCGTAGGGAAGCACCAGGCCGGCAGCCAGGAGCGTCCCCTCCGGCATCGTCCCGATGGCCTGAGGCAGTTGGTAGAGCTGAGGTTCCCACCTCATGCCCCACCCCTTGTGCGTGTCCTTCACATCCCCGACCTTGGCCCAGGTCTTTCCGCTGTCCGCGCTTTCGAAGATGGGGAAGGAAGAGACCCCTGTCGTGTACTGCTCGAAGGTCGCGTACATCTTGCCATTGCTCGTCTGCATGGCTCTTGCGTACAGGGCGCCCGGCGCCAGAGATCCTGCGGGAGGCGTGTACATGGTGGATGGACCATAGGCCCCTGCCATGCAGGGCATCAGGATCATGGCATACAATGCCGTCCTCTTGCCCACCGCCGCAAGCTTCTTTTCAAACCTCTTTTTCATACCATCCTCCTTGCGCATTCGCTGACGTCGCGCCATTCTTTCATTCCTGTTGGCTGAAGCTTGAAACGTTCGCTCTGGAATCAGAGATGGGCGAACGCCTTCGTATACGTCCCCTTGTCGGTGCGAACGTTCACGAGGTAGGTTCCGGGCTTGAGGCTTCCGATCGGGATCGACTTGCGATCAGAGCGGACCCGCAGAGTCCCGGAGACATCGTACACGCGAGCCTCCTGAAATCCACTCTCGACTTGGATCTCCAGTAGACCATCGCGCACCAGCACGTTCAAGTCCTGGCTTGCGTCCAAGGCCCGCGGAGTCGAGCCGATCGATGTCGTCATCGGTGTGTTCACGTTCACCCGGATGGCATCGATGTCCGGCATGTAGGCGGTGGAGTTCGAGAGGCGGATCGTATTGCGCCCGGCATTGAGCGGGACGATGACCTTGATGGAATCCCGCTTCGAGAAGCTTCCCGAATTGAGTCCCGCAAGCAATGTGTCTCGGCCGTTCACCGACAGCGTGATGTTCCGCGCCTGTCCGCTCAGGAAATGGATCCACAGGGAATAGGTCCCGGCCTGCGAAGCATGGACATTGCGGAACTCGAGGTAGTTGCCGGCGCTGTTGCCGAGGTACGAGACCTTCGCGCCACGGGAACAGGCAGCATCCAAGGTCGGCGTGGCTTGGTTGGCCTGGATCGCCAAGCTCTTGGTCCACTTGAAGTTGTTCATGTACGAGTATTCGGCCTCGAAGACCTCCTGAAGCTTGGAGGTGCCGCCCACGATCTTCAGGGCGGCGCAACCGGTGGCGGGAACCGAGACCGAGTACGAGCCGGTGAAGGAGCCGAGATCCTTCTTGTTCCAGAGATCCCGAACGGTGGCCGCGCCCTCCAGATCCAGGTCCTTCCAGTTGACCGTGATGGTCCTGCTGGCGGACGAGCGATTGAACAGCACCACACCTCGCTCGCCGCTGGCCAGACCGTTCAGGCGCTTGACAAAGACTTGCCCGCCATTCCCGTCATCCGAGACACGGATGGCCTGCAGCCCGGTCGTGTCCTGGTTGAGCGCCAGGACCTCCTTGTTCGTCAGGATGCTCAAGGTGGTTGCACTCATGTTGCTCATGTCGTTTCCCAGCACCAGCGGCGAGGAGTGGATGCACCACAGCGCGAAGTGCGCGCGATCCTGGTCGGCCGTGTTCCCGTTCCCCACCTCCAGCATGTCCATGTCGTTGTAGTGTCCCTGGCTTGCGAAGCCTGCCAGGTAGGTGTTGGTGTCCAGGATCCGCGGGATGTGCGACCAGGAAGGGCCGATGTCGTCGGCAATGCGCCATGAGTTGCCTAGGCTTGTCACCCAGCCGCCCGGGAACTGCCACCTGCAGATGTTGTACACGATGTCGGTGCGGCCGGTGGCCTTGAGGGCATTGCCGATGGCCGTGTATCGGGTCTGTTCGTCCAGCCCCTGCTGGCGTCCTCCGCAGTAGTCGACCTTGATGTAGTCGAATCCCCAGGTCTTGAAGGCGAGGTCGATATCCTGCTGATCGTGGTTGTAGAGGCCGGTTCCCTTGCCGCCGGTTTCCTGCCCGTACATCTGGGCGCAAGTGTTCGCACCCGCGTCGGAATAGAATCCGGCCTTCAAACCCTTGGCATGGATGTAGTCCACCACCGGCTTGAAGCCGTTGGGAAAGCGTGTCGTGTTCAGGAGCAGGGTCCCGTCGGCTGCGCGTCCGTTGAAGAAGCCGTCGTCGATGTTGATGTAGTTGTATCCGATCGCCGCAAGCCCCGAGGAGACGATCGCATCGGCCTGTTTCTTGACCGCGGCTTCCGTGATGTCCTCGTAGTACTTGTTCCAGCTGGCCCAACCCATCATGGGCATCTTGGAACTGGTCGCACCCGAGGCCAGACCGGCCAGGCACAGCCCCGCCGACAGAATCCGGAACAGAATCCTTGCTTGCATGTTCGTTCTCCTGGGCACCCGGAAGCCGATGCCCGTTGAGGTCCGCGGTGTGATCGAGGTAGACTGCCGGACCGGTATCACGGCTTGATCGCGATGCATGATGCCTCCATGGAGAAATCCCTCTGTCTGCTATGTGAATATGGGCGGTTATTCCTTGGACATCCTTGGTTTTTCCGTTCGTCCTTTGTGATTACATCAAAAGGCATCGATCCAGATCACAGATCTCCAATGCGGCTGCGGGGCATCGCATTGGCGGAACTTTCCGTTCGGCTCAGGACTTGATAAATTTGACAATTTCTGTTAAATTTCCCGCATGAATCACGGCGAGGTAGCTGCCCACCGGCGCAGCGGAGAAGTCTAGCGATACGTCCTTCAACAGCGCATCGAACAAGCGCCGTGCGACGCACTTGCCTTGCAGGTCGTAGACCGAAAGCGAATTCGGGACCTCCGCTACGGCATCCGGGCGCAAGGATCGGATCACCAGACGGCCCTCCTTAATGCTGGCGGCAAATGCAGCGTCACCAAGGTTCCTCCCCGGAGACCGAGAAACTCCGACAGCGGAAGCCGTGCTGAAGTCAGCAAGCGGGATCGTCAGCTTGCTCTTGATGTCGCTGTAGGCGGGTTCGATCCCGGCGCCGCTGATGGTGGAGGCCGCCGCTCCCTCGTTGTCCGACTTGGTGTAGGTCCCGCAGCTGTTGCACGCGACTCCCGTGGGAGAGCTCTTGTACACGTTGTGGCTGACATCGAAACCGCTCGACCCCTCGTCCAGGTAGATGCCGTTGATCCAGTAGTCGGCCCATTGGGAGGCCGAGATGTCGTGCATGTAGTTGTACTGGATCTGGGAGCCGGTCCCTTGGTTGGACAGCGTGTAGATGTTGCCGGCATCGGCCAGGATCTGCGACACGTGGTGGATGTTGTTCCAGTTGATCTTGTTGCCCGTCATGGCGTTGGCGTTCTTGGTCCACCCGAAGCCCACCGAGATCCCGGTGTAGTTGGTGTAGGAAACCTCGTTGTGCTCGATGACGAGGTTGCGTGGATAGCCGGCGGCGATGCCGATGGCGCCTTGGATCTCGGTCGTCACCTTGGTGACGAGGTTGTTCTTCACCGTGTCCCGCGTGCTGATCTCGTTCTTGTCGGCGGGATTGTAGGCGATGTGGATCTCGGTGAGCGTGTCCTGGGCGAACTTGCCCAAGGTGATCCCGGTGCCTCCCAGGTCGGTGAACACGTTGCCGACGATCGCCCCGTCACGCGTTCCGGAGATGAAGTCGATGCCGGAGGCGGCCATCTGGGCAAAAACGTTGCGCTCGAAGCGCACGTGCTCGGCGTTGGTCACGGTCACGCCCGCGCTGGGCCTCCATAGCATGTACTTGTTGCCTCCCGGCGCGGCGGTATTGAACTGGCCGGCCTGCAGGTTGAGAAGGCCCGCATGACTGGGACGCATGAAGGTGGTGTGCGCAAACGTCAGCCCTTGGAACGAAAGGTTCTTCACCGTATTGATGGTGCTGGTTCCCGCCACGTTGATCAGGTTCTCGAGCATCGGAGCGACCACGTTGGCCGTGGCCATGTCGTCGCCCGGACGTGCCATGTAATAGAGCGTGTTGGTCGACTCATCCAGGTACCACTCACCGACCTGATCCAGGAACTCGTAGGCGTTCTCGAGGTAGAAGCACTGCTGCTTCGTCTTGTCCCCGAAGGTCACCCCGAGCATCGGGTACGGGCGATTGAAGAGCATGGTGCCTTCGGGATCCTGGATCTTGACCTTGGTGTAGCTTCCCATGTTCGTGGTCGAGGCCAGTCGCAGCGTCGCATCGGCCCACGCGATCATCAGGTGCATCTCGACCTTGTCGAGATTCTTCCAGCTCAAGCCGTAGGAGGAGGCGATGTTCAAGGCCCTTCCCGTCGTGTCGACCTTGGTCAGACGGAAGAAGTTCGCGGCACCTCCCGCCCCGAGGTTAGGATAGCGCGCCCGGATCCCTTTGACGTTGTTGACGTAGAGCTGCCGGAACCGGGCCGTCACGCCGGTCGTCTTCCAGATGTTCCTGGTCTGGTCGTGGAGGGTCCACCCCTTGATCGGCTGGCCACCGGTCAAAAGTGGCGTCTCGCCGGCAGCGTTCATGTAGCGCACGAAAAACCCATTGGTGCCGCCATCGGCTGGCCCGAAGGAAATGGGAGCAGTCAGGGGATAGGTGCCGCCGCGGAGGTTGACGACGATGTCCCCGCTCATGGACGCATTGACAGTGCGCACGACATCGCGCGCCTTGGTGATAGTGCGAAACGGTGCAGCCTGCGTTCCGGGGTTGGCATCGTTCCCGCTTGGAGACACGTAGTACGTCGCCTGGGTGGAAGCGGCCTGGGTACCATGGAACGGCACCAGCAGGATTCCCAGGACCAATAGCCTAAGATTTGCCAATCGATTCGTCCAATTGCACATGCTCAATGCCTCCCGGAGAAGTCCCGCTGCCAGATATCGAATATGGGCGGTCATCCCCTGCGGCATCCTTCGTTTGCCCGATTCCCCTTTGGTACTCCACCAAAAGGCGCCTGCACAAATGGCCGATCCTGCCCGAGCAACGCGGATAGACTCCGTACAGGCAACGATTCCGCACTCTCCTCACCAACAGCCCCACCAGGCAGGTCATTCATGTCGCAAACAAATCCGATCCGTTCCTGTCGAATGCTCCGCTTCATCGGGCTGGGAATCTCGGCGACATGGGCAATCCTTGGAGTTTCCCTCCTTGCCGCACCCGTCCTCGCCGCCACCACCTACCAGGAGAACTGGACCTCGGTGGGCAAGCACACGGCGGCTCCAGAATGGTTCAAGGACGCCAAGTTCGGCATCTACTTCCACTGGGGCGTCTACAGCGTCCCCGCCTACGGGTACGAATGGTACCCCCGCAACATGTACAACAAGACAGGCAACAGCGGCGAATACCAGCATCACCTCGCGACCTACGGCGACCCGTTCGGAGACTGGCAATACCACAACTTCATCCTCGGGAAGAACGACAAGAAGGGCGTGTTCACCCAATTCAAGCCAGTCCTGAAATCGGCCGGCGGCAACTTCGACCCCGACGAATGGGCTCGATTGTTCGATTCCGCCGGAGCGAAATGGGCCGGAAACGTCGCCGAGCACCATGACGGCTTCTCGATGTGGGACAGCAAGGTCAACGAGTGGAACAGCGTGGCCAAAGGCCCCAAGCTCGACATGGCCAAGCTCTTCTCCACCGCCATCCGCGCGCGTGGACTCAAGTTCATGATGTCGATGCACCACGCCTGGAACTTCAACGGCTACTGGAAATATCCTCCGGTGACGCAGACGGACGCCAGTCTGAAGAAGCTCTACGGCCAGCTCTCCACCGCGGAGGAGAACCAGCTCTGGTACGACAAGCTCAAGGAGATCATCGACGGCTACCAGCCTGACCTGATCTGGCAGGACCTGTACCTGGGTCCCATTCCCGAGTCCTATCGCCTCAAGTTCCTGGCCTACTACTACAACAAGTCCGTCGACTGGGACAAGGATGTGGTGGTGACGTCCAAGGACGGCTTCAAGACCGGCGAGATGTCGGACTACGAGCGCGGTGGGCCGGCAGATATCACATCGCCCTACTTCCTTTCGGACGACGCCATCAGTTCTTCCAGCTGGTCCTACGTCAACGGGATGTCGTACTACTCCTCCGCCCAGATGCTCCATCGTCTGCTCGACCTGACCAGCAAAGGCGGGAACCTGCTGCTGGACATCGCCCCGATGGCCGACGGCACCATTCCGCAGGGCCAGAAGACCGTCCTGTACGCCATGGGCGACTGGCTGCGCAAGTTCGGAAGCAGCGTCTATGCCACCCGCCCTTGGTCCGTCTACGGCGAGGGCCCCACCAAGATGGGCGGAGGCTCCTTCACGGCACCGGTCGCCGGAACCGCAAACGACATCCGCTACACCCGAGCCAAGGACACCAGTGCCGTCTATGCGATCTTCCTGGCATGGCCAGGGAACGGCGCCAAGAAGACCCTCGCCGGACTCAGCTCCTCCAAGCTGAAGCTGACCTCGGGCGTGAAGGTGCAGCTGATGAGCCCCACACCAGGGAGCGACGTGAACCTGACCTACACCCAGGACGCCAACGGCCTGAACCTGACCTTCCCCGCCAGCGCCCCGTACTCGGCTCTGGCCTATCCGGTGCGGATCCAACTGAAAGCCTCCACGGTGGGAATCGGAGACCGTACGAACGCGTCGATCGTCGGCCTGGGTTCCTCGATCAAAGTCAATGGATTCTCAAGGTTGACCGTTCCCGCTGGCGCGCATTGGGTCACGGTAGTGGATGCGGCTGGACATCAAGTGAAGCGCCAAAACCTGAGTTCGGCAGACCATGAGTTCTCCCCGAACAGCCACGGAATGGTGCTGGTCAGGTTCGACCCATGAGCTCGGCAAGCCAGTCGCATCTGCCTGGAATCACGGCCACATTGGTCGGATCCCTTTCGATGCCCCCCGATGCCCAGATGGCCGAAGGGGCGACAAAGCTCCTGGGAAACACGCCATAGGTCCATCCTCTTCCAGTCGGGGCGCTCCCCACCCCGTGACAAATTCTGTCACGATCGGGAGTGGGGCCGGGCTGCCTGCCAAGCCTCCGATGCGGGGTCTTGGGCCTGTCGGCCGGCATCCCTAGCGCAAGGGAGCCGGCAGCATCCTGGATCCACCTGCCCAGACCGCAAAGCCGATTCCCTTGGGCAGGACGGCAGACTCGAAGCGGGCATGCCCCGCGCTCCATCCGGAACGGGCGATCACGGCCCCGGCCGCATCGCGCAGCTCCAAGGCTCCATTCTGAGGTCCTCCGGACAGTTCGATCCCATGGGCCGTGCGCACGACCCGGACCGTGGCGGTCGGCTCGGCACGCGTCAGCCCCACCGAACTGGTCGGCTTGGCAAAGAGGCAGGCGGTCACGGAATAGGCGGGAAGGTCTGCGGAGAAGGCTCCGCTTGTGACAGAAACGGCTCCCTGCTTGAGGGCATTTTGCGTGTGCGACACGAAGGTCTCGCCCGTGAGGCCTGCCAATTGCAGGCTCTTTCCGGATCCGAAAGGCACGAATCCCGACAAGGTGACCTGCGCGCTCTGCGCCGTGGGGCCGCGGTTCACCAGGATCACGGTCATCGAATCGCTGGCCTTGGAAATCGAGGCATAGGCGGAGACGAGCGAATCGTAGGAGGAGACGGACTTCACCCGATCGCTTTGCCCATACCGGCTGAACAGGTGCATGACCTCCCACATTCCGGGGTACCAGGACCACGGAGAGTAGATCTCCGCGCCATGGTCGGCGAAGGTTCCCAGCATGGAGGCGTACCATGTCGCGGTCATGGACGGATCGCTGCTCACGGTGCCGTCGAGCGCCCCTTCGGTGGCACCGACCTTGATCCCGTTGCCTTTCCCGAAATACTTGTCGACCCAGTCCTGGATGCGCTTGAAGAACATCTGGTGCTTGATGCTCGTGTCCCAGCCTCCATTGACTTGGTACACACCGTTGGCGTTGGGATCGAGGTACGCGGTGTCCCACAGCAGCCGGTGCTGCTGCAGCACGTCCGCCCGGACCGTGGCCGAGAGGTAGAAGTGGACGGCGTAGACATCCAGCATCCGCACGCCCGTGGAATCCTGGATCTCGGCGAGTCGTTTGATGAGGTACTCCGGCCAGCAGTAGTTTTTCCCCTTGTAGGAGACCGGCGCATTCTTGGGCCAGGTGTACCACTGCCATTCGCCGGGGGACGCCGGCCCCACCAGCTTGATGCCGGGAAAAAGCTTCCGCGCCGCCTTGGCCACGGCAGCCCAGCGCTGGACGGCCTCTTCGGCGGTGACCAGGTGACCGGTCAGCGAAGGATCCACATCGTTGTGGGTGCCGTCCCAGATCTCGATCTCGTTGTCCATGCTCCAATAGCGGAACCGGGTGGAATCAAGGCCCAAACCGCCCGGACCGAACCAGTGCCCGAGGATCGCGGCCGAGGAATCCGCCGGCCAACGCTCGAGGTACTTGCTCGCGTCGCCCATTTTCGTGGGCACGCTTCCACCTGCGGCATTGAGCGTTCCTCCACCTGCCAAATCCTGTCCCACCCCTGCCCACCAGTTCGACTGGTTGTAGGCGTAATCGTTGAAATTGTTGTTCGTATTCGAGGCGACCCAGCCCAGGAGCTGAAAGCCGTACATGCCTTGGACCAGAGGGAGCTTGGACTGCGTCTCCTGGGCGGAGAAATCCCAGTCCTGTGCATAGACGTTGTTGTACCAGTCGGGATGGCTGGACAGCTTCTTGCGCCAGTTGTACTTCGTGCAATTGTTTCCGCCGTTCTCGCGCGCGAACCTCAAGCCCGCCTCCCTGGGAAGGAAGAGCTTGGCGTCGGTGGACGGTTCCGCCGGATTGACCGACACGCCGCTTCCGTTCCGACCGTAGATCGCAGGCGAGATCGGGATCCGTCCCGAATCCGCCAGCACCTTGATGGAAACCGTTCCCGCCTGCGCCATGGCCACCGGCAAGACAATTCCTGTCAATAGGATTCCTCTCCTCATTGCACTCCCCCTCTCCTTGACCTCGACAACAGGGACGTCTCCCTGACCATCCGGGAGGGACGGCGGGACGCTGTTCTCAGCTCTACGTTAGCGGAAATCCCCGATGGCTGTCGAGCGATCTGCGCATCCGCGCTGCATACCGGTTCAGCAGGCCTCGCGTTCCCGCGCCAGGGATGCCGGCTTTGCCCACAGACTCGGCTTCGCCGAGGCTTGGCAGGCAGCCCGGCGACGCCGCAGGCGGCGGGCGCCCAAGGAAAAAGGCCGGAGCATCGAATGCCCCGGCCTTTGCTGTCCCTGGATCAGGCGTCTGAATCGCGCCTCAGAACATCACGGCGAACTGGCGAGCTCCTCCTGCCTCGCCCAGGAGGCGGGCGCGGTAGATGCCGACCGGAAGCGCTCCGGTGGCGGCCTTGCCTCCCGACAGCTCAAGCACCATGCTGCGGCCTTGAGGAGACACGATCTGCACCTTCCCCGATTCCTTGCCGGCCCAGCTCAGGATCCCGTGCGACCACTGTGCGCCCTGGCTGCGGGACAGGGCCCACGGCGAAACGGAGGTCGTGCCCTTGGAGATCCTCACGGAGGTGACCTTGCTGGCCGCACCGATGGTCGCTAAGTCCGCCACGCTGCTGCCGTAGGCTCCCAGCGTGGTCGTGAAATTGTCGCCGTCGAAGAGCTCCACCGAAAGGCCCGCATCCAGCTGCATGGAGCCGACGGCGTTGTCGGGAATGCCTGCGGCCTGCAGCTGGGCCAGGGTGTAGTTCCCCACCGGGAGCTTGGTGTTCAAGCCGCCGAAGTCGGCGTACTGGTAGAAGGTCGCGCCGGCGATCGGCTCGCCCACGTCGATCACCAGGCTCGTCACGCTCTGCGCCGGCAGACTGTAGCTGAAGGTGTTGGAGGTGAGGAACTGCGTCGGCTGCACGGCCAGGTCGCGCGAGGCGTCGGTGATGCAGGGCATCAGCTTGGCAAGCGATACGCCAGGGACCGAGAAGGTCTGCGAGGTGGCGGAGGTGTTGTTGTTGACGGCCACGATCACGATCTTCGTGAGCGTCGAGTCGCGGAAGGCCGTGAGGCTCACGCCGGAAGTCGGCTGCGCGGGCACGTCGACGCGCAAAAATCCCGGACGAACATAGCGCGACCAGTTGCCCATGGTCCACAGGCGCTTGGTCGGACGCTTGGTCGCCTCGGCCCACAAGGCGCCGTTGGCGCACTTGCTGCACGGCTTGATCCACCAGAAGTGCCAGGCGTTGAAGTTGGCGACCGTCAGGCCCTCGTGGATCATCCCGGCGATGCGCAGGCCGCTGACGATGCCGGTGTCCTCGACGTCGGTCTTCGAGTCGTAGATCTCGGTCTGCCAGAACTCCTTGCCGGCAGCCTGGATCTCGGGATAGGCCTTGATCTGGCCTCCGTACAGGTGGGTCGCCAGGATGGAGGTGTACTTCTTCACGTCGGGGTCGGCCATCAGGACCGGCTCGTAACCCGAGAAGCCGTACCAGTTGCAGGTCTCGGATGCCATGACCTTGACCTCGGGAGCCTGTGCCGCCATGGTCGGCCCCAGGTACTTGCCCACCCATAGCGCCATGGCCTTCGCGTCGTACTTGACCCAGCCCAGGTCGGATTCGTTCTGCGGGGAAATGGCGTACAGAGGCGTGCCCGCCGCCTTCATGGCCTTGGCCATGGTCGCCAGATCGTTGGCCCAGGCCTGCATGTTGCTCTCGTGAAGAGTGTCATAGTCGCTGTTGACCTTGACCGCATACTTGCTGTACCACGGCGTTCCCCAGACCTTCACGCCGTAGCCCGTGGCAAGCTTTGCATTGCTCTTCTCGTTGTCGTCGGGAGAGCCCGTCCGCTCGATCATGATGCGGTGCGTGGAGAGTCCGGCGCCCTTGAGGGTATCCCAGAGCTGCACGCCCTCCTCGGCGGTCAGGGTTCCGTTCCAGGCGCTGCAGGTGCCGAAGCCGCGGATGCGCTGGTGCTTGGATGCGACGTCGACGGTCGCCGTGGCGGCGCCGATCCGCTGCGCGGCGCCCGCCACCAGCAGGGCGCCCATCGCGATCCGAATAAACAGGTTTGCCTTCATGTCAGAGCTCCTCGTTGTGGGTTGGTTTGCAAGCTTGAGATCGCGTCCGTGCTAACGCAGGACCGTCACGATCCCCGAGGCGTCCTGTGCCCCGTCGATCCAGGCCCGGTAGATGCCGGCAGGAAGGAAGGCCGCTGGAGCCGTTCCGCCCGCGATCCGGAAGTCCCAGCGGCGCCCCTGCAGGTCGGCGAGGCACATCCGTCCGTCCGTCATGCCTCGGACCAGAAGCGCACCTTCGGACCAGCGGACCCGCACAGCCTCCTCCTGCATCCTTGATTTGACAGGAACTGTCGATCCCTTGGCGATCTTCAGCGACGAGACCTTGCCGGCCGCACCGATGGTCGCCAGGTCCGCCACGTCGGCCCCGTAGTCGCCCAGCGTGGTCACGAAACCGTCGCCGTCGTAGAGACTCACCGTCAGGCCGGCATCCACCTGCATCGATCCGATCGAGTTGTCGGGGATCCCCGCCGCCAGCAGCTGCGCCGCGGTGTAGCTGCCTTCGGACAGCTTTGCGGAAAGGCCTGCGAAACTTGCGTACTGGTAGAAGGTCGCGCCCGCCGAGGCGGCCTTCTTGGCCACCGTCATTCCGAGCCTCATGAACTCCACCGTGTACGAGCCGTCGCTGTTGGGCGGGATCGCGGCGCCCGCCTGCGAGACGGTGACGTCGCTCCCGAAGGTCGCGGCATCGAGCCTCACCTTGAGCATCACGCTCCTGGGCATCTTCGGGTGAGGGGACGTCCAGGACAGCGTCCAGGGACCGGATCCGGAAGCGCTCACCTTGTCCATCACAAGCGACGCCCGCCAGTAGGCCGCGACTTCCTGATAGGTCCCGACCCACAGGTTGTTGGCCAGGGCGCGATCGAACATGGCCAGCACGTTGGCCTTGGACACGACCACCCAGTCCCCGCCCACGCCGTGATTGAGGGTGGTGATCCATCCCCCGTTCTTGGCGGCATCCAGCGCCGTGAGCGTGGGACCGGTCGCGTTGGCGTCGTCGCTCACGTAGATCGCCCCCACGTTGTTCCAGTCCGACGGCGGATTCTTCCATTGCAACGGCTGGTAGGGCCCGGCAAACAGGCATCCCCGACCGATGATGTTCTCGGCGCCCACAGCCGATTCGTAGCCGATGGCGCAATAGGGATAGGCGAAGGTCACCGCTTCCACCGATGCATCGGACTTGCGCAGGCGGGAAGCCATGTCGCCGACCTGGTAGGTCGCATCGATGGACTTGGAGAAGTCGGCATGATCGACCGAATGGTTTGCCAGCTCGTTGCCGTCCTTGGCCGCTGCGACCCATTTCGCCTTGTTGTTGGCGAAGGTACCGCCCACGTCGTACAGGAAGAAGGTGGCATGGATGCCGCGCGCCTTCAGGGCCGGAACCACGTTGTCGAGCTGGGTCTGGAGGGCGTCGTCGAAGGTGAAGCTCGCCGCCCCGACGTACCCGTTCCAGGGAACGGTCGTGACGGGACCTGCCGAGGCCATGGCAGCCACAGCCAGTGCGGCCAAGGAGGCCTTGTTCAATGCGGACGTTCTCATGTGCTGTCTCCCCCATTCCTTAGGACGCATCCGTCAGGAACCTCGTCGTTTCAGATTCCCGGCAGGACCGCGAATCCACCCAGATCACGTCCATCGAGTGCATCCTGCACCCTGTACATCCCGGCCGGCAAAGCCACCGCATCCCCCCGACCGCTGCGCAGGTCCAGTTCGCGGACCGTCCCCTTGGCATCGAGGACCTTCACCCGGGTATTCATGTCCCCTGTCGCAAGCAGGCTTCCCCGGACGTAGCGCAGTGTACCACGCGACGCGGTCCTGCGCGACACCGAAGTGGCCGGCACCCCTTTGCCGATGCGCACCGAACTGAGTTTGCCAGTGAGCGTCGAGAGGTCCGGCAGGCTCGACGAGAAGCTTCCCATCGGCGTCAGGAAGCCGTCCTCATCGAAGAGTTCCACCGTCACGCCCGAGTCCAGCCGGATCGAACCCACCGCATTGTCGGGGATGCCTGCGGCCTGCAATTGGGCCAGCGTGTAGCTGCCCATCGCGAGCCAGGCGTTCAAGCCGCCGTAGTTGGCGTTCTGGAACAAGGTCGCTCCCCGCGTGGTGTCATCGGGGAAACGGACCACCGGAAGCGAGAGGTTCTTGACGCCCGCGAAAGCGGCCTCGATCCCGGCACTGGCGATGGTGGTCGCCGAGGCCCCTTCGTTGTCCGACTTGGTGTAGGTGCCGCAACTATTGCAAGCGACGCCCGCTGGCGCGCTCTGGAAGACGTTGTGACTCACGTCGAAGCCGCTCGATCCCTCGTCGAGGTAAATGGGGCAAAGCCAGTAATCTGCCCACTGCGACTGGGTGATGTCGTGGATGTAGTTGTACTGGATCTCCGAGCCAGTGCCCTGATTCGACAGGGTGTAGATGGGGCCGGCGTCCGCGAGGATCTGGGCCACGTGGTGGATGTGGTTGCGGTTGATCTTGTTGCCCGTCATGGCGTTGGGGCTCTTGTTCCAACCAAAGCCCACCGAGATGCCCGAGTAGTTCGTGTACGACACCTCGTTGTGCTGGATCACCACCCGCCGAGGGTATCCCGCCCCGATGCCCAAGGCCCCCTGAATCTCGGTGGTCGTCCTGGTCACTAGGTTGTTCTGGACCGTATCGTCTGTGCTGATCTCGTTCTTGTCACTGGGGTTGTAGGCGAGGTGGATCTCGGTGAGCGTGTCCTGGGCGAACTTGCCCAGGGTGACCGCGGTCCCGCCAAGGTCCGTGAAGAGATTCCCTTGGATCCTGTCGTCGTGGGTCCCGGAGACGAAGTCGAGTCCCGAAGCGGCCATCTGGGCGAAGACGTTCTTCTCGAAGCGGATGTGGTGCGCATTGGTCACCGTCACACCGGAGGCCGGACGCCAGAGCATGTAGTTGTTGCCGCCAGGTGCCGCGACGTTGAACTGCCCCGCCTGGAGATCCAGGAAACCCGTCCTGCTGGGACGCATGAAGCTCGAATGGGCGAAGGCGATCCCTTCGAAGGCGATGTGGCTGACCATGTCGGAAGTGCTGTTGCCTGCGATAGTCACCAGGTTCTCCAGCACCGGCGCCACGACCGTGGCTGTGGCCATGTCCTCGCCCTTGCGGGGCATGTAGTAGAGCGTGCTGCTGGACTCGTCGAGGTACCACTCTCCCGGAGTGTCGAGGAACTCGTAGGCATTCTCGAAGTAGTAGCACTGCTGCTTGTTCTTGTCCCCCAGCGTCGCCCCGAGCATCGGGTAGGGCCGATTGAAGAGCATCGTCCGCTCAGGATCCTGGATGTCGACCTTGGTGTACGAACCCATGTCCTTGGTGGAGGCCAGGCGCAAGGTGGCGTCCGCCCAGGCGATCATGAGGTGCATCTCCACCTTGGTCGGATTCCCCCAAGCCGAGACGTTGGAACTGCTCACGTTCAAGGCCCTGCCGGCGGTGTCGACCTTGGTCAGACGATAGAAGTTGGCCTCCCCGCTGGTACCGAGGTTGGGGCTTCGGGCGCGCACGGCCTTGCTGCCGGCCACATAGAGCTGGCGGAAGCGCAGACTCACACCCGTGGCCTTCCAGATCCCCTTGGCCTGGTCGTGGATCTGCCAGCGCCGGATGGGCTGCCCTCCGGTGAGGAGCGGAGCCTCTCCCGGATAGTTGACGTACTTGACGTCGTGCCCGTTGGTGCCTCCGTCCTTGTTCCCCAGGACCAGGGGGGAGGTCAGCGGATAGGTCCCTCCGCGCAGGTAGACCAGGATGTCGCTCGACATCGAGGTGTTGACGGTGCGCACCACGTCGCGGGCATGGGCCAGCGTGCGGAACGGAGCCGCTTCCGTACCGGGATTGGCGTCGCTGCCGCCGGGCGCAACATAGTAGCCGGCCTGCACGGCTGCCATAGCAGCCATGGGCATTGCCATGACCGCTCCGAAGAAGAGCTTGCGAGCGTTTCCGCATCCGACTGCAAGTCCTTTGCAAAGGCAATCCATCATATCGATCCTTTCGATCCAGCCATTGCCCGCGTTCACAGCCCCGGTACGACGGCAAACGCTGCGCTCTCCCGTCCATCCCGCGTCAGCATGCGGTACATTCCGGCAGGGAGGTTCCCCGTCTCGCCACGCCCAGCGACCAGGTTGACCACACGCACTCCCCCGCGGGCATCGACGATCTTCATCGGCCCCGAAAGGAGGGGAAAGGTCTCGATCCTCCCCTGCACGTAGCGGAAGACTGCCGCAGAGCCGAAGCCCCTGCGATCCAACGCTGTCGTCGTCGCCTTGGAGATCCGCAGGGAGGTGACCTTGTTCGCGAATCCCAAGGAAGAGAAGTCCGGCTGGCTCGAGGTGACGGTCCCCAAGGGCGTCTGAAAATTATCCTCGTCGTAGAGCTGCACCACCACCCCCGAATCCAGCTTCATCGAGTTCACCGCATTGTCAGGGATTCCTGCCGCATTCAACTGCGCCAAGGTGTATTCCCCAACGGTCAAGTGCGTGTTCAAGCCCGAGTAGTCCGCGTATTGGTAGAACGTTCCGCCGGGAGCTGCGGGCTTGACGGAAATACGGAGGGCGCGGATCGAGTTCCGGATCGTGCTCAGGTCCGGAGCATCCTGCTGGTAGCTTCCCAGGCTCGTTTGGAAGTCGTCGTCGGCAAAGAGCTCGACCGTCAAGCCCGTCTCGATGCGCAACGAAAGGAGGGAACTGTCGGGAAGCCCGACCTTCGCCAAGCGCACGTGGTTGTAGCTTCCTTCGCTCAACTTCATCAGCTCACCCTTGTAGGTCACTTTCTGGTAAAGGGTCACCGCAGGAAGCGGAGCGGCGTTCAGGGAGTAGCGGTGCAGGAAGTTCCAGAACACCTCAGCCTCCTCGCTTCCGATGCCATGCGCCTTCCAGTAGGACTCTAGGTGGATCTCGCTCGACTGTCCACCCGCCTTGCAGGACGACCAGTTCTCGAGCTGGGTCGCGCCGAGTCCCGGCTTGCTGGAGTCCGGGGTCGCCGGGCAGCCGTAAGCGTTCAGCCAGTTGTTGGCGAGATAGGTGTGCAGATCGCTGTACTTGACGAAGTCGTCCCATATCCCGTGGATGTGGTAGATGGGAAGGTGATGCTTGTCGGAACATCCTGACTGTCCGTAGATCAGGTAGCCAGAACTGGGACCGATGGCCGCAAACGTCTCCGGAACATGGCAGGCCAGGTAGTAGCTCATCATGCCGCCCATGGACCATCCCGACGCGTAGACGCGGTTGCGGTCGATGTTGAAGCGGCGCGCCATCGTGTCCACGATCGCCAGCACGAAGTCGACATCGGAATTGCCGCCCAGATCCCAGAAAGACCCAACGCTGCTGGGGGTCGCGACGACGATCTTCTCGCGCATGGCGATCGAGTCCCAGCCCCAGCCTTCGGCGAGGTTGTTGCCGTTGCCTTGGGCCCCGTGCATGAGGACCACGAGAGAAGGCTTGCTTCCCAGCCCTGCGGGAGCGTAGAAATTGAGGTGACGCGTGCTGATGCTGCCGCCGCTGGAAACAGGGATGTCCAAGCTCTGCGAAGCTGCCGCGAGGCCTGCGGCGAACGCAAGCACCGCCATCATGCGAAACAGGAAATTCATATCCACCTCCTTGGAATTCTGCGTATCACAACCGAGGATCCCTCTCCGAATCCTTGCGACCTTTCTCGAAGATGAAGGGAAATGCGGCGACAGGCTGTGCGTTCAGAATGCTCGACGTTGAGGAAAACACAAATGCCCTTTTCGGGATCGGAAAAGGGATCCGCATCGCGAATCCCTTCCCGGCTCGAAGCCACGCGCCCGAATGCCCATCAATCCTGGTAGAGGAACCGGGACCGGTAGACGGTCCGTTCTCCCGCCTGGGCCCGAACCAGGTACACGCCGTGCGCAAGGCCAGAGAGGTCCGCGCTCCAACGCTGCGCTCCGGCCCCGTCCAGGACAAGATTCGTGCAGCGGACCGGTCGGCCCGCGAGATCGAAGACACCCAGCGAGACCCGTTCTCCCGGCTGACCTTCCAGCAAAAGCCCCAGTCTCGAACCATCCTTCATCAAGGACGATCCGGAACGGACCGATGCGTTGGACTTGACCGAAACAGACGGATCCACGGCCTGGATGGACACGTTGTCGAGGAACAGGTTTCCGGTGGCCGCCCCTGCGTTGAAGGTGACGCGACCGTTGGAGTCGGTCGGCGCCGTCATGGTGAAGACGTGGGAGTAGGTGGTCTTGGATGTTCCCAGGTCGTACTCCTTCAGAGCCGGCAGGTAGCTGGCCCAAGGACTGATGTCCTGCTCCACGTTGGATTCCAAATTCCGCGGGGAGGTCGCGTAGGCATCGAACTTCAACCGGTAGGTCTTGCCCTGCTGGAGGAGGAGGCCGTTCTGCACCAGCTGGATCGCCGAAGTGAGCGTCCCGACGGAATCGACCTGTATCTTGTACTCGCCGCCCACGACAGAGCCCGAGGCACGCCCCGACCTTGCGACAAAGGTCCAACCGGAACTCCCCTTGGCGAAACCGCCGTTGTAGACCGTGTCGCGGTGCGCCGGGATGGTCTCGACGGGAATGTCTCCCTTCAGGCTGTGAGTCTTCAGCCAGTTCCAGGCCTCCCAGGTGCCGTTGACGTCGAAGGGCTTGCCCTTGTAGGCGACATCGTCGTTGGCGTTGGCCTTGTTCGGCGAAGCCCAGTCGTGGATCATGCCGGTGACGGTGAGAAACGAGATCTCGCTCCTGAGCCCGTTCTTCTCGCAAGGGCCGTAATCATCGCGGAAGGATTGCGAGGGCTGGGCGAGCTGGGCGGCGTTGCGGCCGTCAACACCCGTCGGATAGGGCTTGGTCTTGACCGGGGTGGTCGGGCACCCGTAACGGGAGAGCTGCGAGGGCAGGAAGCTGCCCACGAAGTCCGTGTACTTGACGAAGTCATCGGCCGATCCGTGGATGTGCAGGGCCGGAACGTGCCGCACCTCGGAGCATCCCGACATTCCACCCAGGGGGAATCCGTCGTCCGGAACCATGGCGGCAATCTTGTCGGGGATCTTGCACGACAGGTACCAACTCAGCATGCCGCCCATCGAGAAGCCCGTGACGTACACGCGGTTGCGGTCGATGCCGTATCGCTTTGCCATCTCGTCGATGACGGCCAGGACGAAGTTGACGTCCTTGTCGCCGCCCAGGTCCCACATGCTGCCATCCGATTGAGGATAGGCCACGACGAAGTTGGCCGTGTCGGCCAGCGCCTCGAACTGCATCGCCCCTTGAGCCCACCCCGCACTCAGGCCCATGCCGTGTAGGGCGATCACAAGCGCTGGATTGTCGCGCTTGTCCGGAGCATAGACGATCGCGCTGCGGCTTCCGATCGACAGGTTGTACGAACTGGCAGCCGATGCGCCTCCAGCCAGGGCCAGAGCGGCCAGAAAGGCGAGCCTGCGCTGTCTCTTTGCTTGTTTCATGTCCCTTCCTCTCGTTCGTACTGATCAAGCGTTTCCCTGGGCTCCGGATGGACTGTCCCTCGACGGAGCGGATGCACCCCTTACGGGAGCACCACGAACCTAGCGCCGCAGCGCCGCCCTGCCCCATCATCCCACGCCACCATGTAGGTCCCTCCCTGGAGAGTCCCTGTCCAGGCCTCGCCCGCCACGGCATCCAGACTCCGCGTCCGTCCACGGGAATCCGTCAGAACGACCCTCGCATTCAACGACGAAGAAAGCTGGAGATGCCCATCTGTCCAGATCGCCCGCCCCGGGTGCATTCCTGTCCACACCACCCCGACAGGAGATGTCTTCTTCGAAACCCGCAGGGAGGTGACCTTGTCGTTGATTCCCAAGGTGCCGAAATTTGCTTGGTTCGATGTGAAGGTGCCCAAGGGAACCTGGAAATCGTCTTGGTCGAAGAGCTCGACCACCATACCGGTATCCAGCGCAAGCGAACTGATGTCGTTGTCGGCGACCCCGAGCGCAGCGAGCTGGGTGCGGGTGTAATTTCCTGGCACCAGGTGCGCCGCCAGGCCGTCGTAGTCGTAGTTCCTGTACACGTCCACGCCGGGCTGCCATTGGTAGTCGGCATCGAAGCGCGCCCCGTCGAAGGGCACCACGATCACCTTGCTGTTGTGGTTGTCGTTGTTCCCGTCCAGAGCCTTCTCGGTGTCGATCACCGCAAAAGTGAAGTGGGTGACATGGCCGTCTCTCAGGAAGACCTGGGGCCGCTCGATCTTGTACCAATGGTTCACCACGCCGTTTGCGTAGCGGATGAAGTCCAGTCGAGGATCGAAGGCGATGCCGCAATTGACCCAGCCTCGGATCCCATCGGCGGAGGTGAGGTGGTAGGCGTAGCGGTCGTCGGGGTAGTTGTAGATCATGTGGTACTGCCCTCCGCTGTACCAGAGGACCGGGTCCTCGGCGAAGGCGCCCGTGTTCTCACGCCCCGCGACGTTGGGGAAGACGCTGCTCCCGCCCTGGACCTTGTAGGGTCCCAGGATACCGCTGGTGCTCACCGACATGATCCCATGCCGCCCCGTGCACAGAAAGCTTCCGTCTGCCCTCTGCCACAGCGTGGTGTTCGAATGCAGGTCGCTCCCCGTCCCGGCATCCACCTTGGTCCCGTTGGCATCGAAGCTCAGCATCCCGAGCTTGCTCCAGGGGCCGTCCAGCGAGGATGACACGTACACGGTGGCGGGCCGCCGCGTCTCGCTGATCAGCACCGCGTAGCGCCCGTCCTGCAGCTGGAGGACCATGACGTTGTGGCCCTGGCCGTTGGCATCTGCGTAGCAGATGCCCTTGTCCACGTAGGGTCCCAAGATCGAGTCGCTGACGGTGTGGACACAGCTGGAGCCAAACCATCCGTTGTGCCCCGCCGACTGGTTCCAACGGCTGCAGTACATGTGGTACTTGCCGTCCTTGGCCTGCAGGATGCGCCCGTCCCAGTAGGAGTAGGAACGGTTGGTCTTGTCCTCGATGCCGTTGTCCTGGTCGCGCGGCTTGACGCCCGAGGCTCCCCAGGGGTTCGAGGCAAGCGCCCCCTTCACCGGGATCGGGAGGAAGTAGTCGACCAAGGACTTGGCATGCGCTGACGACAGGAGCGCGAACAGCACAAGGCCCGCGCACCGCACCATCACGGATTCGGTCCAGCCGGACCTTTCGCTCAAAATGATCATGTTCGGGCCCTCCTCCAAAGGTTCCTTCAGAAGATGCCGGAGGATGCGCGGATGCACGGGGAATTTGCACCGACCTGGTTTGAGGAAACCTCAACGGCAGATGTCCTGCAAACAAAAAAGCCCTCCGGTCACCGACCGAAGAGCCTTGAGTACGCATCATCCTTCGATCCGTTCCCGTTCAGGGAAGGACGGCAAAGCTCTGCGACGTGGCCGCGTTCCCGCCCAGGACGCGGCAGGTGTAGACGCCTCGCGGAAGCTGCCCCGTCCGAGCCAGTCCTTCCGAGACCTCCAGCACCCGCGAGCGGCCTTGGAGATCGGTGATCTGCACACGGCCCGACGGCACTCCGGCGAGATGCAGGGTTCCTTCCGACCAGCGCACCCCGTTCCCGGAGAGTTTGTCGGCCGCACGGACCGAGACGACCCCGACCGCGATCTTGACCGAACTGACCTTGCTTGCTGCATCGATCGTCGCGAAGTCCGCCACGCTTGTGAAGGAACCCAACGGAGTCACGAAGTTGTCACCATCGTAGAGCGTCACGGTCAAACCGGCATCCACCTGCATGGAGCTGATGGTGTTGTCGGGGATTCCCGCCGCCAGCAGCTGCGCTGCGGTGTAGCTGCCTGCGGTCAGCTTGACGTTGAGCCCTCCGTAGTTGCTGTACTGGTAGAACGTGACGCCACTGGCAGGCGCGGTCTTGACTCCGTATCCGGCCGCCACGATGTTCGCCTGCACTGCGTCATCCACAGCGGTGGACGCGAAACCGGTGGTCATGACTCCTTCGTAGAAGTTTCCTTGGGCTCCGCTGCTGTTGTCGCCCCCGATGCCAAGGACAATTCCGCCCGACTTGCCCAAGGACCCGTATCCGTCGGGACGCGCCCCGTCCCACATCGTCGCAAGCACACCCGACTGCGCGTTGCCGCCCTTGATCGTGAAGGGACCACCCGTGGTCGCACCGGCCTTGTTGCTCTTGAGCAACGCCGTCACGAAAGGGTATGCCAACGATTGGTCATTGGAGTTCAGGTGCAAATTCTTCCTGGCGTCTCCTGTAGGACCGTCGTGGTTGAATACACCGTTCTCGAGATCAGCCATGATCCAAGGGCCGGTGCCTGGCCCTACGTCCCACCAGTTGTTAGTTCCGAAGTAGATGGCGTCCATGCTCGTGTAGACGAGGGGATCCATTTCGGCGTTGCCGAAATCGAAACAGCAGGCGCCATTCACGTAGGTGCCGTCGGTGACCATGTACATGGACTCGGGATCGTCACCCTTGGCAATCCCGTTGGTCGCGGTGTTGCGGTAACCCACCTGTCCCGGAGTCGTCCAGCCTCCCGGGGTGATGTGGACGCCATAGACCTTCTTGCCGTTGAGGTAGATCGGAAGCGCATCGGCCACCGCCTCGGAATCGCTGTAGGGACCGTAGCTCTTGTTGCCGGCGGGCGCCTTGGTCAGGTGGTTGCCCTTGCCCGACTGGTCGTAGAGGATCGAGATGCGGCAGGATCCGGCCACGGTGCAGAAAGCGTCCTGCGCCGCGGCGTCGGCCAACCCGCCTGCGGCGACCGGCTTGATGTCCAGCGTCTTTCCGTCAGGTCGACGCACCTGGTAGAGATTGCCCGCGTAAGCGGAATAGAGGGCGCGCGTCGTTGCGTAAGCGGCCACGCAAGGGGTTCCGCCCCGGGCGTAGACGTCGCAGGCTCCTCCCGCCGAGGACACCGCCGTGTCTGCCGTCGCCGGGCCCACTTTCGGGACTGGCGGGCTCTTATGGTTGGCCACATAGTCCTTGATCCAGGTCAAGGCGGGACGCTCCACGCCGGCATCCGTCATCAGGCCGGAGTTCGTTTCCCAGGTCTTGCCGACGACGTAGCCCCACATGGTGATGCCCGCGACCTTCGGATGGTTCCACATGACCGGGAAGAGCTTGGAGTAGTAGTCCTTCTGCGTGGCGTCATCGGCCGCGTCGATGTCCAACTCCGTGATGTACATCGGCAGGCCCGTGGCGGCCGTCAGCCCGTCGATCCGCTGCCGCAGCGTCGCGGAGTCCACGCTCGTGAGCGCATGGGACTGGCTGCCGATGGCGTCGATCGGCGCCCCGGCCTTCACGATCTTCGAGATGAAGGTCACGGCATCCGCGTAGTTCCACTCAAGAATATTGAAGTCGTTATAGATCAAGGTCGCCTTGGGCCACCGCGCCCGCGCCATCTTGAAGGCCGTCACGACCCAGTCGACCCCGCTGGTGCCGTCGCCACCGAGCGCATCCTTGAACGGGGCCGGGTTGTGGCCAGCCATCGCCTCGTTCACCACGTCGATCATGGGGACGTCCGGGTAGCGAGCGGCGGCGGCATCGAACCACTTGGTGATCTCCGCAAGCTGGTTGGCCTGCGAGAGCTGTATGAGCCAGCCCGAGGTCAACTTCTTCTGCCAGGCGTCGGCGGCGCTCAGCCCAGACACGTCAGGCTCGCCGGGGTACTGGGCCCCCCACACCAGGGTGTGGAACTTCCAGGGGATCCCGTACTTCTTGGCCGTGTCGCGCACCCGGTCCACGCCGCTCCAGTTGAACTGGCCCTGGGCGTACTCGACAGACGCCCATTTGCTCTCGTTCTCGGGAGTGATCTGGTTCCAGTACTTCGTGAGGTCCGCACGGGGACTTCCGCTGGTGGTGATGTTCCCGAGGAACTTCGTGGCACCCTTGGCGATCTGGGCCCGGGCACTGCCGACGGCAAGCAGGAGACAAAGCGCCGCCGCAGAACGTCTGATGTCCATGAGTCTTCCTTTCCAGGATTTCGGGCACGGACCGACAGGGCCACCCGGCCCCGCCGGACAGGTCGTCCCGCAGTCGTTCCAATTCCACCCGACGATGGAGATATCCTGTAGTATCAGAGGGAATCCTGAACGGCGAGGCCATTTCCGACATCATCCCTTTGAGGAATCCTCAAAAGCCAACGACATGCAACAGCAGCACTCCTGGTGCATATGGATTCCGCAAGCACTCTCCCGATCTGGGTAATTCCCTCGACGCGATGCCTGGAGTGCGGCCGAAGGCTCAGACCTTCATCTCAAATCCCAAGTAGTACATACGCCCTCGCAGATTGGGCAAATTGTCGTGACTGGTTCCGCCCCACTCCGGAATCCAGTTGTACTCGTCGAACAGGTTCTTGATCTGGCCACGCAGGGACAATCCCTGCCGGCCCTTGAGGCTCAGCATGCGATCCAGAGCGATCCGCCCATTCAGGTCGGTCTGCAAGGAAAATCCGGGGACAGGATTGAGCTTGGCCGTCGTGAAGGTGTCTGAATAGTCGCTGTTGACAAGGGTCGACATGCCCAATTCCCAACCCATCGAGGAGACGTAACTTGCCCCCAACTTGCCGGTGAAATTGGGAACTGGGAGAAAATCCCACTGATCCAGGGCATTCATCGCTTCCTGGTAGTTGGCCGAACCGCTCAACAACAACGCCTTGGTGAGGTAGGCTTTGATCTCGCAACCAGCGCCCATGAGCTGGATGTTCTGGGCATTCTGGTACTGGAGGATCGTCTGGGTGCCAAGCTTCTTCGAAGTGGGCATTGCCTGGATGATGTCTTCCAATCGACTGTAGAACACGTTGCCCGAAGCATAGAGTCCGTTCCCCGTAAAGGAAACCGAAAGGTCCCAAGTCTCGACCTTCTCCGGAAGCAGGCTCCTGTTGCCCTTCTGCGTGGGGGCGTCGATGGTCAGTTCGTTGAGGCTGGGAGCGCGGAAAGCATTGGTCCAGAACGCCTTGGTCGACAGGTTGTCGTTGATTGTCCAGATCAGACCTGCACGTGGAACCAAGGCGGGCTTCAAGTCGGAGACCTGATTGTACTGAGCCCCTCCGAACACCTCCAAGGGCTTCAGGACCGGATAGCTGACCTGCCCATAACCGCTGAATCCCATGAAATTCGCGTCGTTCATGGTCTGCCCGTTCGACCAGTTCTTTTCTTGACCTTCGCGGTAATCTACGACACCGCCCACCACGACCTTGCCACCTGTACCAAAGCGCAGATGACTGGTCAATTCTCCCAACGCCTCGTAGGAATTGCGGTCGGAATACGGGAACGTGTCCGCCTTGAGCTCCGATCGGGTGATGCCGCTGTTCATGTCGACGGTCCACCAGTCATTCAACTTGAAGCCATAGCCAAGGTTGGCGTAGGTCTTCTCCAGCACCGTGTGGTTGATGATGCCGCGGATCTGGTTGTATTCCGAGGAACGATCGAAGCCCACGAACGCCGAGAAATCGAGGTAATCAAACTGCGTGTGCGATCCGTAGCTGGTGGGAGCGTAATGGATGGGGAGACTGGCGATCGTGCCGGCGCCAGTCTTGTAGGCGTAATTTGCGTCGATCATCTCGGTGCGGTTGTAGGTGATCGCCTGCGAAATCTTCAAGTCACCGCTGACCAAGTCCATGGAGCCATCTGCGCGACGCCCCCAACCCGAGGATCCCATCACCGTGACCATGGCGCGATCATCGACCGGTTTGCGGGTGATGATGTTGATCACGCCGGTGAAGGCGTCCGATCCGTACAGCACGGCTCCTGGACCCTTGATCAGCTCGATGTGATCGATGGCGGAGGTCGGGAATCCCTCCAGAAAGTCGGAAGAAAGCCCTCCTTCCATCACTTCACGGATCGGGCGGCCGTTGACCAGCATCAGGATGTGACTGGTTGTCTGCTTGGTCATGTCCCCTTGGACCGCAACCGCGGAGCGCTCGAACAGATAGCCGGAAGATGGCGAGATCCCAGGCATGGTGGAGAGGATTGCACGCAGGGTTACCGGACCAAGGCGATCGATCTCGTCCCGCGAAATCGTGGAGATGGAACCCGGCGCGTCGTTGATTCGCTCCGGTTCCTTGGATGCGGTCACGATCGTAAGGGACATGAGATCGGACAGCGAAAGATCGTCAATGCCGGGGGCGGCATCGGGGCTTCCGACAACCATCCCCACAAGAGCAACGAAGAGTGATGTCATGTATTTTCCTGCGACTTGAAAGGTGATCTTTCCTGAGATTTCGCATCTCGCCGACTGGGGCGGCATTGGAAAGTTCCTGTCATTTTGTCATGGAAAACCGGCCGAATCCATCTCTTTCTCGCACCCCTTCTTTGAGGATTTCTCAAAGACCAGGACAGGCACCGGCGTCCTACTTCAGGTCGTCGCGATCGATCCCGTAGAGCCGGATGTCGTCCAGGTACACCTCGGTCCCTGCCGCGACCAGGAAGGTCAGGTACGACACCCGATCCCGGACGGAGATCCATCCGACATTGCCCGCCAGGTTGTCTGCGGTATCCAGGTCCTGCGGCCGGATCCGAATCCGGGTCCAGGCCGTGGAATCGAGGGTGATGTGCGTCCAGGCCTTGCCGCCCGTCCCCGAGTCGAGATTATCGAAGGCCGGCAGGAGAACTCCTGTTCCACGGGCCCACAGGACCAGGGAATCGAGGGAGCGAAGGCTCCGATGGCCTCCCAAGGCGAGTCCCATCAGGCTGTACGGCTTGACGTACGAGAGACACGCCGCCGTGCCAGCACGCCCCATCGATGCCGGAACAAGGGCGGGAACGGTCGTGACTCGAACCGAATCGTTTAGGATCACATACCAGGTGTTGCCGCTGGGCAGCAGGGAACTCAGCGTCCCGTGCTCGAAGTCGTCCACAAGGACGGAGTTCAATTCCAGCCGCTGTGTATCGGGAACAGCCTTCCATACCGCCCCGGGATTGGTCCGGATCATCCGCAACAGTCCCCAGCGCAGCACGATGCGCTGCCTTCCGACCAGCAGCGAAGAATCCAGGCGCACGCGCAGGCGCGCCCGGGCCGCCGCAGAATCCCACTGGACGATCTCGAAGGGAAGAATGCGTCCGTCCGTCCGTTCCAGCGAGATGTCCAAACCTGCCGCAGTCGATTTCGAGAAATCGAAGTTGGAGGAATCCAGCCGGATCGTCGCCAACGTCACTCCGTTCACGGGATGGTTCCAGGGAGAGACCAGCGAGTCGACCGGGATCGCACGGGCCAGCATGTTCTCGGTCTCCGAGGAGCTGCCCGAGACGCGGTCGGTTCCGCATCCCATCGGAAGGGAGCCCAGGACTGCAAGGCCCAGGAGGCACAGGAGTCGCTTCATGTTTCCTTCTCCTGCGTCGTGAGCGGAAAGAAGGCCATCGCCAACTGCATCACCTGATCGGGCTGCTTCACGTTCTCCACGCACATCTGGATCTGCCGACGGCATTCGCGCAACAGCTCACGGATCTCGATGTGGGCGGTCCGATCCACGGCCACGGCCAGGGTCGAGATGTCCCGCAGCTCCTTAGGAAAACGGGCAAGCGACTGGGAGGCCAGATCGAGGATCGTCCGCTGGTAGCCATGGACCGCCTTCACCTTCTCCCCGGTCGCCCCGGTGGTCACATGCGGCTCGGCCAATGCCAAGCGTTCCGAACTGAGTTTCTTCACGAAGCCCAGCTGCTCCAGGAGAAGCAAGGCATCGGCGACCTCCTCCTCGGAGACCGGCGGCGTCATCCTGGCAGCCAACTCCCTAGGAACCGCCCTGCCCCCGACGACTTCGAGCAGGGAGCGCAGGGGCGCCACCCACCATTCCTGGTAGTAGGCGATCTCGGCATCCAGGAGTTCGCGCCGCGACACGTCGCGCAACGCCAACGCCTTCTCGAGGATTTCCGTCTTGGACTTCGAGTTGCGCTCGCGTGCGTAGGCGATCAGGAGCACGAAGTACTCCGCCGAACGCCCCGTGAGTCCAAGGAGCTCGATGGCACGCGACTGGCATCGCGCCGGGAGGTGCTCGTCGTGCTGGAGCACCCGGAACAAGTAGCTCGTATCCAAGCCGAAGGTCTCGGCCATCATGCGATAGGTGTAGAACGAGGAGGACTTGCGTTCCTCGAACATGTCCTTCAGCAGATCCCGGTAGTCCAAGTAGTCGAAGATGGGCTTCATCGGATGGCTGTGCTCGCCTTGAGTGTCCTGCGGATGGCCAGCCGCCCCGGCTCCGTGCCCGATGATCTCATTCCACCGCCGGTGCGGCAAGCTCCATCCGCCAGCCCAATAGGATCGATGTGGTTCATGGATACAAGTTCAGGCGCAACGCGGCGAAAAGGCTCGGATTTCCGCGACCTCGGGTTGAGGAAAGATCAAACCGTCCCGGGCACCTCTCTGCAACGTCCCCTGCACGACCATGACCTGCCTGGTCAGCATCTGGGCCGCCTCGGGATCGAGCTTGAGCCGTTCCACCACTTTCGGGATGGATTTGAGGGGCAGATGCTTCTTACCGTTGAGGATCCGATGGACATGGCCGACATCCATTGCCAGCCTCGACGCAAGGAAGCGGTAGGAATGCCGGCTATTCAACTGCTTGTTCCACAGGAACAAGGCCAGCAGGAATTCCCGATAATCCTGCCCCTCCGCGATGCTAGGCCTGCAAGAGTCCACATCCACCCCTTTCGACTGTCTCCGATTTCCTGATCGTCATGAGTCCGCCGCACTCGAAACCGCCCCCTGGATCAGGGCGCACTTCTTCAGACAAGGAGACCTGCACGATCCCCTCAAGCAACTCGCCAGACATCCCCTGCGGTCCCCAGGACGACACCGCGCCCAGGGAGCTCTTCACGGTTCCCGAAGCGTTCCAGACCAAGCCATGCATTGCCGCCAAGGCAAGGAACAGGCCCCACAGGATGCTTGGAGAGCGGTGTATGTTGTCCCGGCTGTTCAGACCCTTCATACCAATGGCTCCTCCGTATCGGACCGATGACGAGATTCGTGGTCAGGTGAGTCTAGTCAGCAGGCGGTGCCTTCAAACCTCGTTCTGCGACGGGGTATTTGTGAAAAAAACAAAACACATCCAGAAAAACAGACCGATCCGCACGCCTGCCTTTTGTCGAATCGCCAAAGCGGCAGCGACGGTTCACAATGCACGCTGGACAGGCTGTTCCCATCTTATGTTGAACCTTCGCGGGCTCTGCGAACGCTCTTCTCTATGGACATTGTCGCAAAATCGCCGTGGCAATGCCAGAATGGCAACGGATATGCAACCGATCTTCGACTATCTGGACTATCGCGACCTCCTGAAGAAGGTCTTCGAGGAACGCAAGGCGACCCTGCCTCAATACGGGTACAGGATGATGGCCGAGGAGCTGGGATTGGACACCAGCAACATCTACCGCATCCTCGAGAAGGAAGCTCATCTGCCCGCCCGTTGCCAGTCCCGGGCCATCGAGTTGTTGGGCCTCACCGGCCGTTCCGCGGAGTACTTCGTCCTCTTGATCGCCTACGGCCGGGAACGCAACACCAAGGCCCGCCAGGAGATCATGGCAAACGCCCAGGCCCTGCGCGACGTCGCGCGCCGCGAAGTCGCCCAGGATGAGCTCTCGTACTTCCGGGACTGGTGGGTCGCCGCGCTGCGTTCCATGCTCGAGGTCGTCGACGGCCGCGTCATCCCCAAGGAGCTCGCCTCCAAGCTGAACCCTCCCGTCCCCGAAGCCGAGGTGGTCCACGCTCTAGAACTGCTGCAGGAACTGGGACTGGTGAAGAAGGCCAGCTCCGGACGGCTCATCCTCACGGACGCGCACCTGACCGCAGGAACGGAGACGGAGAAAATCAATGCCGTGCGCCAGTACCAGCGACAGATCCTTTCCTTGGCCTCGGAATCCATGGAACGCTTCTCCCCCGACCTGCGCGACATCTCGACCCTCACCCTGACCGTGGATGCTCAATCCTTTGAGGAAGTCCGTGAGATCCTGCGCGAATGCCGGCGCCAGATCCAGAAATGTGTCGGCGACATCCGCAATCCCAACCGCGTAATGCAACTTTCCATGGCATTCTTCCCCGTATCCGACATGGAGACGCCTTCGTGAGGACCGTGACGCACATCCTGGCCGCTGCCGGCATCATCCCTCTGCTGCTGGGCTGCAGCGAACGGATCGCAGGCAGCACGACCGAGACGGAGAACGTGCTCACCGCCGTAGTGTTCTCCGTGGACTCGCTCCTCTCCGACCAGAACCGCTTCCGGCACGAGCCCACCGTAGCGACGCTGCGCCTGGACTCCTCGACCGTGAACTTCAAGGCGACTGACTCCCTCGGGCGCGACCTGATCGTCGAACGCATGGACAGCGTCCCTTTGCCCTTCTCGATCGTCTACTGGGACAGGCACGCCTCCTTGGGACGCATCCACGTGCGCCTGGACTCGCTTCAGCAGAGCGCCGGGTCGCAGATCCGCCTGCGCTGGAAATGCCCCTTGCAGGTCCGCAGCAGTCCTACGACGGTCTGGCGCGCAATCCCGGCCCTCCAGGCGCTTGCCCTCAACTCCATCCTTGTGGACGACTTCGAGCGCACCACCACGCGCTCGCTCCTGCCCGATTCCGCGTCGTGGTACAACGGGGCCACGGATTCCGCCACGGTCTCCGTCCCGAAGCTCGATACAGCAGGGCTGGGACGAAGCGGTCGCGCGGTGCACATCACCTACAAGGCCCCCTCCGCCACCTACCAGTACGCCCTGTTGGGCATCGCCCTGGGAAAGAATCCGGTCAACCTGCACAGCTTGGACTCGATGGTCGTCTGGGTCCGCGGTTCGGGAAAGCTGTCCATCGCCTTCGACCGCCTGACGGCGGGAAACAAGGGCAAGGCCTGGCTTCACACGACCTTGACGTCGGGCTGGACACGCGTCCGCATCCGCCCGCAGGACTTCGACAGCGCCAGCACCGTCGCGAACAACGTCGGTTGGGAAGGTGTCCGCCACACGATCACCAACCTGTCCTTTCTCGTCGCCGGAGGCAGCGAACTTTGGGTGGACGACATCCGTTTCTATGGGGTCAACCGGAACGACCTGCAGTAGGCCTTGCCTTAATGCAGGCGCTCTGAGGAACACTTGCCCCCTGCGGGGCTCCATGCCATGCAAGACTGTGCAGACATCTTGCGCCTAAACTCCAAAGACCCGTTTGAAGACATGGCGTCCAAAGGCTTGCCGTTTCTTCGATGGCGTCCATCGAAGAACGTGGCTCCACCAGTCTGAGCGACTGGAGAAACAGGGACTTACTCTTCAGTCACATCGTAAATGAATTTCTTGGACCTAACTCCTCATAGAGTTCATTTCTTTGATAGTTTTTAGCGAGGCCCTGCCCATGCTGGGGCATGGCCATTTCATTCCACTTAACTTGGAAGGCAAATGTGCATAAAAATCTATACGCAATAGAATTAATCGCAATATGCACATCCTTGTATGGCTGTGGATTAGGTTCAATGTTGGGCACTACCTGTGACAACATGGGCACCAGCAGCAGCTACACGGGAAGTCTAATTGCCGCATACTCTCACGGAAACGAATATCACCCCAAAACAAGTATCACACTAAGAGACGTTAATAATAAAATATCAAGCATTTACATTGATTCCGTAACTGCATATGCATCGACATCATACATGACAGGAACCCTAATGATGAAATTCAATATAGGGAATTCCATCATTGACTCAGGCAGCATCACAGTGGCATCTGGACTTACTAACGAAATCTATATTGGATCTGACCCCGGCTTATCTTATTTAAACACGACAGTTAAGCAATTTTACGATTCATTAGGAAAGCCCATAATAACATTTTACTCAATTGGTCGCTGTCAATAATTACCCCATCCGCATTCCAATCAAAAATCATTCATCTTCCAATCCCGCGTATCCACATTATCAAACAATCTTCGGCCCATGGATCCACGGGAGGTCGATGAGATGTATTCGATCCTTGCTTCGATCTGGAAACGCTATGCCAGGATCGTGGTTCCTGGCCTTGAGCACGCACACCCTTACGTCTGTGCGTCCCCTTACCCAGGCAGACGCTCCTGATCGTTGCCATGACAGGTGCGGCATGGGCTTCTTCCCCATCTCCCGATCCCGATGGCCCTATGCCTGGCTCCATGGAGGATTTTGCCACTCACGACACGCTGTCCTATCGGCGGATCACCAGGACCACGGAGAGCATCGATTACGGATACTGCGAATCGACTCCGGCCCAGTTGGAGATTCGGTACGAATGGCGATCCGCAAAGGCCCCCCGGCGATACCACCTGACCAGGCCTCTGTGTCTCCAGAGAGATACAATCGTTGATCGATCCACATCCATGAGCATCATGGGCCATGATCCCAAGACCATGTTTCCTGGCGGCATCTACACAGGCTACCCGACGCAGCCGCTTGGCTGTGGAATGACCGCAGATCGCGTCTACACTCCGTTCGGCAATGGCTTCTACGATGCCATCTCCGTCCGGCGATTTCGTCACGCCCCTTTCCTGGTCGCCATCCGGGGCATGATGGCTCCAAAGGGTGGAGAGTCCTTTTCGTTCGATACCACCGTGGTTGCGGATTCACGGAGGGTGTTGCAGTTTCCAAGGACCTCGGGGACCTTGACAATCACCGTCCGAAGGAAGCGCTCACAAGACAACGCGTTACGAAAAGCGAAAAACCTAGGCGAGAACGATACCTTGGCGATCCGACGACATGTTTCGGACAACGTGACAAAATCCTATGAGGACTGCACACGCGAACTGGCGGATTTCGAGATCGAAATGGAAACATCTATTCCCTCGCAATCCTTGAGCTTCCACAAGACATTCTACCGCCGCTTCGTTCGAAAAACCTTCACGGACTCCGCATTGGAATTCGATCTCGCGCCGGAATCCCAGTCGGGCTCGATTCGAACCATTCCCCTCTCGACCACCCGACGCCCCACGATCCATAACGCCAGCGTCCATCGCGACTCTGAACAATGGGGGAACCTCACTGCGGATTGCGATCTCACGCCGCTCATGGGCGACTCTGTCGGATTCTGGCTGATGGTTTATGGAAATCTGACGGCCGATACTGCAACGATCGATTGGGAGGAACGGTTCGGGGTCGCCCAGGACACGACCCTTCACTGGAAAACCTCCAAGTTGCGGATCGCCGCCAGGATCCGGTTCCTCCACGATGCCAAGCGAAGCAAACCTCAGGGCACCCTCGGAGCAGGCATTCGCGAAACACAAAGGGCCCTTTGGCGCGGCGCCCACGGAATCCGTGGTCACCGATGGCCGAAGGCCCTAAGATCAAAGCGTCATGACGGAAGCGAAGCCAGCTCCTTGCCGACTTCCCTCCCCCCGCATCATGACGCTGGCATTTTCCCTCAGTCCCACCAGAAGAACCAGAGCCGGCTCTTCAGCAGCGAGGCCGCCAGGTTCTCGATGGTCTCCACGCCCTGGTCCACGATGTCGTAGCAGTAGGCGTACATCTCCTTGGCCAGGGCCAGGGCCTCGTCGCGGGTCTGCGGCGGACGCTCCACCGTGCACTCGATCACGTCACCCGTCAGCGAGACGATGGTGGCCCCGTACTTCTCGTGCCAGTATCTCATGATGGCCACGTGCTCCTCGGCGGCCGGGCAGTCGTTCCATCCGCCGAACTTCAGGTAGGCCGGGATCTCCCAGGCGTGCGCGACCGGGATCGTGGCCAGGAACACCTTCTTGGGCTCCCCGGTCAGGATGTCGGTGCAGGCCGTGAGGGAGTCGTTGCCGGGGACCTCGTCGGGCCAGGCGTCTCTGGGGTAGTCCTCGGCCTCGCGCTCCTCGAACCACTCGGAGATCTCGACCTCCTTGGCGTGCTCCAGGATCTCCTCGGCCGTGTCCTCGTTGAGCTCCATCGTCTCCTTGACCCGCTCCAGCTCCTCCTCGTCCCCCAGGATCACCAGGAACTCGTTGCGGGCATGGGCGGCGCGGATCCGCTCGTAGGCCTTGTCTCCGTCGCACTCGATGGTCTTCAGGGTTTCCATGGCAACCTCTCCTTCCCGACCCGGTACGGGTCGCTGTGTCTGCAGTTTGCGCGATCGCCTCCGCGACCGCATCGTTTTTCGCCGGGGCCTCAGGCCGTCAGCATGTCCATCTCGCGCTCGATGTTCCGCCGCGCCCGGGCCTCGAACCGCTGGCGCCCGAGGTCCGTGCAGAAGATCGTCTCCTGCGCCCGCGTCCTTGCCAGGAACTGCAGGCGTCCGGCCCGGTAGTCCGCATCGGGGAACATCCCGTACTCCTCCCGGATGCGGTGGCAGTAGGCATCGTAGAGGGTCGCATCGCTTCCCAGGATCGCCATGTCCGCGTCGTGCAGGAGGGCGGCGTCGATCCCTTCCGGAGCCGCCACGTGCCGCGTGGAGAAGATCAGATCGGCCACCTTCCGGCACAGCCTGTCCGGCAGGCCGCAAGGGGGCATGAGTTCCAGGAAGAGCGTCGCGCTGTCCTGTTCGTTGGTGCGAGAAAGCGGGTCGTACACGATGTCGTGGAACCAGATCGCAAGCTCGATCGCGGCGGCATCCTCGGCCAAGTGGCGCATTGCATCCAGCGTGGCCAGGCAGTCCTCCACGTGCGCCAGGTCGTGATGCCTGCGGTGCGTCTCGCCGTACCGGGACACGATGTCCCCGAACGATCCCGTCGGATCCCCCTGGATCCCCAGGGAACCCAGCAACGCGAAGTATCTGGCCTTCCGCCGGCCCGGCGCATCCGTCACCATCCCGCCCAGGAAACTAGCTCCTGAGCATGCCTGCGCGGAACACCCCTTCCGCCTTGGGCGGCCTCCCGCCATGCGGCGGGAGCCGGGCCACTTGCCAAGCCTCCTCGCCGCTTCCCGCGATGCGCAATGGGCGGCTGCGGGGTCTTGGCCCTGCCGGGCAGTGTCCCTGCCGCAAGCGCCTTCGAGCCGTTCTTCGACTCCGCAAAATGAACAGGAACTCATTGAACATGAATGGACGAGAATGCGATGCTTCGCGAGATGAATCGAACGAGCAACCACGAACCGAAGGCCACCGGCATGCACACAGGCTCCTCCATCCGCACCCGAATCTTCGTCCTGGTCGGGATCCTTCTCGTGGGCATGCTGGTGCTTGCCACCGCCGGCACCGTCGCGATCTCGCGGCAGGAGGCCCTCGGTGAGCGTCTGCACGACGAAGGCTTCAAACCGACCGACCACACCCTGATGCTGCACCGCCATCTCTACAAGCTGCGTGGCGACATCTACAAGCTCCTGCTCCTCCCGGAAGACAATGCCAAGATCCGCGGGGATCTCGACCTCGACCTGGCCCACATCGACACCGCCATGCAACAGCTCGCCGAGGACTCCACGCAGGTCCACGACTCGGCTTCCGCAAGGCTCTCCGGAGTGCGGCGCACCATCGGAGCCTATCAGACGGCCGTGCGCGAGATCATGGAGCATGCAAACCAAGGTGACCTCGAGTTCGGCAAGGCCAGCATGAAGACCGGCGCCGCGCACAAGGCCCGCAAGTCGGTGGACACCGAAGCCGATGCCCTCCTGTCCCTGCTCCAGCGCAACGTCGCGGCCATCGACGAAGAGTCGGTCGCCACGGGCAACCGCACCCTTCGGTTCTTCTGGATCCTGGCGGGTTCCCTGTTCCTGATCGCCATCTGGCGCTCCATGCGTTTCACATCGAACCTGATGAGCATCTTCACCAACGTGATGGCGTCCCTCGACCGCATCGGAAACGGCGACTTCCGCGAACTCGACGGCGGGATCGGCGACAGCCGCGAAGGCCAGCGCATGAGCCTGAACCTCTCCAAGACCCGACAAGGCCTGCGCGAGGCCTTCGGCGCCGTGCGCCGGGGGGCCGACGCCTCGCTCGAATCCGCCCGTCTGCAGCAGGGCATGAGCGCCACGCTCCTGAGCCAGGCCACCGAGAACGAACGTCAGGCCCACGAGGCCACCGCGTCTTCACGCGACGCAGCCCAGCGCATGAAGCTCATCATCACCGGAGCCTCCGCCTCGATGCAGCGGCTCGAATCCGTGTCGGCCGCCGTCGAGGAGATGAGCTCCACCGTGTCGGAGATCGCCCGCAACGCCAACGAGACCCGTCGCATGACCGACCTGGCCCAACAGGGTGCGAAGGCCGCGACCCGCCGCATGGAAGAGCTAGCCCAAGCCTCACGCGAAGTGGAGTCGGTCATCGAGATCATCGTCGAGATCTCCGAGCAGACGAAGCTCCTGGCCCTGAACGCCTCGATCGAGGCCGCCCGCGCAGGCGAAGCCGGCAAGGGATTCGCCGTCGTGGCCGGCGAGGTGAAGGAGCTGGCCAAGGGCACCGCCGAGGCCACCGAGGACATCCGTCGCCGCGTCGAGGCCATTCGCTCCACCACGGCCAATGCGGAACAGGAGATCGTGGTCGTGGCAAGCAGCATGGACAGGCTGGGTTCCAACATGGTCTCGATCGCCGGCGCCGTGGAGCAGCAGTCTGCCGCCACCCACGAGATCTCGCGCAACATCGGCGAATCGGTCCAGGAGACCCGCGAGATCCGCACCAGCCTCGATGCGGGCATCGGTTCGGTGGACACCATCACCCACAACATGGCAAGCATCCTGGAGGCAGGCCGCACCCTGCATGACGTGATCGGCCAGGCCGAGACCCAATCCCGCCGTTCCCAGGACGTGGCCCTGGAGATGGAACGACAGATCGACCGCTTCAAGCTGGAGTGAGGCTGCAAACGCGGCTATCTTGAGCGCATGCCGGATGAACGACCGGCCAAGGGAATGCCATCGCCCTCACAGCTTGGCCAGTTCCAGGATCTCCTGGCCCATCAGCACGCATTCCTTGCCCATCGGGAAGTAGAGCAGGCGCAGGCGGTACTCGGCCTTGTAGACGCTTCCCATCACCTCCCACACCTCGAACTTCTGACTCTTCTTCACGGGATTCGCCACGGAAGGCAGCTGCTTGGGCGTCGGGGTGACCGCGATGACCGGATCATCGGGGCGGAACTCGATGTCCGCATGGAACGCTAGGAGCTTGCGGCTCTGCTCGACGGCCTTCTGGCTGCAGAGGCCAGCGCCGCGACTGCCTGCGGCTAGGACCAGGAGAAGGAACAGGCTGGGTTTCATGGGGAGCCTTTCGATCGCCCGAACGTAGAACAATTCCTCCCGATCCCAAATGGAAAGGCCCATCCCCCGATGCCGGGGATGGGCCTTGGATCACGAAGCGGATCGCGGAACGATCAACGCATCACGGAGGGGATGGCCAGGATGCGGCGGGTGCCGGCGCCTTCCAGCACGATCCAGTGCGGTCCCACGGTGCGCGGCAAGGAGAGCATGGCGGCTCCGGTGCCGGTCCAGCGCTGGGTCAGACGCCCGTCGGCCGAGACCAGGCGCAAGGTCCATGCCCCTTGGGCATCCACCATCACGTCGCGACCGGCCAAGGCAAAGGAACCCTGCTTGACCGCATGCTTGATACCGGTGTTGATCGCCGTGCCGGTGGTCCCGATCAGGTAGATGTTGTCCAGCGAGATCGTCACCTGACCGGCACCGCGCCCACTGAAGGTGAAGTTCGTGAGCGAATCCAGATCGAAGGGAACCTGCTTCGCCCAGGACGGCTGCGACAGGTCGCTGAACAGGATGGTGTCGCGCAACCATGCGCCCTTGGTGTTGGGAAGGGCGATCGAGTAGTTCTGATAGTCCTTCACCGAGGAAAGGACCGACTCGAACGCGAAGGTGCCCGTCTTGGAGGAGTGCGTCGTGCGGATGTCGAAGAGGATGCCCGCCAAGTGGTAGGCCGAGTCGAGCGCGTGGGCGTTCTTGATCGCAAGCTGGGTGTTGAAAAGCGTCGTGTAGCCCAGGTCGGTCGGCTGGGTCAGGTCGATCGTGTCCTTCATGTAGTAGCCGCCCGCGTAGGCTTCGACCGTCTGATCGACAATGCCGGCGTCTGCGGTCCAGGCGTAGAAGGAGGTTCCCGAGACGTCCTGTGCCTTCTTCTTCTCGAAGTCGGCGACCAGCAGCACGGTGCGCTGGGTTCCGGTGACGATCAGGGTGGTCGAGTCGGTCACGGTGTTCTTGGCATCGTCGTTGATGGTGATCTTCAGGTTCCAGCTGCCCTCGCCGAGGTCGGCGGCGGGGATCTTGGCGGTCCAGGATTCCGAGGGGCCGTCCCAGGCTCCGTCGGTCGCCTGCAGGGTTCCGGTGGCCTTGCCTGCGGTCCAGGTTCCGCCGGTGAGCTTGGAGCCTTCCCCGGCGGTCCAGCCCGAGAGGATCACCGAATCGGTGACGGTAGCCTTGGTGCCGCTCAGAAGCCAGTGGCCGGTGTGCGGAGCTTGGACGGTACGTCCGGCGCCGCGGATCACGGCCATGCCGTAGGGAGGAACCTTGACGGTTCCGGTCCAGCCCGTGGCGAAGGTCTTCGAGGAAGGACCGTTGTTGGGAATGGCGCGAGCATCCTCACCGGTGCCGTTCCAGGAGTATTCCCCGGTGCCCCAGGACAAGATGTCGCCGCCGTTGGGGAACGAAGCGGCGTCGAACGTGACGCTCGCCGAGTCGGCACCCATGTTCATGGCCAGCACCGAGGCGCGCCCCTGCTTACGAACGGCAAACAGACGCACGCCGTCGACCTGGTCGACCTTGACGATCGTGTCGCCGCCGAAGGGATCGAGCCACTGGTTCATGATGGTGCGGGTGCTCCAGAACGAGGCGTTGGGAGCGTAGCCCAGCGAGGACCACTCGCCCTGGGTCGGAACGACCAGTGCGCTCAGGCTTCCGTAGGTGCCGTCCGGCCCGGCGACGATGCCGGTGTAGAGTTCCCACAGGTTGGTCAGGCCACGGTCGCCGAAGCGGCTGATGAAGTGGGCGAACTGCAGGCCGGCGGCCGTGCCGGCCGAGGCCTGCATCGCCAAGGACGACATCTGGGTGCTGGTGTTGAACTCGGTCATCAGGATCTGGCGAGAGGTCGGATCCGCGATGGTGCGGCCCATCAGGGCCAGCAGGGAGTCGTACTGGGCCCCGTTGCCGTCGGTCGAGCTCATCATGGCGTCGGCACTGGGCTTGGAGGTGAACCAGTAGGGGTAGTTGTGGAAGTCGATGCCGTCGACCAGGCGGGTGGAGGTGGCCTTCTCGGTCGAGTCGACGTAGCGAAGGAAGCCTTCCATCCAGGAACGGCCGTCGTAGTCGCCCGAGGCCTGGGTGACGAACTCGACACCGGCCAGCACCGGACCCTCGATCTCGATGGTCGGATCCTCGGCCTTCATGGCCTGGGCGTACTTCACGAAGCGGGTGGCGTACTGACGTGCGGTGACGCAGCCGGCCTCCTCCCAGTTGCCCGAGCTCTCGTTGCCGATCTGCCAGCGCTTGATGCCGTAGCCCTTCACCTTGTTGGCGTAATGGACCCAGGCCGCCGCTTCCTCGGCCGTGCCGGTGCCGTAGTTCACGCACACCAACGGCTGGGAACCGGGATAGTCCTTCATCCAGGCCATGTAGGCCTCGAAGTCCCAGGTGAACTTGCGGTTGGCGTCCCAGCGGCCGGCCGGGTGGGTCGAGGCCGCGTAGACCGCGCTCTGGGTCGCGCCGCTGGCCACGTTCTTCGAGACGGCCACGCCGGCCTTCAGGAGCTTGAACTCCCGCACCTGCCAGCCGTTGGCCAGCGTCCCGATCGGGCGCACCGCGACGTACTGGGAAGAGAAAGCGCTCGCAGGCTTCCAGGTCACGACCGAATCGGCCTTGAGGCGGGCTTGCTCCGTCCACTTGGAGCCGCTCATCTGCTGCATCGGGATCGGATAGATGCTGCCGCCGTTCCAGGTCAGGACCTGGACGGAATCGGGGCGCACCGTGCCCAGCCAGATGGCCAGCGAATCGACGGACTTCGCGGCGGCGAGATCCATCATGAACCAGCCCGGGGCATTGGAGTGCTCGGGGTTGGACCACCAGAAGGTGGAGAGGTCGCCGTCGTCGATCAGGCTGAAGTCGGTGCCGTTGGTGATGCCGCGGTGAACCGATCCGCCCGCGAAGCCCGGCTTGTAAACAGCATTGTCGGGAGCCCAGATGGAATCGGCGCCGAAGCTTCCCGAACCGTTCCAGTGGTAGATGTCTGAATAGGACCCGTTGGGGAAGCGGAAGACATGGTCCCCACGCTCCTTCATGCCGCCCTTGAGCTTGGTGAAGAGCGATGCGTCGTTCCAGACGCACAAAGGCAGGCCTTGCAGCGAGGCCGGTTTGATGGCGACACCCGGGGACTCCGGATGCAAGGTGACATTGGCCGACAACAGCGAGGCCAAGAGCGAGAGCACGACCATGGAAGACTCCTGATGGAATGCAGTGGAGTCATGAAGCTAGAGTCGATTCCCGGTCTTCGCGGGCATTAATCGCACGACTCGTGGACCGCCAGTCAACGGAAACGCGAAAACGACATGAACCTGCACGTCCGTCGCAGGATGCACCTTTCCCGCCATGCCCAACCGCCCCTCCTTGATTGCCCTGGATCTCGACGGAACCCTGCTGCGCACCGACAAGAGCGTCTCCCCACGCACCCTGGCCGCCTTGGATGCCTGCCGCGACGCCGGCATCCACCTGGCTATCGCCAGCGCCCGGGGAGCAGCCTCCATTGCCATGATCGTGCCCTCCGTGCTTGCCGACGGCCTGTGGATCACCCACAACGGCGCCTTGGCGGTCCGGGGAGGGACGGTCCTGCACAGCGATCCGATCACACCGGAGACGCTTCGGGCGGTGGTGGAGCTTGCCCATCGCTTCGAGCCGCCGGCACTGCTGTTCGCCGAGGTGGACGGACGCCCGTGCACCAGCCGCAACGTGGAGGCGATGTGGGGCATCGGCTTCACCACGGTGGATTTCCGCACGCTGGGAAACCATGAAGTTGCCAAGATCCTGGTGAAGTGGCCCGACGGGATGCCTCACCACGCCCTGACGGAGATCCTGCCCGAGGGCATGGAAGCCATCCTCGACCGCGATGGGTATGCCCATGTGCAGCGCCGGGGCGTCTCGAAGCACTGCGCCCTGGAGCTTTGCCTCGGGGCCTTGGGAATCCCCTGGGAGAAGGTCTGGACCTTCGGGGACGACATCACCGACGCCGGCATGCTCGAGGCCGCCGGCCAGGGCATCGCGATGGGAAACGCCGTGGCGGCCGTGAAGGCCCTCGCCGACCGCATCGCCGAAGCCAACGATCAGGACGGCGTAGCCATCGTGCTGGAGGAGATGCTCGCCGGAGGTTGAGCCGGCCCGTCCTTGCTCCGGCATCCAGAAAGCGTTAGGATGTCGATGCGTGGATGAGCGATGGCGGAACAGACATTCAGACCACATAGCCCATGAGAAGCTGGTCTGGAACGAGGCGTTCCTCAAGCTCATGGCAAGCTCCTCGCCCCTGGAGTTCTATGTGGTGGACAACCGCACCGACAGGATCCTGTATACCAACCGGCGCTTCTGCGAGATCTGGGGAATGGCGAGAGCATTCCCGCCTGCCCATGCTGACGGACATCCCGGTCTTCGCCAAGTCCTGCAAGCCGCTCCAGCAGAACCAGGAAAACCGGATCACGCTCAAGGATTTCATCCCCTTCACGAACGGCCGCACCGTACACAGCTTCTCCACCCGGATGCGCTGGGAATCCTGCGCAAGCTGGGCCTGTGCGCCGGCGCCGTGGCCGACGGTTCCGAGGCACTGAACGCCCTGAGCACGCTTCCCTACGACCTGGTGCTGATGGACATGCACATGCCGGTGATGGACGGCCAGGAAACCACCCGCCGCATCCGGGCCGCAGACTCCAATGTTCTGAATCTCCGGATCCCCATCGTCAAGATAACCGCCAACACCCTGCCCAGCGATCGACTGCTCTGCAAGGAGACCGCATGGACGACTTCGTGCCCAAGCCCATCTCGGTCGCGGAACTGGGCCGCGTCCTGGAGGCATGGCTTCCCGCCCCGTGCCAGGACGAGGCTCCGACCTGACCACATCGTCCTGCGGATTCGCGATCCTCCCGCAAGAATCCCCGCACGAAGGGCGCGGCTTCATACATTCCCACGCATGGAATCCCCTTCGGCAATCCGGCGTCCTGCATGAAACGCTTCTGCATCATCCTCTGCACCACGGTGTTCAGTTCGATCGGCTGGTGGCTGGGCGAGGACCACGGCATGATGACCGCATTCCTCCTGAGCACGCTGGGCGGCGCCGTGGGCATCTTCGCCGGCATCAAGCTCTACGACGACGTCCTCCACTGACCATTCCCTCCGTATCGGAACCGACATGATCTCCTGGAAATCCCAAACCGAACTGCTGCGCCGCGAACTGGTCATCGCCGCGAAGGGCTGGTGGCGCGCCAATCTCAAGCTCCCCTACTCCAACGCTTTCGACGGTGCTGCCGCCATTTCCTACTACGCCGTGCTCGCCGTCTTCCCCTTCGTGCTCATCGTGGTCATGGTGGGTGGACGCTTCCTTCAGAACCCGGAACTCGCCGACCAGGCCATCGCCTTCCTCTCCGAGCGCATTCCCGTGGCGGGCGACTTCCTCGACACCCACCTCGACACCCTGCAACAGGCGGCCGGGGGACTGGGGACGATCACCGCGCTGGGGCTGCTCTGGTCCGCCATGGGACTCTTCACGGCGCTGCGCAACGGCATGGATTCGATGCACGGCACGCCCCGGCGCAGCTTCCTCAAAGGGCATTGGGTCAGCTTCGCCGCGGTGCTCCTGGCTGCCATCGGCCTGATGCTGCTGATCTTTCTCTCCACCTTCCTGGGAATGTTCGGCAGCCTGGATGCGGTCCAATGGCTCGTGGACCTCTTCCCGATCCTCCCGCTGCTGCAGACCATCTCCCGCTACTCCGGCGAATTCGTCTCCTGCATCGCCTTCTTCTTCCTGCTGCGGATGCTTCCCTCCGCGCGCGCCAGCTTCCGCGACTGCCTGATGCCCGCCATCGTGCTGACCATCAACGAGCATATCCTGCGTGCCGTCTTCGTGCACTTCCTGCTCAGCCGCCAGGACCTCAACCCCATTCACGGACCGCTCTCGGCGGCCATCGGCTTCCTGGGCTGGGCCTACGCATCGTCGCTTCTGATCCTGTGGGCCAGCATCTGGGTCCACGAGAACCGCCTGCAGAGAACCTGAAAAAGAGAAGGGGCCCCGCAAAGGCGGTGGCCCCCATCTCGATTTGCTCCGTCCGGAATCTCTGTCTCACTCAATCTCGCCGGATCCGGAGACTCAGCCTCATGTAGAGGTCTGATTTTCAGTGTTCTACCAGACGGTTAAGGTCCCGCTGGCCGCTCTTCTGTGATGGTCTGACGTCTCTGATTTTCTGTCTTCCTCACATGCGACCCAGCGTGGGTCACACTTATACGTTACGGCGGAATTCTCGAAAGCACAAGATGGCGCGCGAAGATTTCGCAAGAAATCTTGACGCCCGAAAATCCAGTTTCTCCACAGCAGCGCGCTCCTGTCGAGGGCCGCGATGTCCGCAGGCGGGGAGCGTCCTTGCACAGGACGACACGCCTCTGCCCATCGCGTTTTTCCTGCGAGCCTCCGCCATCGCCCGCGCCAGGGATGCCGGCTTCGCCCAAGACCCCGCAGCCGCGAACCGTCCCTCGCCCCAGCGGGGGGGGTGAGAGGCGAGGAGGCTTGGCAGGCAGCCCGGCCCCGCGCTGACAGAAATTGTCAAATTGCGCGGGGAGGCGCCCCGCGACGCCAGCCGGACCTAGCCCAGGCGCACCAGGAGACCCACTCCGAAGGACAGTGCGTTGGCCGCAAGGGAGATCGTGAAGGCCCGCGTCCAAGGCAGCCGCGCCATCAGCATCAAGAGGAGCGCCTCGGCCAGGGCCACCACCGGCTCCCCCACCGTGGCGCGCAACGCGAAGGAGGGCAGCAGCCAAGGTCCCAGGAACCACAGCCACGGCAGGGTCGCGATCGACGGCACGACGCCGCAGGCCAGGCGCCTCGGCCACGCAAGGAGGATGCGCCACGGTCCCTTCCACAGCACCAGGCACACGAGCGGAGCCTCCAGGAGGAGAGTCAGCCCAAGGGCCCGGAGGAAGTGCAGCTCGTATTCGCCTCCGTTCATCGTCCTCCCACCTGCACCGCACTATGGGAAACGCCCTGGAGCAACTCCACGAAGGCGCCCTTCGGAGGCGTCATGCCCAGGTCCACGTAGCCGCTGCCGGCTGGCGTGGCACCCACCGACATCTGCCGCAGCACCCGCCCCGAAAGGGTCAGGACGCGCAGCCGCGCCACCCCGGAGGGAACGCGCACCAACGCCTTGGAACCGCGCACGCCCAGCAGCTGAAGACCTCGCGAGGAGGCCCTCACGGTGCCGGGCACGGCGAGCGTCCGAGGCGCCCAGTCATAGTCGATGGAGGTCAGCGTCGCGTAGCTGGAATCCCCCACGGCGTAGTTCTTGGTCACCTGGGTCTCGGCCGCCTTGCCGCCCACGATGGTGTAGACCCAACGTTCGGAGACCTCCGGGATGGAATCGGGAACCTGGACCAGATTGTTCACGACCTGGCCCGAGTTGGTCAGGATCGAGATCGGCGAGAAGGACGCCAGCTCGGAAGGAGCCTTGCTTCCGTCCAGGACCCCTTGCGCCTCGAGGGCCTGCAGGGAGGCCCAGTGAAGGGTTACGTGGTAGAACTTGTAACCCTGGTCGACGCAGTCCCCGCTCTTGAGCGGCACGTAGCGGCAACCCTGCGGGAGATTGAACTGGTCCACCACCGCATAGGGGCGGTAACCGGAACTGTCGGCGAACTGGTAGCAGACGGTCCGTGTCACCGCGTGATAGCCTTCTTGAATGACGTCGGCAAAGGACAGCACCGGAACCAGCGCAAGGGCTAGGACAAACGGATTCGGGAAACGGCGCACAGGACCTCCGAAGAAAAAGGCGGTGAGGCAGATGTCTTCAAGCTAGCAACGCCACCTCTCCCGAGTCGTCCGCTTGCGCCCGGTCACCGAAGATCCGGACTCACGAAGAGTCCACCTCGCCCAGCCTTCCTGAAAAAAGAGAAGGGGCCCCGCAACGGCGGTGGCCCCGATCTCGACTCGCTCCGTCCGGAATCTCTGTCTCACACAACTCGCCGGATCCGGAGTCACGGCCTCATGGAGAGGTCCGTTTTCAGTGTTCTGCCATACGGTGAGAGTCCCGCTGGCCGCTCTTCTGTGATGGTCTGACGTCTCTGATTTTCTGTCTTCCTCACATGCGACCCAGCGCGGGTCACATTGATACGTTACGGGAAAATTCTCGAAAGCACAAGAGGCGGAATGAAGATTTCCGGGAATTTTTCCGAGACGATTCCAGCGCATCCTCCACGGCGGGGGACATGCAAAAAACATTCAGGACCTTTGCATCCGATCATCACCAAGTGTATGTTGGAACTATGAACCGTCGGCAGGCACAGACACGCAGATCCTGGGGGGCCATGCTCCTCCTGGTCTTGGCGTTCCTGTCGGTGCTGGCGCCCGTCCTTGCCGACACCTACCTCTGCCCCATGGCCAAGGCTGCCCGGGCTGCCGCGGTCGAGCACAAGCCTTCCTGCTGTGCCAAGTCCGAGATGGCCCCGCCGGCCGCTCCTGGGACGCTCCAGTTCCAAGCCACCTGCGATTGCCCCAAGCTTGCCTGGGATGCGGCTCCGGCCGAGATCTCCCGCGAGACCATCAAGAGTTCCGCACCCGTTGCGATGGTCGCTTCGTTCCTGCCCCAGTTTGTCGAGCGGCTCAGTCTGCCGCAGTTCGTCCGCCCGATGCCCGTACGGGTCGTTGCGCCGTCCGGACCACCGCTGTGGGTGCGCAACCAAGCCATTCTCTGCTGAGTTCATCCCACCGTTAGCCCCTCACGCCGCGCAGTCTTTGCGTGCGCGGATCTCACGCTTTCGTTAGGATGAACCATGAAACGCCGCCTTGCGGCTGCCGCCCTGGCGTGGACGACCCTGTCGTTCGCCCAGGAAACGACGCAGCCAAACCAGAAGAGAACGCTTGCGCGCTGGGTCGAAGACGCCCGGCTCCACCACCCGACCGCGACCTCCGCCCATTGGAATGTGGAAGCCGCACGCGCCCAGCTTCCGGGCACCCAGGCCTGGATGCCGCCCAGCACCCAGTTCCAGTACCAGTCCGACGGCCGGATCGACCTGTCCCTCACCCAGATGATCCCGGGGCCGGGGAAGACCGGTAGCCAAAAGGCCGTCCGGGAGGCGCAGCTCGAGATGGGTCGCAGCGACTCCGCAGAGAGCTTGCGCAAGCTCGAGCTCTCGGTACGGGAAGCCGCCTGGATGGAATGGATGGCGTGGGAAAAGTTGCGCCTGGCCGAGGAACAGCAGACCGCCGCGAGCCGCCTCCACGAGGCAGTGCTGCGAAACCAGGCAGCCGGCATGGCCACGCCCACCGAAGGGTGGCTGGCCCAGGTGCGGGTCCGCCAGCTCAAGGTCCAGACAGAGCAGCTGAAGTCCGAGGCGCAGACCGCCACGCAGATGCGCCAGAGCCTTGCCGGAGCCGGGGAGGACGCGCTGGTCGCCGGTGTGCCCATTGCGCCCGACTGGAACGATTCGGCGTTGGTCGGCGCGTTGGAGAACCGCCCCGACCTGCGTTCCATGCAGCGCGACGCCTCCATGCAGGAGGCAATGAAGGTGGCCATGAAGAAGAGCCTCACGCCCGACTTCATGGTGGGGGGAATGCTGATGCGCATGACCGACGGGATGCCCGGCTGGGGCGTGATGGCGGGGATGACCCTGCCCTTTGCCCCGTGGTCGCGCGGCATGGCCGAGGCCGAGATCGCCGGCAGCAGCGCCCGCGGACATGAGCGGATGATGAAGCGCGAGGCCATGAAGCGCATGGCCCGGACCGAACTTCAGGACCACGCAGCCAAGGCTCGTGCCGCGTGGAACACCTTGCAGGAAATCGACAGCACTCTCCTGCCTGGGCAGGACCGCGCCGCAACTGATGCCCGCGCCCGCTACGCCAGCGGCAAGGAGATGCTTTCGATGGTCCTCTCCATGGAAGACATGATCCGCATGACCCGGATGGAGGCGATCATGCGCCGCGGGGAATACGAACTGGAAACGGCGCGCCTGTGGGCCGCCGCCGGACTTGACGGCAAGGAGGCCGCGCGATGAGGACCTACATCCTTCTTTTGACAGGAATTGTCGTTCTCGCCGGGTGCGAGAAGGGCTCCGCACCCGCTCATGCCGGTCACGCCGACAGTGCCAAGGTCGCCGCGCCGGCCAAGAAGGCCTGGCACTGCCCCATGCACCCCCAGATCGTGCAGGACCACGCCGGCTCGTGCCCCATCTGCGGGATGGACCTGGTGGAGATCGTGGCCGATGCGACCTCGCATCCCGCACCATCCATGACAGATTCTGTCATGGCGGCAGGCAAGGCCGTCAAGGTCGATCCGGCGCTGCTGCAGAAGATCGGCGTGCGCACCGCCATGGTCGAGGCCGGCACGGTGGGCCGCGAGATCCGCGCCGACGCCGAGGGCGTCGCGGACGAGGCCGCCGAGGCCTCGGTGAGCGTGCGGGCCATGGGCTACCTCGAGACCGTCGCCTCGTTGCGCAGCGGCGACCGCGTGAAGGCCGGGCAGATTTTGGCAAACATCTTCAGCCCCGAACTGGTGGCCGCCCAAGGCGACTGGCTGGCCGCACGACGCTCCGGCGACAGCCTCTCGGCGCGTGCCTCCCGGGAACGGCTGGTGACGCTCGGGTTCCCAGCCGCAAGCCTTGAGAGTGTCGGTCGCAGCGGCACGGCCGTGCGCACCATTGCGCTCACCTCCCCCGTGAGCGGGTGGCTCAAGGGACGCGCCGCCGTGCGGGGCCAGGCCGTGATGGCCGGGGCCGAGCTGTTCCGGATCGTGGAAGGAAATGGAGTCCTCTTGGAGGCACGCCTGCCGGTGGCCGAGGCCGCACTGCTCAAGATGGGCGATGTCGCCGAGCTGACCGGAGCCGGGCTCGAGAAGCCCTTGACCGCCCGGGTGGTCGCGACCCTTCCGCTGGTGGACCGCGCCTCGCGCTCGGCGACCGTGCGGCTCTCCCCCACCAAAGGGGAACTGAGGATCGGGGCGCTGTACCAGGCCCGGTTCCAAGCAAAGGCCGCGACAGGATTTGTCGTGCCGCAGGATGCCGTGCTGCACTCGGGGAAGCGCGACATCCTGTTCCTCGCACTGGGGGACGGACGCTTCCAGCCCGCCGAGGTCAAGCTCGGAGCGACCGCAAGCGGCAAGACCCTCGTGCTCTCCGGCGTCGAGGCCGGAGACGAGGTCGTGGTGTCGGCGCAGTTCCTGCTCGACGGCGAAGGTCGGCTGCAATCGGCGCTGGACCAGATGACGGCCGGAGCCGAGGCCGCGCCCGCCGGGCACGGGAGCCACAAGTGAGCCCGGCGCAGAAGGGGGAAGGGCGGGATCGCCTGCCCGTCGACGAGAGCGATGCGGGGCAGGAAGCCCGCCCGGGGGGGAAGACTTTCCCCCCGAAGGAACAGAAATTGTCCGCACTGGGCGCGATCATCCGGGCTTCGATCGGGAACCGTTTCCTGGTGCTGCTCCTGACGCTCTTCCTGATCCTGGCCGGGAGCTGGGCGCTGCGGACCATTCCTCTGGATGCCATCCCCGACCTCTCCGACCCACAGGTGATCGTGCAGTCGCAGTGGGACGGGGCCTCGCCGCAGACGGTCGAGGACCAGGTGACGCAGCCCCTTTCACGCAAGCTCGTCTCGACGCCGGGGGCGCGGGTGGTGCGCGGCTATTCGTTCTTCGGGCAGTCGCTGGTGTATGTGATCTTCGAGGAAGGCACCGACCTCTACTGGGCCCGCTCGCGGGTGCAGGAGATGCTCGCGTCCCTGGGCACGGCGCTGCCGGCAGGCGTCGCCCCGAAGCTCGGTCCCGACGCCTCCGGGGTGGGCTGGGTCTACGAGTACGGACTGGTCACGGATTCGACAAATCCTGTCGACAACCGCGAACTGCGACGGATCCAGGACTGGACCGTGAAGCCTGCGCTCCAGACCGTTCCCGGGGTAGCGGAGGTCGCCTCGGTGGGAGGGCAAGTGCGGCAGTTCCAGGTCGCGGTGGACCCGGTGAAGCTGCGCGGCTACGGGCTAACGCTTGCCGACATCGAGGCCGCCCTGCGCGCGGCAAGCGCGGATGCCGGGGGCGAGGCCATCGAGACCGCCGAGACCGAATGGATGGTGCGCACCCGCGGATTGGTCAAGGGGCTTGACGATCTTCGCGAACTTCCGTTGAGGCCGGGATCCCCCGCTACGGGAGGCATGGGCAGTTCCTCCGCTTCGGGAGGGGCCGGCGCGATGAGCCAGGGCTCCCCCGCTGCGGGATCGGCCAGCAGTTCCGCCTTCCGGACCTTGCGGCTTTCCGAGGTGGCGACGATCACCGAGGGGCCCGCCATGCGGCGCGGTGTGACCGACCTCGACGGACAGGGAGATGTGGTCGCGGGCGTGGTGGTGATGCGCTACGGTCAGAACGCCCTCTCGACCATCGAGGCGGTGAAGGCCAAATTCAAGGAGCTCGAGCCCAGCCTCCCCAAAGGCGTGAAGGTCGTGCCCCTCTACGACCGCTCCACCCTGATCGAGCACGCCGTGAAGCACCTGGGCGGAAAGCTCCTGGAGGAGATGCTCATCGTGGCGCTGGTGTGCGGGCTCTTCCTCTTCCACGCGCGCTCGGCGCTGGTGGCCATCATCACCCTTCCCGTGACGCTTCTGGCCGCGTTCCTGGTGATGCGCCTGCAAGGGGTCGGCGCGGACATCATGAGCCTGGGCGGCCTTGCCATCGCGATCGGCGCCATGGTCGACGCCGCCATCATCCTGGTGGAGAACACCCACAAGCATCTGGAGCACGAGGAGGAGTTGCCGCCCGAGGAGCGCCGCGCGCGCTGGGACGTGGTGCTGGAAAGCTGCCTCGAGGTGGGACCGTCCCTCTTCTGGTCGCTCCTCCTCATCACCGTCTCGTTCCTGCCGGTCTTCGCGCTGCAAGCCCAGGAAGGACGGCTCTTCCACCCGCTTGCCTTCACCAAGACCTGGGCCATGGCCGCTGCCGCCGCCCTCTCGGTGACGCTTGTGCCGGTGCTGATCGGGCTCTTCCTCACCGGCAAGATCCCCAAGGAAAGCGCCAATCCGGTGAACCGGTGGCTTGTAAAGGCCTACCATCCGGTGGTCAAGGTCGTGCTGCGACGCCCGTGGCTTGTGATCGGCTGCGCGGTGCTGGTGCTGGCCTCGAGCCTCTACCCCATCCAGAAGCTGGGCAGCGAGTTCATGCCGCCGCTCTTCGAGGGCGATCTCCTCTACATGCCCACCGTGTTGCCGGGAATCTCGGTGACCAAGGCCAAGGAGCTGCTGCAGCAGACCGACCGCATGATCGCCACCGTCCCCGAGGTCGAGCAGGTGTTCGGCAAGAGCGGGCGCGCCGAGACGGCCACCGATCCGGCAGGCTTCGACATGTTCGAGACCGTCATCAAGCTCAAGGACAAGTCGCAGTGGCGAGCTGGTTTGACAGTTTCTGACATCATCAAGGAGCTGGACGCCGCGGTGAAGGTGCCGGGACTGACCAACGCCTGGACCCTGCCCATCAAGTCGCGCATCGACATGCTCTCGACCGGCATCCGTACGCCCATCGGCATCAAGGTGAGCGGCCCCGATCCCGACTCGCTGCAGGCCACCGCGACCCGTGTGGAGAGCTTCCTCAAGGGACAGCCCGGAGTCGCCTCGGCCTTTGCCGAGCGCGCGGCAGGCGGATACTACCTGGATCTGCGGATCGACCGCGAGAAGGCCGCGCAACGGGGCCTTTCCGTCGCCATGATCAATGACGCCGTGCGCACCGGCCTTGCCGGCATGCCGGTGGCGACCGCCATCCAGGGGCTTGAGCGCATCGACATCACGCTGCGGCTGGACCGCGAGAGCCGCGACACCCGCGAGTCCATTGCGGATCTGCGGATCGAGAGTCCGACCGGAAGCGTCGCGCTTGCGGAAATCGCCGACATCCGTTGGACCAACGGCCCCATGGTGGTGCGTTCCGAAGCCGGGCGGCCCAACGTCTTCGTTTTCCTGGACACCCGCGAGAGCGACCTGGGCGGATTCGTGCACACTCTCTCGCCCAAGCTCGCCGCGTCCCTCTCGCTGCCCTCCGGCTACGGCCTGGAGTGGAGCGGCCAGTGGGAAGGCATGGAGCGGGTGCGGCATCGCATGCTCACCGTGGTGCCCTTCACGCTCCTGTTGATCATCCTGATCCTCTACCTCAACACCAAATCGTTTGTGCGCACCGCCATCGTGATGCTTGCCGTGCCCTTCTCGCTGGTGGGCGCCTTCTGGTTCCTGTACCTAGCCCACTTCCAAGTGTCGGTGGCGGTATGGGTGGGCCTGATCGCGTTGGCGGGACTGGATGCCGAAACCGGCGTGGTGATGCTCCTCTATCTGGAGCAGGCATGGGCGAAGGTCCGTGAGGGAAACATGAATCCGAATTTGACAGATCTTGTCCACGCCATCGACGAGGGCGCGGTGCGCCGCGTGCGCCCCAAGATCATGACCGCCGCAGTGATCCTGGCCGGGCTTTTTCCCATCCTCTGGAGCCAAGGCGCCGGGTCGGACGTGATGAAGCGCATCGCCGCCCCGATGGTGGGCGGCGTGGTCACCTCGGTGGCCATGGAGCTCCTCGTGTACCCCGCCATCTTCCTGCTGTGGCAGCGCCGAACCCTCAAGCATACCGATCGAAAGGACAACCCATGAGACCCAACTTGTTGCTGGGAGCCCTGCTCCCCCTGGCCGGCTGCATGTCCAACGACATGAACATGGACAGCGGCTCGATGAACACGATGATGACCACCAGCGCCACGACCGTGGCCGAAGGGGCCTTCGTCACGCCCCTGCCTGCCATTCCCACGATGGACGGGAGCGTGGCGACGATCACCGCCCAAGCCGTGAAGCAGGCCTACGGGACGGGGACCATCGACGCCCTGGGCTACTCCAGCGCCGGATGGCTCGGGCCCACCCTGCTTGTGAAGCAGGGCGACCGCCTGGGCGTGCAGTTCAGGAACAGCCTTTCGGAACCGACCAACCTCCACTGGCACGGACTCTCGGTCCCGGCCGACCAGGACGGATATCCCGACAGCACCACCGGATCCGGTGGCAGCAAGAGCTACTCGTTCCCGGTCACGGCTCGGGCCGGACTCTACTGGTACCACCCCCACGCCAACGGCTCCACGGCGCGTCAGGCCTACCGGGGCCTGGCTGGACTGATCCGCGTCTCGGATGCGACCGAAGAGGCTCTTGGCCTGCCTTCCGGGCGCGACGAGATCCCGCTTGTCATCCAGGACAAGCGTCTCGCCAGCGGCGTGCTGAACTACGCGCCGACCTCGGCGGAGGTGATGACCGGCTTCCTGGGCGAGACCATGGTCGTCAACGGGGCGGCATTTCCCGTCGCCACCGTCCGGCGCGGCTGGGTGCGCCTGCGCCTATTGAACGGCTCGAATGCCCGCGTCCTGAACCTCGCCCTGGAGAACGGCCAGGCCATGAAGCTCATCGGCTCGGACGGTGGCCTTCTCGACCAGGCAGTTCCTGTGAGCAAGGTCCTGCTGGGCCCGGCAGAGCGGGTCGATGTGCTGGTCGACTTCTCCGGTCTGGCCGCCGGGGCAAGCACGTACCTCCGCTCCGAGACGTTCGCCAACGGTGGCACCCAGGGAAGCCAGGCCTTCCGCCTCCTCAAGCTCACCGCAGACACCGCCGTCGGCGATCTGCGCACGCCTCCGACCGCCCTATCGGCCTTGACCCTGCCAAGCCAATCTGCGTCCCTGCGAACACGCACCTTCGCCCTGAACGGCATGAGCGGAACCATGAGCACGAGCATGACACGTTCGACCGGCATGGGAAGCGGCATGCACACCATCAACGGCAAGACCTGGAACCGGTCTCGCATCGACGAGACGGTGACCGCCGGAGAAACCGAGGTCTGGGAATTCTCCAATCCTTCCGACGAGATCCATCCCGTCCACATCCACGGGCTGCAGTTCGCGCTCCTTTCCCGCACCGGCGGGCGAGGCGCCCTGGAAGCCCCCGAGAAGGGCTGGAAGGACACCTTCCTGCTGCTGCCGGGAGAGACGGTGCGCATCGTGCTCACCTTCCCGGACCACCCCGGGCTCTTCCTGCTGCACTGCCACAACCTCGAGCACGAGGACGACGGCATGATGCTCCAGTTCCTGATCAAGCCAAGCGGCACCTGATCGCCAATCCGATGACCCTCGTATCTTCACTCCACGCCCAACCGCGCCAAAGCGCACCAACCTACCAAAGGAAAATGACCATGAAGAAGATCCTCCTCCTTGCCGCACTCCTTTCCGTTTCGAGCATGGCCGCCACCGGCGCCGACACCTCGCTTGTGCTCAAGCCAACCGTCGCCCAGCTCAAGGCCGCCAAGCCCGTGGGCAACAAGCTCTGCCCCGTCTCGGGCGAGAAGGTCGGCGGCTCGATGGGCAAGCCTGTCGAGGTCATCTACAAGGGAAAGATCGTGAACCTGTGCTGTGGCGGCTGCGTCAAGAGCTTCGCCAAGGACCCGGCCAAGGTGCTTGCCAAGGCCGAAGCCGAAGTCAAGGGCGCAGCGGCCCCGGCCGCCAAGCCCGCCCACGACATGAGCAAGATGTAAGGATGGCCAAGGAACCCCGTCCCGCAAAACGGGACGGGGAGCCAACAGACAGCTCCTCTGCATGAGGCAAGGCAAGCTGAGTCGAGTCACAATCATGCATCTTTCCTCCGATGCCTGAAACCGCCATGCTCGCCCGGTTGCGCACCCAGCTTCAGTCGCTTGCCGACCCGGCCAATGCCCGGCTTGCTGCGCGTTTCTTCAAGACCGGTCCCGGGCAATATGCGGAGGGTGACCGCTTCCTGGGCATCAGCACACCACGCGTCCGGCACTTGGTCCGCGAGCATCGTACCCTTTCCCCTGATGCGGCCCTGGAGCTCGTACGTTCGACATGGCACGAGGAACGCCTGTGCGGCCTACTGCTGTGGGTCGAGGCCTGGAAGGCCACCCGCAAACCGTGCCTTCCGCCGGAGGAGGCACGCGGGACCCGCCGGCGTATCAACGCCTTGCTGCTTGAGAACCTTGCCTTCGTGAACAACTGGGACCTGGTCGATACGGCCATCCCGACGCTGCTCGGCGAGGCTCAGCTGGAAGATCCCGACCCGTCCCTCCTCGAACGCCTCGTCGCCTCGGAGAACCTGTGGGAGCGGCGCTGCGCGATCCTCTCCACCTTCGCCGCGATCCGACAGGGCCGGCACGGGGACACCATGCGGCTGTGCGAGACCCTGCTCTCCGACCCGCACGACCTGATGCACAAGGCCTGCGGCTGGATGCTGCGCGAGGTCGGAAAGCGCGACATCTCCGCGCTTCGACAATTCCTGTCAAATCATGCAGGCCGGATGCCGCGCACCATGCTGCGCTACAGCATCGAGAAGATGGAGGAGAAGGAGCGTCACGGTTGGATGGAAAGGAAGCACCCATGAGGATCCGCGGGAGGCTTCCCCATCTGCTGCTTGGCCTGCACCTGGGCGCCGGTCCCGTGATCGGCCTCTTGGGAAGCGGAGCCTTGCTGGGCGGGATCCTCGCCGGCAAGTCCACGTCCATCCTGCCCTTCTTCGCCGCGGCCGTGCCCGGCCTTTCCCTGGGCATCGTACCCTCCAACTCCACCATGCTCGCCTCCGGAGCGGCCTTCGGATGGTTCGGCGTCCCCGCCCTTTTCCTGGCACTCCTGGTCGCCGCCCTGCCTGGGTTCCTTGTGATCCGCCACATGTTCCGCGACGAGGTGCGCACACGCCTGCACGCACACCCCAAAGTCGCTTTGGCGATGCAAGTCCTGGATCGGCACGACCTGGCGGGTGCGATCCTGCTGCGCATCGCACCCGTCTCGACCTTCGCCTGGACCAACGCGCTGCTTGCCGTCAGCTCCATCAGTCTCCCTCGCTTCCTCCTGACCACAGCGGCAGGAATCGCCCCTCGCATCCTGCTTCTGACCTGGGCGGGAGAGAGTGCCGGCGATCTGTGGGCATCCTTCCACAGTGGCCACTTCGATCCACCCGCCCTGATCGGTCTGGCCCTCTCCGTCGGCGCCTTAGGCACAACCGGAGTCCTGGCCCTTCGCCTGCTGAAAACCTCCGAGAGGACGGAAGCGCAAATTCCGCATTCCTGAACCGACGCACGCAATCCGTTTGTATCAGTCAGTACAGGATCTCGAAATCTCCTGAAACGCATCCACAACATCCGCGAGGTAGGTTCCGTCTTGTCGTGGAGAGCATGTGCCCTCCCTTTCCTTGGACTGGAGATCGAAGTGAACAAGCTTCCAACCCTTCCCCTTGCCGTGGGGATCTCGCTGACCCTTGCGGGTCTGACCCGCGCCGAGGTCCTGAAGTTCGGCCTGATCGCCGACACCCAGTGGCCCGCCACCCTTTCCCAGACCGTGACGGTCAAGGACGCCAACGGTGTCGTCCTCAAGGCAGCCAGCGGCAAGGACTCGACCGTGAAGGTCAACGTCAATGCCGACAGCCTCAGCGGCTACCGCAACCCCAAGACCGTGGCCGTAGACATCCTGCGCCAGGTCGACAAGGAATTCATCGCCAAGGGGGCCAAGTTCGTGATCGCCGTGGGCGACATCACCGACGATGGGGCCGTGACCGGAATGGACGTCCGCGCCACCTGGGCCCAGGAACTCTACAACGCCGGGATCGGCTTCTTCCCGCTGCGCGGCAACCACGAGGACGAGCAGGTCGGCGCCAACACCAGGGAGTTCCTGCGCGTCTTCCCGCAGACCCGCGACGGCATCCAGAACAAGATGCCACTGGATGCCTTCAACTGGACAGACAGCGCCACCCTGCATCCGGCGCTCCCCGGTACGGCCCCAGCCCCCTTCTCCGTGGGATCGGGCTTCACGAGCCCCAACGCCGCCATGAGCGGCCTGAGCTACGCCTTCAACGCCGGCAACGCGACCTTCGTGCTGCTCGACCAGTTCCGTCCTGCCGACACCACAGTCCACAACGCCATCGACTCCCAGCTGGTCTGGATCGACACGACCCTTGCCAAGCGCCCGGCCGGCAACCACGCCTTCGTGCTGGGCCACAAGGGCCTGATCACAGAAAACCACGCCGACAACCTCTTCGGCAACGACCCGTCCCAGGACTCATCGGGCACCAACCGCTTCATCCGCTCACTGGCGAAGAACGGCGTGCACTACTACCTGGGCGGCCACGACCACATCTTCAATCGCTCGCTGGTCGCGACCACCAACGACTCCACGGTGCAGGTGCAGGACATCATCCTGGGGTCGGACAGCTACAAGTTCTACACCCCCGTCGCGAAGTCCGTGGACAGCACCTACGACCTGCCCGCCTTCGGACGCCTGCGCCAGACCCAGTTGGCCCAGGAGCTCTACACCATCAACTACTTCATCGTGACCGTCGACGGTCCCCACGTCACCGTGGAATGCTGGGGCGCCCCCTCCGGCCAGGTCGGCGGCGGCATCACCAGCGTCCCCGACCTCACCGGCAAGTGGACCCTGCGCGAACGCTTCGGCTACAGCCTCAACGGCAAGGAATTCGTCGTGAAGCAGGGCGAAGCCTTCTCGGTCGTGACCGATTCGGCCCTAGGCACCAAGGCCAGCATCCTGGGCGGCACCAACACGGACCTCGTCCGCGACTACTCCAAGCGCGCCGTCGTCAAGCAGATCGGGACCGGATGGAGCGAGGCCTCCGGCGCCGCCAGCGCCCAGCTCACGCTCTGGGGCCTGCAAGGCATCGGCAGCGAGCAGACGCCAGCCTACGCCCTGTCCATGAGCTACGACACCACCAAGGCCAGCCTCTCCGACCTCAAGGCCGGCAAGGTCGGCCTGGCCCGCCGGGGCGTCGATGGCTGGTCGAACGCCACATCACAGAACTTCGGCGGCACCGCAACCTTCGCCCTGCGCGCCTGGAAGAACACCGACACCCTGGGAACCTGGGGCATCGATACCCTCGCGCACACCGCCTGGGCCGTACTCAACCGCGCCGGAGACCTGGCCGTGGCCTCCTTCGGAACCGTCACCGGCATCTTCAGCCCGGCAGCACATCCGCATGAGAGCGCTCTGCTGAACGGCCGCACGCTGCAACTCCCGGCCCGCTTCGCTGGCCTGAACACCTCGGTCGAAGTGCTGGGCCTGGACGGCCGCACCGTCTCCAACCAGCGTACCACAAACGGAAAGGTCGATTTGGGCGCCCTGCGCGGCCATCTCTACCTGGTCCGCTGCCAGGCAGCCGGAACCTCCTCACTGGTCCAGAAGATCGCCCTGGCGCGCTGATCCTCCCGAACCGTTCCTTCCACTCCGGCCCTGCGCCAACGCGCGGGGCTTTTTCGTCTTCGGGATCTCCTCCCCAGAAACCGGAAACGAAAAGGGCCGCCCTGTCGGACAGCCCTTGGCCTCTTCCCGTATTGCCGGATCAGCCCAGGCCGTTCTTCCGGTAGGCGTTCCAGGTGGTCTCGAGGATCTCCTCGATGGAGCTGTGCTCGGCTTCCCAGCCCAGGAGCTCTTTGGCGCTGGAGCTCGAGGCCCACAGCTCCGATGGATCGCCGGCACGGCGATCGACGATGCGGTGCGGGATCTCGCGGCCCGTGATGGTGCGCGCGGCCTTGGCCACGTCGAGCACCGAATGCCCTCTGCCCGTCCCCAGGTTGACCGAGAATGTCTCGCCGCCGCTTGCCAGGTGATCCAAGGCCAAGGCATGACCGCGGGCCAGGTCGGTGACATGGATGTAGTCGCGGATGCAGGTGCCGTCCGGCGTCGGGTAGTCGCCACCGAAGACCTGAAGCTCCTTGCGCACGCCGCAGGCCACCTCCATCACGATGGGGATCAGGTTGGCAGGATTCTGCTCCAGGCCGACGATCAATCCGGCAGGATCGTAGCCGGCCGCGTTGAAGTAGCGAAGCGATGCCGACTTCAATCCCTTGAGCTTCGAGTACCAGCCCAGCACGCGCTCGATCTCGAGCTTGGTGTAGCCGTAGAAGTTCTCGGGGTCGGTTGGATGGGTCTCGTCGATGGGCAGGCGCACCGGCGCACCGTAGACCGCGGCGCTTGAGCTGAACACCACGATCTCCACGCCCTCGTCGATGCAGGCCTCCAGGAAGTTCAAGGTGCCCGAGAGGTTGGCCTTGGCATATTTGACAGGATCCGTCATACTCTCGCCGGCGGCCTTGAGGGCGGCCAGGTAGACGGCGGCCTTGCAGCCCTTGAGCGCCTTGCGGACGGCCAGCGGGTCGGCGACGTCGCCGTGGACGAAGGTCGTTCCCTTGCGGATCGAGCTGCGGTGCCCCGTGAGCAGGTTGTCCAGCACGACGATCTCGTGGCCGACCTCGGCCAGGTGATGGGCGGTGTGGCTGCCGATGTATCCGGCTCCGCCGGCGACGCAGATGCGCATGACTAGGTGCTTTCTTGGTCCGCGGGGAGGCGGCGCAGGGTGATCAGGGTGATGTCGTCGTTGGGCAGGCGGCCGCGGGCATGAGCATCGCGGTCGGAGAGGATCCCTCCCAAGGCTTCCCAGGCACCCTGCGAGGCCCAGGACTTCACGACGCTCTCCAGACGGGCGCGACCATATTGCTGGCCATCGGGATCGAAGCTCTCGTTCAATCCGTCCGTGTAGATCAGGAAGAAGTCTCCCGGCTCCAGGACCGTCTCACCTTCTACGTACTGGGTGTTGTCGAACATCCCCAGGAAGTAGCCACCGCGCTCGATCAGGGTCTCGACCTCGCCGCTGGCGCGCACGATGTAGGGGTAAGGGTGGCAGACGCGGCAGTAGCGCATCCGTCCCGTGGAGAGCGTGATGTGGGCCGCGAAAGCCGTAAGGTAGTGGTCGGTGCGGATCACCGAACGCAGCTGCTCGTTCACCTTCTCGAGGATCTCGGCAAGGCTCGTGAAACGCCCCGGCTCCAGGTAGCGCTGGAAGGCCATCTTGGCCATCGCCGTCACCAGCGCCGACGACACCCCGTGCCCCGAGACGTCGGCCACCAGCAGGAAGACCTCGTCGTCCGAGAGGCGCACCACGTCGTAAAAGTCGCCGCCGACCTTGCCCGTGGGCAGGCACTCGGCCGCGACGTCCCAGCCTTCGATCTCGGGAAGGCTCTTGGGGAGGATCCCCTGCTGGACCTGCTTGGCCATGTCCAGTTCCGACTCGAAGGAAGAGTTCATCCGCTCCAGCACGCGACGGGCGCGCTCGAGTTCGCGGTTCTGCGACTCCAGCTGCTGGGTGCGCTCGCGCACGCGGCGTTCCAGCTCCTGGTTCACTTTCTTGAGCTGGGATTCCATCTCCTTGAAGGCCGTCACGTCCGACACGAACCATACGCGCCCCACCGTGTGGCCGGCGGCGTTGGAGATGGGGCGAGTGAAGATCTGGACCGTCAAGCTGCGCGGGAACTCCAGGCGCAACACGGCTTCGGCGTGGGCCTCCGGATCCTTCTCGATGCGGTGGACCAGGTCCATGAAGGACTCGGGCACGGCGAAGGTGTCGCGGATCAGCTCCACCACGGCGCGATAGTGCAATCCCTTGAACTGGCGCCAGTTCAGACCGAAGAAGTACCCGAAACGGCTGTTGGGCCAGGAAACCAGCCCGTTCTCGTCGATGACCAGGATGCCGTCGCGGGACGTGCCCAAGATCGCCTTGAAGCGGCTCTCCAGCAACCTCTGGGAGGTGACATCCTCCACCAGCAGAAGCCAGTGGTCGTCGCGTTGGATGGCGCGCAGCCGCAAGGACAGCGCATCCTCGCCCGGTGGGGCATAGTCGCGTTCCCACTCGGAGTACCCGAACGAGGAGTCGAGGTAATTCGTGATGTCGGTGAAGAGGGGGACGCCGCGGACATTGTCCATGCCCAGTTCCTGGATCCAGGTCCCGGTCAGGCGGAAGGAGTCCTTGCAGAAGATCCACCCTGCCTGCTGGTTGGCGGAGTGGATGAGACCGTCGTTGGAAATGACGATGGTGGCAATGCGACCAAGCTCGAGGGCACCGCTCTTGCGCAGCGTATCCTCGAGTTCGGCTTCCGAGCCGAATTCAGATCCATTGACGGGATCGGTCCCCATATTCAAGAAAGTGTAGGAATCGGAGTCCGCTCCCAACCACCGTTTGCTGCAATCGTTTGCGATTCCCGTATCCATGCCCAATTCCTCCACGCCTTGCCGTATGCCCGCGGCTGCGCAGATCGAACAAGGGCTAACTTTGGAAGATGACTCCTGAAGCCCGTCTCGGATTCCGCTCCCGCCTCTGCGCATCCCGTCTGCTCGGCATCCTCCGGGATGCCCCGCCTGCGAGCCTGGTGCCCCTGGCCGACTGCCTGATGGCCACCGGATTACGTTTCGTCGAAGTCGCCATGAACACGCCCGACGCACCCTCCCAGATCGCTGTCCTGTCCCGTGCATTGGATGGATTCGCCGAGGTCGGAGCCGGAACCGTGCTCACCGCCGAACAGGCGCGCCAGGCCCACCAGGCCGGAGCGTCCTTCCTGGTGTCCCCCTGCCTCTCCCGCGAAGTACAGGACTACGCCGACCGGCAGGATCTTCCCACCCTCCCCGGCGCCTTCACCCCGCAGGAAGTGTGGAATGCCGCCCAGGCAGGAGCCGCCATGGTCAAGCTCTTCCCTGCCAAGTCGGCAGGAGGGCCCGGCTACGTGAAGGAGCTGCGCGGCCCGTTCCGCGACATCCCGCTGCTTGCCTGCGGAGGCGTGAGCCCGCAGACCGCCGGGGAGTACCTCGCCGCCGGAGCCGATGCGTTGGCCTTCGGAGGCTCCGTCTTCTCCCCTGCCCGCCTTGCCCGGGGCGACTTCGAAGCGATCGCCGCCGATCTGGCGGCACTGTTTTCCGCCTGCCGCTGATTCTTCGTACTCAAGACCCCGCCACCCCGCACCCCGAGTGGTACTTTGTACCCTCCCTTTCCAGAAAGTCGCGTCATGACCGAACCTGTCCAGCTGCACGATCCCTCCTTCGGAGCCGACCCTGCCCAGGCCAGCGCGAGCGGCGTTTGTTGGGATCTTTCCCGTTTCTACCCGGCCCCGGACAGCCCCGAGCTGAGCCGCGACATCGACAGCGCCCGCGCCCTGACCACCGCATGGAAGAACAAGTGGGCCGGACGCTTCCCCACCTTGTCCCCCCGCGAGGCGGGAACCATGCTGGACGAGTACGAGGCCCTGACCTTGATCCAGTGGCGCCTGTTCAACTACGCATCCCTCTTCTACGCCGCCGACGCCCGCAATCCGGTCTCCACGGCGCTCCAGGCGCAGATCCGCGAGATGGGTTCGCAGCTCGAGGCCGAACTGTCCTTCTTCCAGGTCGAGATTTCCTCCCTGGAGGACTCCGTCGTGGAGGCCTGGTGGTCCGATGACCGGGCCGCCCGCCTCAAGCGCCTGATCACCGAGATCCGCAAGTACCGTGCGCACATCCTCACCGAGCCCGAGGAGCGCATGTCCAGCCGCAAGGACCTCACCGGCCGGGCCGCCCTGGTCCAGCTCTTCGACGACCTGACCAACTCGCTGGTGTTCCCCTTCGACGACGGCACCGGCCTGCGCGAGCACGCCGCCGCCGAGATGCTGGCCTTCTCGCGGCACACCGACCCGGAGATCCGCCGCAAGGCCCACGAGGCCTACCTCGGGGTCTACGAGAAGAACGGCCTTGTGCTGGCGCATGTGTTCAACAGCCTGTGCCTGGACCACCAGACAGACAACGAGATGCGCGGCTACGCATCCCCCATCGAGCGCACCCACATGGGCAACTCGCTGCCCGCCTCCGTGGTCGAGGCGATGATGCGCGCCACCCGCGCCAACTACTCCGTGGCCCAGCGCTTCTGGAAGGCCAAGGCACGCCTCCTGGGCATGGACACGCTCTCCAACACCGACCTCTACGCTCCCATCGTCGAGGTCGACAAGAAGATGACCTGGAACGAGGCGTTGGAAGCCGTGCACGCGGGCTACCGCCGCTTCAGTCCGACCCTGGAGGAGCTTGCCCGCAAGTTCTCCGAGAACGGCTGGATCGACGCCGAGATCCGCCCCGGCAAGGAGGACGGCGCCTTCTGCTCGGGCACCCAGCCCGAGCACCATCCCTACGTCCTGATCAACTACACAGGCAACCTTCGCGACGTCTTCACCCTGGCCCACGAGCTGGGCCACGGGGTCCACTTCCTCAAGAGCGCCGTGCAGCCGCTGTTCCTCTACGATGCGCCGCTGGTGCTGGCCGAGACAGCATCCGTCTTCGGGGAGATGCTGCTGGCCCAGGAGCTTCTCGCCCGCGAGACGGATCCCCTGGTGCGCCGTTCCATCCTGGCCTCGCGCATCGAGGATTCCCTGGCCACCTGCTACCGCCAGAACGTGCTCACCGAGTTCGAGCTCTCGGTGCACCTGGCCCGCAAGGACGGCCTGCTCTCCTCCGACAGGATCTGTCAATTGTGGAAGGAGGCCAACGCCGCCCTGTTCGGGGACGCCGTGACCATGAACCCGGCCTACGCCTGGGGCTGGAGCTACATCCCCCACTTCATCCACACCCGCTTCTACTGCTACGCCTACACCTTCGGCCAGCTCCTGGTACTGGGGCTCTACCAGCGCTGGAAGGAAGACGCGGAGGGATTCGTGCCCAAGTTCCTGGAGCTCCTCTCCAAGGGCGGCAGCGAAGACCCGGCCCAGGCCTGCGCCTCGGTGGGGATCGTGTTGGACGAGGACTTCTGGAACGCGGGCCACCGCACCCTGGATGCCATGGTCGAGGAGTTCGAGCAACTGATCTGAAGCAACGCATCCTTCGTCCGATCCTGAAGGCCACGGCAACCCCGTGGCCTTTTCCGTTGCCGGACATGCCCCTGCGGAAAGTTCCGTTCGCAACGACCATGCAAGCGGCCGCTCCGATTCTTGCTGGACTTCCGGCCTCAAGGCGTTCGCAGTTCACGAATACGGAATTGCCGATCGCCTCCCTCGAAATGGACAATGCCCATAGATTGCCTTGCAGAGAACATCGGCACACAACCATCTCGTCCGCACCGCACCATCAGGAGTCGTTCATGAACATCCGCAGCCTCGCCCTTGCAGCATTCCCCCTCGCCTTGGGCATTGTCTTCGGCGCAACCCGCGCCGACGCCGCCGCAGAGGCCCTCGACGCGGTCGCGGCCGCAAGCGTCGTCGTCAGCACTCCCGCGGTGACCACCACCACCGCCAAACTCTCCTTCACCGAGAACCAGACAAACGGCTCGCTGCGCTTCTACTACAGCACCACCAGCTTCACGGCTGCCGACACCACCAAGGCCACCATCACCAAGCTCAGCGTCACCTCGCGCGGCAACGGAAGCGTCTCGCTCACGGGCCTGACCGCCGGCACCACCTACTCCTACCGATTCCAGGGCTACTACCCCGGCAAGAACGTGACCAACTACACTGCATCGGGAAGCTTCACCACCACCGCGCTCACAGGCATCCATGGCCGCCCCCAGACATTCGGCGCCGGCACCGCAGCCAAGACCAACGTCCTCGGACGCCCTTCAGGAAAGGCATCCGGCGTCTCCGTGAACACCACGGGCAGCACTCCAGACCTGCGCGGAGCCTCGCACTGAGCCTGCCGAATTGTAATACTGGAGGGATGCGCAAGCCATTCCTCCTCTCCCTCCTTTCAGGAACCCTCGTCCTGGTCGGCTGCGGCCAGGACGCCGTCTCCGGAGCAAGCCAGACGACAAGTTCCGGCGCCAGCCTCACCGCCAGCAACTCCAGCGTGACCGCCAGCACCGCCAAGATCATCTTCTCGGAGAAATACACCGACGGCACCCTGCGATTCTATTACAGCGCCACGAGCTTCACGGCCGCCGATACGGCACGCGCCAACGTGACCAAACGCACCGTCTCGCCACGCGGCTCCGGCACGATCACGCTCACGGGCCTGAGCGCCGGCACGACCTACTACTGGTACTTCCAAGGAATCTATTCCGGGAGATGCGTTCCGACCTACGTCGCTTGGGGAAACATCACCACCACGGCAGTCGCCGCCCGCGCCACCAGCACAGGTACCCCTTGAAACGACTCCTGCTCTTCGCCCTGCCTTTCGTTCTGCTCCTGGGCTGCAAGCAAGAACCCGTCCATCGCGACTGGGGAGCCATGAGCTCGAACTTCGCGACGACCCTGCGCGACCCGCTTCCCGGCGCCGTCCCCGCCGAGGCCGCCCTGGATTCCATCGTGGAGGATTCGCGCCGCTGGGACAGCGCATTCTCCGACTACAGCATGCAATCGGGACTGGTCGCGCTCCGTGGGCGCAAAGGAGACACCATCCTGATCTCGCCCGAAGTCGCCGCTATCCTCCTGGAGGCCCTTCGCATCGGAAGGCTCTCGGGAGGCCGCTTCGACATCGGAATGCACGACATCAAGGCGCTGTGGAACCTCGCCTCGGAGAATCCCCGCGTCCCGCCCGGCGATTCCCTCGCCTCCGTCCTGGCCCAGCGCTGGCGCGGTCCCGTTCCGGCAGCCGACTCCTTCCAGCCTCCGCTTGCGATCCTTCCCGACCATCGCGCCGTGCTCCTGACCGACAGCCTGCCCATCGACCTGGGCGGCATCGCCAAGGGCTACGTGGTGGACCGGATCTCGGACCATCTCGCGGCCATGGGCTGGCCGATTCACCTGATCCAGGCCGGCGGCGAGATCCGTTGCCGAGGCAGCAAGGGGAAGCCTTGGGCCATCGGCGTGAAGAACCCGCGCCGGACGGACACCGTCGCGGGCGTGATCCATCTCGATACCGGCATGGCCGTCTCGACCTCCGGCGACTACGAGCGGTTCTTCCTGGACAAGGGCATCCGCTACCACCACATCCTCGACCCTCGCAGGGGAATTCCCGGCAACGAAGGGTCGGTCTCGACCACCGTGCTGTGCGCGAAGAGCATGACCTGCGATGCATTCTCCACCGCCTTCTTCCTGATGGGTCCCCGGCGCGGGAGATCCGTCGCGAAAGCGCAGGGCGTCGAAGTCCTGTGGATCCGGGAGAGCACGCACGGCCTCTGCGGCATCGCGACAGGCGGCTGGGGAGCCCGACTCGATCGCTCCGGCCTTCCCGGCTGCCCGGACGAATGGTGACGACGGATCCGAGCCAGCCTTGCGCGACACGCCCACCCGGCAAGGCCTGGCGCGGATTCGACATCATCCTGCTGGCTCTCCTGATCGGAGGAGGACTCTGGATCTGGCTGGGTCGTCCCACGGCAGCCGGAAGCCGCGCCGTGGTGCGGTTCCACGGCAAGACGCTTGCCTGGTGGCCTCTCCAGGGTCCCACGACCCGCGACACCGTCCTGGGAAAGGACGGCCCCTTGGTGATCGAGCACGGCCAAGGCCATGTGCGCATCGTCGCGGCACCGTGCCTCAACAAGCTTTGCGTCAAGCAAGGTCCGGTGCGGCATGTCCACGACCGGCTGGTCTGCCTGCCCTCCGAGGTCGTCGTGACCGTCGAAGGCGACGGCGTCAAGGAGGAACTCGATGCCCTCCAGTGACCGCCCGCTCCTGACCCCGCGACTCTTCGCCGCGGCTCTGCTTCTCTCCTCCGCGCTCCAGATCGGGGAGTCCCTCCTGCCCAGGCTTCCGCTCTTTCCGTGGCTGCGGCTGGGCCTGTCGTGGGCGATCCTGCTCCCCTACCTTCTTTCGTTCGGGACCTGGCCCGCCTTCGCGCTCTTCCTGCTGCGCAACGTCCTAGCCCTGGTCTGTGGCGGACAGGCCGCCAGCTCCTTCCTGCTCTCGGGCGTCTCCGGCGCCGCCAGCATCCTGATCCTGGGGCCTCTGTCCCGTCGGCTGGTGATCCGCGGATGGATGGGATGGGCCGGAGCCGGAGCCCTGCTCGCGACCGGCTTCAACCTGGCCCAGCTCCTCACCGCCGCCGATCTCCTGGTCGGGCACGCCGGCCTGCTCTCCCAGGTCGGCCCGCTGCTTGCATGGTCGGGGATCTCGGGAGGCGCGGTCGGGCTCCTGGCCTTCCGCTTCTGGCGCAATCGCAGCTGGGAAAGCCTCTCCCGAGGTCTTCCTGAACTGGCCGAAGGAACCTTGCCCGGACGCAGCCGCCCTTGGCTTGCGAGCCTCTGCCTGTCCCTGCTGATCCTGGCTTTCTACGTGACGCGCCTGGACCTTTCGTTTGCGATCCTGCTCCTGGCCGCAACGATCGGTCGCCAGCACATCAGGAGCCTCAAGGGCGCGTGGCCCTTCTTCCTGTGGCTGGCCTGGTTCCATCTGCCTGCTCCCGGCCACGTCATCATGGATCTTCCGCTGACCCGCGAAGGACTCGGGGGCTTCGCCCTGCACGCCCTGCGCCTCCTGACCTTCCTCCTGGCCGGACAGGAGCTCGGACGCGCCCTGCCCTGGGCGCGCCTGACCAGAGGCCAGGCCGTGTGGGCCAAAGGCCTTGCCCTTGCCCTGCCTTCGGCCGTATGCCTCTTCCCGGCGGCCATGGAAGCCGCCCGCGGCTGGCGCACCGGGACGCCCTGGGAAGAGCGCTTCTGGAACGCCCTGCGCAAGCGTCTCGGGACCGGGAACGACCTGCCATGAAGGCCGCAAGCCGTTCGCAAAATCTTCCGTTCGCGGGACTTGACTTCCCCAAAGACCGATATTTCCTGGACTTTCAACCTTCATGCGTTCGCAGATCCACTATTGCGGAAAGAAAAACGCGCAGGATCGCACACCTGGAGCTCCATAGATTGTCATCAAGAGCTCTGCACATCGCACCCATCGAGGACCCATGCACACATCATCACGACTTGGTCTGATCGCCCTCCTGACCACCGGCGCCATGGCCCAGGAAGCCGTCAACCTGGACGCGGTCGACAGCGTCGCCGCTGCGGCCCCCGCCCCGAAGCACCACGGCGGCATGCGCATGGGCGATGTCAGCGTCGGGCTCTTCTTCGACGGCTACCTGGAATACAAGCGCCCGAGCGACTCCCAGATCAAGCGTACCCTGGAGTTCGGCCAGCAGCACCAGAGCCTGCTCGCCCGTGCCGCCACTCCCGAGGGCATCGTGGTCTTCGCCGACGTGATCCACTGGGAGAACGTCTTCGAGGCCACCGTGCCGTTCCACTTCTTCGTGCCTGCCGTGAAGGATATTCCAGGTCTGGACAAAGGCTCGATCCGCTTCGGCCGGATCCTGATCCCGTTCGGCGACTTCGCGGGCCACCCCATCTACGGCGGCAGCGTGGTCAATTCCGAGATCATCCGCAACCAGTTCTGGAGCGACTATGGCGCCAGCGTCAAGCTGCCCTTCGGGGACAAGGTCGAGACCGAGATCTACGTCGTGAACGGCATCCAGGCCGTGGGCGACTCCAGCGTCCGCATCGCCTCCACCTACGAGTCGAACCTCAGCAAGGCCGTCGGCGCCCGCCTCAAGATCTTCCCCACCCCCGGCACGTTCGTCACCTTCTCGGGATACCAGGACTACCTGAACACCCCGGCCGGCACCCACGAGGACTCGGCCTGGGCCATCACCACGACCATGGCCGGACTCGATGCGGGCGTCCGCACCGGCCCCGTCTCCTTCAAGGCCGGCGGCATGGTGGCCAGGAGCGGCTCAAAAGGATTCCACGACTACCTCATCAGCGGCTGGTATGCCGAGTCCCGCTACCGCCTGAACGACATCTGGTCCCTGCGCCTGCGCGGCGGCCAGGTGGATCCCGACAACCGCGTCAAGAACGACGACGACCAGACCAATGTCAACGCCTCGGTGCTGTGGCAGAAGGGCCCCCTGGACGTGGGCCTGACCTGGTACCACAACCTCGAGACCCATTGGATGACCAAGAAGACGGCGCCCATGAACGGCGAGCGCATCCGCCTCGAAACCTTCGTCTCCATCTGAGAAAGACCCGACCCATGAAAAAGCTCCTCCTCCTGATCGCAGGCCTGACCCTCTCGGCGGGCGCCACCACCTACAACAACCTCTCGGCGGCCCTCAAGCAGGTGCTTCCGGCCGGCCAGAAGGCCTTCAAGACCAAGGTGGTCCTGACCGCTGCCCAGGCCAAGACCCTCAATGGCTTCGGGGACGGCGACTTCCTGGCCGACGACCCCATCGACGTCTACTACACCAAGGACGCCACGGGCAAGGTCTCGGGCGCGGCCATCCAGGTGATGGAAGTGCTCAAGCGCTGGAAGTCCTACCACACCTGGGTCATCGGCGTCGCTCCCGACGGCAAGCTCACCGGTGTGGCCATGATGGACCTTCCCGACCACTACGGACAGCCCCTGGCCTCGGCCGGTTTCCTCAAGCAGTTCCCCGGCAAGCCCGCCGCCACCCTGACCTTGGGCAAGGACTTCGACGCGGTGAGCTCGGCCACCGAGTCGTGCCGCCTGCTCACGTCCTCCATCAAGCGCGCCGCCTGGCTCGCCGCCAACGTCCCGCTGAAGTGAGATCGCCATGAAACTGATGCCCAAGTCGATCAAGAAGCACTTCTATGTGATCACCTACACCATCAACCTGATCATGATCCCGGTCTTCCTGGTCTGCGGGATCACCGGCATCCTGCTCTTTCCCGGCTTCCTGGACTGGTGCGGCATCTCGATGCGCCGCTTCCCGATGGACACCGTGGTGTTCCTGCACGACTGGTCGGGCCTTGCCCTGGTGGCCGGGGTCGTTCTCCATCTCCTGCTGCACCTCGAGCCCACCTGGCAGTTCGTCAAGGTCAAGGTCCTGCGCCGTTCCAACAAGGCGCACGGCAAGCCCAAGCACCACGAAGACACCCCGGTTGCTGAAACCACTTGACTCCCGATCGTTCCGAGCTCATTCTAAAGACATGACCGTTCTGCCCTTGGCCCTGCTTCTGTCTTGCCTTTCCGCTGCCCCGGCCAAGACCGCCGCGCCCGCTCCTGCGGCGGTGATCAAGCCAGCTCCCGCCAAAGGCGACACCATCGTCCGCCCTTCGGCCCAGATCGTGCTTCCCGACCTCAAGGTCGAGCAGGTCAAGTCGAAGATCGTCCCCCGCCTGATGAACCGGGGATGGATGCTCACCCAGAACCGCAACGACAGCGTCGACTTCACCGGCCCCGGCGACAGTGCCCTGGTCGCGAGCCTCTTCCAGGTGCCCTACCTCCCGCAGCAGCGGGTGACCCTGCGCTTCGGCCTGCGCAACAGCCCCGAGGGCGTCGTGACCCGCCTGCAGGCCCTGCTGCTTGCCCCCAACGAGAAGGGCCTTCTCTCGCGCACCGCCACGCCTGCCGACACCGCCGTGCTGCGCCAGAGCCTGGAGGCCATCCAGGCCGAGGAGTTCGCGCCCGGCATGCTGGTCCCGACCAAGGAAGGCCCCAAGAAGGCCAAGAAGAAGTAAACCCCAAGCGCGGGGCGCCTCCCCGCCGTGCGGCGGGGCCGCCCTCCTGCGGGCTCGGCCTTCGCCCTCGGTGCCCTTTTCCGATCCCAGGCGCTCGAACGGGGCCTTGAGCCGTTTCCGACCTTGCCCCATCCGCGCCCCGTGCTTGCGGGCACGGCGCAAGGCGCCCCCTCCGTCCGGCTGGCGCACGGGCGGGCCTGCGGCCCGCCCGCCACGGTTCAGACGGGCAGTCGGTTCCAGGCGGCCAAAGCATCCTCCAGGGTGGGATAGCGCTTGGTCGCGTCCTTCTCGAGCATGGTGTCCAGGATGCCCAGCACCGAGGTCGGCACATCGTTCTCGAGGTGCGGCGCCAGGTCCTTGGGGGGCTGGAGCAGGATCTTGAGCATGATCGAACGCACATCATCGCCGTCGTAGGCACGGCATCCCGCCAGCATCTCGAAGAGCACCAGGCCCAGAGAGAACTGGTCGCTGTGGGCGTCGGTGCGCTTGCCTTCCACCTGTTCCGGGGCCATGTAGTAGGGCGTCCCCAGGACGGTCCCTTCCTGCGTGAGCGACATGCTGGCATCGCCCTTGCGGGCCAGCCCGAAGTCGGTGAGCTTGGCGTGGCGCCCGTCGTCCACGATCATGATGTTGGCCGGCTTGATGTCGCGGTGCACCACGCCCATGCCGTGGGCATAGCCCAGGCCCGCCAGGATCTGGGCTCCGAGCTCGTGGATCTCGCGCCACGAGAAGCGCTTGCCCACCATCAGTTCGTCCAGGCCCTTGCCGCGCAGGAACTCCATGGCGATGTAGTGGCTCTCCTGCCACTGCCCGCTCTCGTAGATGGTCACGATCGAGGGGTGGTTGAGGGCCGCGATGGCGCGCGCCTCGCGCTTGAAGCGCTCGAGCGACTCCTCGGGCTTCTCGCCCAGGCGACGCTCCGGTGCGATCACCTTGATGGCCGCATGGCGGTCGAGCCCTTCGTCGTAGCCGTCGTAGACCACGCCCATGGCGCCGCGTCCCAGCTCCTTCATGATCTCGAACTTGCCGATGCGTTCCTTGCCGTCGGACGGCGCCGAGGCGGCGACCGCCTGTCCCGGCAGCACCAGACCTGCCGCAGGCCGGGGAGCGACCGCGGCGTCCATCGCCTCGACCTTGGGCGCCCGGAAGGCCCAGATGCCGGCAAGCCCGGTCAAAAGGCCCAGCAGCGGCAGGTCCAGCGCCGTCTGCACGGCCAGAAAACGATCCAGCAGGACCAGCAGGACCAGGCATCCCACCAAGGCCCCCGCCCCGATCATCTGGGAGACAGGTCCCCATCCCAGGCGCGAGAGCACGCTCCAGACACCGCCTGCGATGCCCAGGGCCAGGAGGATCTCGAGAAGGCGCAGCCAGGCCGGGGACACCGGCACCTGCCCTTGCAGGGCATTCTCCAGCGACACGCCCCAGATCTCGACCCCGGGGAAGCGGTCGGCCACCGGAGTCCGGAAGAAGTCGCCCGTCTCGCGGTTGAGCGCCGCCGCCGAGGTCACGCCGATCACGACGATCTTGCCCTTGAGCTTTTCCGCAACCTTGGGGTCCTCGATCACCTGGCTCGCCGAGAGGGTGGGCACCGTTCCCGCCGGTCCCAGCCAGCGCAGGGGCGCATAGCCGTAGCGATCGAGCGGGATCGTCATGTCCTTGACCCGCACGGCCTCGGGCGAAAGGCTCACATCGGACAGGCTCGCGTCCTTGTAGGCGGCCAGCAGGGCCACCACCACCGAGGGCATGAAGTCCTCGCCGTGACGCACCACGAACAGGTTGCGCCGGAAGGTTCCGTCTTCCGGGTCGGCCGAGGAGTGGATATGGCCCGCCGGCGCCGAGAATCCCTGGTAGGCGGAATCGCCCCATAGCACAGCTTCGCTGCGCAGGAACGGAGCCGCCTTGAGGCCGTTGAGGTCGGTGAGCATCTGAAACGCGCTGGTCTGCAGGATCTCCGGGCTCTTCAGTCCCTGCTGGTCCAGGGCCGGGTCGTTGCGGACCCCGGAGAACTGGAAGGGCAGGATGACCTTGGTGGTCTTCGAGATCTCGGCAAGCGTGCGCAGCAGCACCGAGTCGCCCGGCTGCGGGACGCTGCGGTGCGGGAACAGTCCATCGAAGGCCATCACCTTGGGCCCGGCATCCGCCACGCACTGGAAGAGCTTGGCGGTGACGGAACGGTCCCAGGGCCACGGACCGAAGTGCTGGATGTCCGCGTCGGAGATCCCCACCACCACCACCTGGCCGCTGGCGCTGCCCGCCGGGGCGATGGCGGCCATCTTGTCCTGCCAGAAGCGGTTGACCGAAAGGACCGGACGGAAAGCCACGAAGGCCAGGATCAGAAGGGTCAGACCCGCGTGGGCCAGGTGCTTGGCGCGCATCAGTCGCAGAGGCAGTCGCGCTCGCGGTTCATGTCGACCCACGGGTCACCCACCGACACCTTGAACTCCTTGGGAGCCTCGGGAAGTCCGGCCTTGGGAACCTCGATCTTCTGACCGGCCTTGAGGATGTGGATCCACTCGCCCATGGCGACTTCCTTGGGGCCGGAAACCGCTGTCGGAGCCAGGCTCTTCTTGGCGGGAGCCGCGGCGGAACCGCCCACTCCGACCTCGCCCTGGTATACCGAGACCTCGCCGGTGGAGTCGGGCTTGGCCACGCTCTCGAACACCGTGCCGTGGACACCTGCAATGGCGGTCGGGAGCTGGATCTGGTAGTTGACCGTGCCGCCGGCCCACTTCTGGACCTTGGCCCATGTCTTGCCGGTGACCAGCGCGATGCGGGTGTAGAACGGACGCTTCTCGGTGGCCGTGGCGACCTGGGGCGCCTGGATGGCCAGCATCTTCACCTGGGTCTTCTCGTTGAGGCGCAGCACGCTCTGGTTGTCGATGATGAGCTCGGCGTAACTGGCCGCATCGGTGATCACGGCATCGCCCGTGGAGAGGAACAGGTTGGGACGCAGCGTCTCGGAACCGCCGCCGGCACGCACGACCTTGCCGCTTCCCCGCACCATGGTCACCACAGCCTTCTTCGAGGCCACCTGCAGCTGCTTCTGCGGATCGACCGGCTTGAGCGGGTCGCTCGAAGGCAGGCGCAGCTTGATCTTCTGCCCCACTTCCACGCGATCCAGGTCCAGTCCCGGATTGTCGGCCTTGAGCTGGGCGGCCACAGTCTCGTCCCAGGCTCCCAGCTTGAGGAAGGCGATGTAGCTCAAGGTCTGTCCCTTGCGGACCTCGTAGTCGGTGAGCGCGGTCGCGGCCCTCGAGCCGATGGCCAGAAGGAGCAGGAGAGATAGGGTCGTCTTGTGCACAGCAAACCTCCGAGAATGGAGCCGTAGAGGAACTCGTCAAGATATAAGCTGATTTCGGGCGGAAATCAATTCCCGCGTGACCCGGATCACATTCGCCACACCCGGGAAGTCACGGACATTCCTCCCCGTCCGCGGGCTTGACACTGCCTCCCGACATTTCTCTCCTTCCCGACATGCGCTCCCTCCTCCTCCCCGCCGCCGTCTCCCTGCTCCTTGCCGGATGTTCCCGCCCCACCACCTGCCTCCAGGCCGACGAGCTGCGCCAACGCATGGCTCCGCTGGGAGACAAGGCCAGTTCCGAGCTGCGCACCCGGCTCGCCGACCTCGATGCCCGGTGCCGCAGCGCCACCGCCCCGAGCACGGGACAGCGGGAGATCGCCTGCGACAGCGCCCGGGCCCAGCAACAGCGGGTCGAGAAGTTAGGTCCCGCCGCCAGCCCCGAGCAACGCCAGCTCCTGCAGGAAGCCCAGGCCCGATGCCAAAGCGATGCGGCTTCCGACCACTCGTTCTTCCACCAGGACGGCCCCGACGACCCGGCCTCCCGCGCCAAGGCCCTGCGTCAAACGCCCTGACCCCGACTGCAACGCATCCGCAACACGATCCTCCCCCCGCATAGCTAGATTGGCCCGCACTGCGGTCGGGACAGGGATTCCGGCCGCGGAACGGGGCGCGAGGGGCGCTCCGGGCAACCCACCCTCCCACAGACGCGGAGCGGACCGATGCGCAAATGGAAGATCGAAGACTCTAGGGAACTTTACAACGTCGGCGGATGGGGCATCCGCTACTTCGACATCAACGACAAGGGCCACGCCACGGTCTGCCCGTTGAAGGAGAAGGGACCTTCCATCGACCTCGTCGAGGTGATGCAGGACCTGGAGCTGCGCGACCTTTCCACCCCGGTCCTGCTGCGCTTCCCCGACATCCTCGACCACCGCATCGAGCAGATCTTCAACTGCTTCGAGAAGGCCGCCAAGGAATACGACTTCCAGGGCAAGCACTTCAACGTCTACCCCATCAAGGTGAACCAGCAGCGCCCGGTCCTCGAGGAGATCGTCGAGCACGGCAAGAAGTTCAACATCGGACTCGAAGCCGGCTCCAAGCCCGAGCTCCACGCGGTGCTGGCCATCCAGGACAACCCCGAATCCCTGATCGTGTGCAACGGCTACAAGGACGAGGACTTCATCGAGCTGGCCCTGCTTGCGCAGAAGATGGGCAAGCGCATCTTCCTGGTGGTCGAGAAGCTCAACGAGCTGGCCCTGATCGCCCGCCTGTCGCGCACCCTCAACGTGCGCCCCAACATCGGCCTGCGCATCAAGCTGTCCTCCTCGGGCAGCGGCAAGTGGGAGGAGTCGGGCGGCTACCAGAGCAAGTTCGGCCTCAACGCCTCCGAGCTGATCGAGGCCATCGACCTCGCGGAGCGCGAGGGTTTGACGGATTGCGTCAAACTCATCCACTTCCACCTGGGTTCGCAGATCACCAACATCCGCAAGATCAAGGGCGGCCTTCGCGAAGTGGCGCAGTTCTACTGCCAACTGCGCAAGATGGGCATCCCCGTGGAGTTCGTGGACGTGGGCGGGGGCCTGGGTGTGGATTACGACGGATCGCGCTCCACCTCGGCCTCCTCGGTCAACTACTCGGTGCAGGAGTACGCCAACGACGTCCTCTACACCATCTCCGACGCCGCCAACAAGCACGGCCTGCCGCATCCCAACGTGATCGCCGAATCGGGACGCGCCCTCACGGCCCACCACTCGGTGCTGGTGTTCAACGTGCTCGAGACCGCCGGCCAGGCCTACTGGAACGACGAGAAGCACACCGTCACCCCCGAGGACCTCGACCTCGTGAAGGACCTCCAGTCCATCCTCAAGGGAATCGGCAGCTCCAACCTGCTGGAGCTGTGGCACGACGCACTGCAGATCCACGAGGACGTGCTGGACCGCTTCTCCATGGGTCTGATCGACCTGCCCACACGCGCCAAGGCCGAGCGCCTCTTCTGGAGCGTGGCGCAGAAGGTCAACCGCCAGGCTGCCCTGATGAAGCACCCGCCCTTCGAGCTTGCCAACCTCGACAAGCTGCTGGCCGACAAGTACTTCTGCAACTTCTCGCTGTTCCAGTCCCTGCCCGACAGCTGGGCCATCGACCAGATCTTCCCGATCATGCCGATCCAGCGTCTGGACGAGGAGCCCCTGGTCCGCACCACGCTGCAGGACATCACCTGCGACTCCGACGGCAAGATCGACTTCTTCGTGAACCAGAACGAGATCGGGCGCGACCTGCCCCTGCATCCGGTGGGCGAGGACGAGAAGTACTACGTGGCCGTCTACCTGGTGGGCGCCTACCAGGAGATCCTGGGCGACCTGCACAACCTCTTCGGCGACACCAACGCGGTGCACATCGACGTCGAGGGCGACGGCTGGCGGATCGACCAGATCATCGACGGCGAGTCGGTGGCGGACGTGCTCGAGTACGTGCAGTTCGACGACAAGAAGCTGGTGCGCGACATCGAGTCCTGGGTGAGCGCCTCGGTCAAGGAGAAGCGCATCACGGTGGGCGAAGGCAAGGAGTTCCTGAACATCTACCGTTCGGGGCTCTATGGCTACACCTACCTGGAGGAATGACAGGAACTGTCATAAGGCATCGGGGCGCCTCCCCGCCCGCCTCTCTCGAAGCCTCCCTTTGCAGGGAGGTCTTTCCTTTGCCCGGTGCGGTCGGGGCCGGGCTGCCTGCCAAGCCCTTCGGATGCTCCAATCCACCCCGACCCGCCCTGACCGGGCGGGAAAACTCCGTCTCCGAAGGGTCTTGGGCAAAGCCGGCATCCCTGGCGCGTCGACGCCGCGGACTTTTCCCCTTCCCTGAAGGGCAAGCCTACTCCATTCCCGCCTTCTTCATGCGGGCATGCACCGCCGACTCGATCTTTGGGGCAAGTGCCTCGCCCCATTCCTGGCCGAGCTTCATGCTCTCCTGGGTGAGCGCCGGAAGCGTCTGGGCCACCTTCTTCCCCAGAGGCGACTGGTAGAAGGCAAGCAGCCCCTTGATCTCCTCGTGGGTGAACTGGCGGTGGTAGAGCGGAACCATCTGGTCCATCAGGCCGCCCTTCACCGAGATGCCCTGCGAGAAGATCTGGCTGACATCCATCGCCAGCGAATCCACCAGGGCAGCGGGGAAGTCGGGACGCGAGGCGGCAAACGACTCGCTCATCTGCTTCACGACCGACTCCGTCATCATGTTGCCGATCTTGAGCGCGCCGGTGACCTCCAGCAGCTTGCGGATATCGGCATCCTTGGCGGGCGGAACAGTCTCCGCTGCCTGCACGGCCCCGGCCATCAGGCAGAGCACAAGTCCCCATCGCAAGGCGTGTTGTCGCATCGGAATCTCCCGGGTTCGAGGTTGTCCGTCCAAGATACCGTTTTCCGGAGTGGCGTGCCGCAACGGCCTTTGGATTATCTTGACGGTTTCCGACGAACCAGGGAAGGCTAAGACCATGTCGAGCTCATGGATGGGACTTGTGATCGGCGGCCTCGTGCCCGCCTTCGGCTATGCGTTCTTTGCCCTGTGCACCAAAAGCGCCACCAACGCCGGCATCGGGCCGGGCGCGTACCTCGCCCTGGTCGGCATCGCCACGGCCATGATGGGAGTGGTCTTCCACCTGGTCCTGCCCGCCACGCCGCTCACCGGCAGGGGCGCCCTCTGGGCCGTCGCTTCGGGACTGCTTTGGGCCGCCGGGACGGGCTTCGTGAGCCTGGCCCTGATGCGCTACGGCATCCCCGTCTCCAAACTCAATCCCATCTACAACACCAACACCCTGCTTGCCGTGGTGTTGGGCCTGGTGGTCTTCTCGGAGTGGAAGCAGGTGGACGTGCTGAAGCTCTCGCTGGGCGCCCTGCTGATCCTGGCCGGCTCGCTCCTGGTGGCGCGGGCATGAAGACTGTGCTGCGGCTTTACCAAGCCGTCTCCGGCTACGGTTCCGCTCCGGTCCTGCACAAGGTCTCACTCGATGTGCGCGAAGGGGAGATCGTCACCCTCCTAGGCTCCAACGGTGCCGGCAAGTCCACCACCCTCTTGACCATCGCGGGGGTCGTCCCGCTGCGCAGCGGCGAGCTGTGGTGGCACGGTGAGAAATACGTCTTCCGAAGCGCCGACCAGGCCATGCGCAGCGGCCTGTGCCTGTGCCCCGAGGGCCGTCGCATCTTCCCCCGCCTGACGGTGCTCGAGAACCTCCAGATCGGCGCCTGGCTGCGCTCTCCGGCCCAGGCACGCGAGACCCTCGAAGAGGTCCATGCGCTCTTCCCCCTGCTTGCCCAACGCAGGAACCAGCTGGGCGGCACCCTCTCGGGCGGCGAGCAGCAGATGCTGGCCATCGGACGCAGTCTGATGGGCGCTCCGAAGTTCCTGATGCTGGATGAACCCTCGCTTGGCCTTGCTCCGCTGATCGTGGAGAAGATCTTCCAGACCCTGGTCGAGATCAACCGCAAGGGCCTGCCCATCCTGCTGGTGGAGCAGAACGCCCGCCAGGCCCTTTCCATCGCGCACCGCGGCTACGTGCTCACCACCGGCCATATCGCCATGGAAGGCACCGGCAAGGACCTGCTCGTCTCGGACGCCGTGCGCCAGGCCTACCTGGGCGAGACCTGATCCTCCCGCCGGCAAGGCATGAAGGCTCCCGTCCTAGGGATGCAGCTTCAGCTTGACGGTCACCTTGACTTCGTCCTCCGTCGCCGGAACCACGAATCTCATGCCCTGAGCCCGGGTCACCAGCGCCAGATCAAGCGCGGCGTTCCCGGTCGAGGACGACATCACACGGACATTGCGGGCCAAACCGATGGCGGTGATGGAAAAGCTCAGCGAGATCTTTCCCTCAAGGGTTGGTTGCTTCCTCAGAAAGTCCTGGTAGCAGGCCGTGAGTTCCCCCAATTGGGCATGGATTCCCCTGAGGACCCAGCTCTTGGAATCGCAGTCCTGACAATTCTGAAGCTCCAGGTCGCGCCCCCGGGGCACATCGATGACAGCCTTCACGGAAGTCTCCGGGAGCGACGCATCCGATGCGGTGGCCACCGAGGAATCGACCCCGGGAACATAGGCCCGCTCGACCGGGCCGGCCGGTTCGGGCGTCACGGCAACACCTTCGGGCGTCTTGGACGAATCCTTCGCGCTGTCCGACACGACGGCATGGATCGAATCGCTTGCCCCCGTGGAAAGGGTCGAATCCGGAACCGCTGCCGTTGCCGTACTGTCTGCGCGCACCAAGCCCCCCGGCAGCAGCGAACCGGCCAGGATGAAAAGCAGCATGATGGATCCATTGCGCATGCAGATCCCCTCTCTGTTGGTGTCCAGAGAATCTACCATAAAAGCCCGTCCACAGACAGTCAAAGCTGGATCGAGCCTACTTCTCCCTCAAAGGCTCCAGCACGATGTCCTTGGTCAGGAGCTCCGGCAGAAGCTTGGGCTCCTTGCCGGGCAGAACCAGAAGATTGAAGGGCACCGCTTGTCGGCCATATCCCGCCATCCAGTTGCCGAACACGCTGTCGCGCCGGGTCCAGTCCGCCTCGAGCACCACAAGACCCTTCGCGGCGAACACATCCTCGACCTGGTCACTCTTGAGCACGACCGCCTTGTTGAGCTTGCAGGTCGCGCACCAGTCGGCCGTGCCGTCCACCAGCACGGGTTTTCCAATGACCTCGAGGGAATCAAGTCGCGCCGCCGTGAAGGGAAGCCACTTCACCTTGCCGGACTCGTGCACCTCGCGGGACATCCAGGTCGCAAGGCCCAAGAGCAGCAGGACCGCGACCGCCAGCCCCCGTTCAAGCCCCCGGCGCTGTCCCTGCTGTATCCAGCCAAGCAGCGCCGCCACTCCAGCCATCCCCAGCAGCACGATCTGGACCTGCAGCGAAAGCGCACGGTCGATCTGTCCACCCAGCACCCACAGGAGCCATAGGGCGGTCGCCAGCATGGGAAGCGAGAGTCCACGCCGCAAGTATTCCATCCAAGCCCCCGGACGGGGCAGGAAACGCGCCAATCCCGGCGCCGCGGCAAGAAGCAGGTACGGAAGGGCAAGGCCGGTTCCGATCGCCAGGAAGATGGCGTAGATCCCCGCCACCGGCTGCCCCAACGCGATCACCACGGCGGAACCCAGCACCGGTGCCGAGCAGGGTGTGGACAGGGCCACGGCAAGCAGCCCTTGCAGGAACTCCCCGACCAGCGAACCTCGCTCGCCCGAAAGCGCCATGCCGGGAATCCGGAACTCGAAGAAGCCCATCAGGTTCACCGAGAAGAGCACCATCAGCCCGGCCAGGAAGGCCACGTAGCGCGGCTCCTGGAACTGGGCACCCCATCCGGCCGTGAGTCCGGCGGCACGCAGGGCCACCACCACGGAAGCAAGGCCCAGCAAGCCCACGAGGATCCCGGCCGCACTGGCCACTCCGGAAAGACGGGCATGACGGCGCGTCTGGTTGGAGAGCTTCGAGAGGGAGAGAGCCTTGAGCGCCAGCACCGGCAAGACACACGGCATCAGGTTGAGGATCAGGCCTCCCAGCAGCCCCAGCGCCAAGGCAAGCCACAATCCACCGGAGCCGGCACCACCCACCGGAGCAACGGGCGGAGCCGCCCCCACGGTCAGCTCCACGCTGTCCTGGAACGCCGTGCCGTCGTCCCAAGGACCTGCCGCCAGCAGCACCTTGCCCGAAGCCGGAAGCGAATCGGCGTAGCTCTGGACGGGAAGTCCCAACCACAAGGTGTCTCCCGAGCGACGGGAAGCCAGGCCAAGGCCGGCACGCCATTCCATCGGAGGTGCAGCATAGAGCTGCGCGGAGTCGCCCTTGCGCCCCGGGAACCCGGCCCACAGTTCCCCCTTGAGCCCGGCACCGCTGCGGCGCAGTACGGGGCGGTCCTTCGAGGAGGTCCCCGGCAAGCGGGCCAGAAGTTTGCCCAGTCCCGCGGAATCCCCCGCCTCGGCCACCAGGGTAAGCTTGCGGGGCAGGCAGCTTTCCTTGCAGACCAGGAACTTCAGCGTGACGGAGTCGCCGCCCTTCCAGTGCTCCGCACGGAACGGAAAGGTCGCGGAATCACCCAAGGCCAGCGCCACCACATCCCCACCCAGGTCCAGGCGCGTGGGCAGAGGAAAACGCAAGGTCGCGGAATCGGCACCGATCCGTACCGAAGGAGCGTATCCGGCATCGCCCGGATGCAGCCAGTAGACGTGCCAATGCGCCTTCAAACGAAAACGAAGGAGACCATCCACGGCCCCCTTCGTACGCAGGTCCTCCACCCGGACCTCGCCTTCGGGGAAGGCGGTCCAGGCGTGGACAGATTCTGTCAAAACTGGGAGGAGACCAAGGCCCGCCAGGGCCAGGGCCCGCAGGCGGAAGAACATGGTCAGGCTCCGAAACGTCCAGGGAAGAACAAGGCCAGGATGAGCAGGATGCTCGCGGCCGACACGGCAAACGCCAGCAAGGGGCGCACCGTGACCGGGGCGCGTACCGTCTCGGGCTCGTTCCACAACACCACGGCAAGCCGGATGTAGTAGACGGCGCCGACCATGGCAAGCAGGAGCAGGAGACCTGCGATGATCGTCGTGGCCAGCACCAGTTCACCGTCCGGAGCCACCAGGGTCGCCAGCACGTTGAACTTGGCCAGGAAGCCCGCAGCCGGCGGGAAGCCGGCGAGCGAAGCCAGCGCCACGCAGAGGGTTCCGCCCAGCAGCGGGTTGGCCTTGCCGGCACCGGCCAGCGCCTTGAGCCCGTCGTTCTCGTCGTTCTTGCCCGTGAGAGCCGACAGCCCCGACAGCACCACGGAGGTCGCCAGGACGTAGGTCACCAAGTAGTACCACAAGTTCGAGAGCGAGGCCATGCCCAGCTTCGAGGTGGTCGGAAAGAGGGCGAACAGCAGGAAGCCCGCATGCGAGATCGAGGAGAAGGCCATCAGGCGACGGGCACGGGTTTGGCCCAGGCCCGAGAAGGCGCCCACGGCAACCGACAGGAGACCCAACAGGATCACCAGACGGAAGAGGTTGCCCACGACCATGATGTGGGAACCGAACCAGCTCATCCACAAGGTTCCCAAAGCCACCAGGCTGCCGACCTTGACCACGGAGGCCATGAAGCCGGTCACGGGAGTCGGAGCACCGGCGTAGGCGTCGGCGGTCCAGAAGTGGAACGGCGCCACACCGGCCTTGAACAGAAGGCCAACACTCACCAGGATCGCTCCGGCGAAGTAGTAGATCTCGCGGCCGGGGACGGTCTCGGCGGCAAAGCGCAAGGTCCCGGTCGCACCGTACAGCAGGCTCGCCCCGTAAAGGAACACGGCCGAGAAGACCGCACCCATCACGAAATACTTGAACAAGGCCTCCAGGCCCATCTCCTCCTTGCGGCGCAGACCGACCAAGGCGTAGATGGGAAGGCTTGCCAGCTCCATGCCGATGAAGAGCGAGAGGCTGGAGGTCGCCTGGGTCATCAGGAGAGCACCGGCCGTGGCCAGGAGCATCAGGATGTAGGGCTCGCCGCCGGCGAACTCCTCTTCCCCGAGCTTCTGCTGCAGACCGGCAAGGCCCAGGATGGCGGCGACCAGCACCGTCAGGCCCATCAGGGCACGAGGCCCGTCGATCTGGAGGATGCCGTGCCAGTCACCGGCCGGAACCAGGGCAAAGGAAGCCATGGCCGCAAGCAGGGAACCCGTGCCGATCACCGGCAGGATGCGATGCTTGCGCATCGGCTCCAGGAACGGCTCGGACACCAAGGTGAGGACGATTCCGACCGACAGCAGGAGCATCGGCAGGAAGAAGGGGAAAAGCTCAGCGGCCGGCAGCATCGGCAGACTCCTCGGTAGGCTTGTGGCACTGCATCATCGCAGAGGACTTCATCGGACACTTGAGGCACTGGGCCGCGCTCTTGGCCTTCCAACCTTGGTAGGCCGAAGCATCGATCGAGCGGGTCACGAAGGTCGGCAGGAAGCCCAGGACCACCAGCCCCAAGACCAGCGGCACGATGGCAAGCGATTCGCCGGTGGTGAGGTCGGCCTCGCCTTCCAGGGGAAGCGCGGGCTTTCCAAAGAGCAGCTTCTGGACCATGCGCAGAGCGTAGGCCGCAGAAAGGATCACGCCCAGTCCACCCAGCAGGGCGGCACCAGGGCCGAAGCTTGCCCAAAGGGCCTTGAGGATCAGGAACTCGCCCACGAAGCCGGCGGTGCCGGGCAGGCCCACGGCCGCCAGCACCAGCATCACGAGCAAGGTCGAGAAGAGAGGCGAACGCGTCGCCAGCCCTCCGAAGTCGTCCAGATGCCGGGACTTGGCCCAGCGTTCGAGGTATCCCAAGAGCAGGAAGAGACCGCCAGCGGACAGGCCGTGTGCCACCATCAGGATGAGGGCACCCTTGAGGCCGCCGTCGGTGAAGGTGAAGACGCCGGCAACCACCAGGCCCAGGTGGCCCAGCGAGGAGAAGGCCATCAGCCGCTTGAAGTCGGACTGGGAAAGAGCGACCAGCGCCCCGTAGATCACGGCGGCAAGCCCTGCCAGCACGAACCAGCCGGCGTACTTGTGGGCCTCGGCCGGGAAGAGCGGGATGGCAAAGCGCAGGAGTCCGTAGACGCCGATCTTGGCCATCGCGCCGGAGAGCAGGGCCACCGTTCCGGCCGGAGCCTCGGAGTAGGTGTCGGCCTGCCAGCCGTGGAGCGGAAGCAGCGGGGTCTTGACCGCGAAGGCCGCGACCACGGCAAGGAACAGGGCAACGGACATTCCGGCCGGCAGCATGTGGAACTGGGAGATCAGTCCCATGCGCTGGCTCATGGCCTCGAGGCCAGTCCCGTGGCAGATGACGGCCAAGTAGTAGATCGCAATCATCATCGGAGCCGAACCGACCGCCGTGAAGATCACGAACAAGAGGCTGGCGCTGCGACGGCGACGTCCGCCGAATCCCGACATCAGGATGAAGGAAGGCACCAGCATGGCCTCGAAGAACAGGAAGAACACCACGGCATCGGTGGCCAAGAGGCTTCCGAAGATGGTCCCCTGCAGCACGAAGGTCCAGACGGCGAACTCGCGCATGCGCTCACGGACCGCACGGCGGCTGGCCCAGAGGGCGGCGGGAGTCAGCCAAGCGGCAAGCTGGAGAAGCCAGGCCGAGAGACCATCGGCCCCCAGCTGGAAGTTGACCTGGGCGCCGATGCCCGGAAGGCGGAACCAAGCCACGGGCTCAGTGGCGCAACCACCGCAAAGCACCATCGGAAAGGCCAAGGCAGCGATGCCCAGTCCCAGGAAGAGTCCCAGGCGGCTGGAGGACTGGCCTTCCTTGCCCGAAGCAAAGGCCATGAGAAGCGCCGCAAGGAACGGCGCACAAAGGAGAAGGACGAGGTGCATCAGAAGGCCCCCAGCAGGAAGTAGGCGATCACGACCAGGAGCCCGATCAGGCTCAGGCCTAGATTGACGCGAAGGCGCGGGCGCTGCAAGGCGCGCACGCAGTCGCCAACGAACTCGAAGAGGAACTGGATCACGGCGATGGAACCGCCGAAGACTAAGGTCTGCACGACCTTGTCCGAGACCCAGGAAACGGCCTTGGTCGGCCAGATGACCACGGCGTGGACATAGTCGAAGAGGTAGGTCCAGTGGGCACCGAATCCGGTCGGAGCCGAGGAGCCGACGGCCTCGATCTTGGCCTTGCCCCAGATCTTCCAAGCACCCGTGGCGCCAATCAGGGCGGCCAGGGTTCCGATGGCGGCAAAGAGCATGGCGGCGCCGTGTCCGGCTTCCTCATGTCCCTGCGACAGGTATTCCTGCGCCGGAGCCAGCACCGGCTCGAGCATGGTCTTGAAGCTGTCCAGGCCCGGGATCATGCCGGCCCAGAAGAAGCCGACGCCCAAGGCACCGACGCCCAGCACGAGAAGCGGGATGGCCATCGAGGCGGGAGCCTCGTGGGCATGGGCGGCGGCGTGCTCGTCGCGGCTCTTGCCGAAGAAGGTCAGGACCATCAGGCGAGTCATGTAGAGGGCCGTGATCACGGCACCCGACAGGCCCAGGACGTAAAGAAGTGGAGAGTGCTCGAAGGCCTTCTCGAGGATCAGGTCCTTGGACCAGAAGCCGGCACCGAAGGGCAGGCCCAGGATGGCGTACCAGCCGGCAGCCATCACGCCGAAGGTCAGCGGAAGCTTCTTCCAGAGGCCACCCATCTTGCGCATGTCCTGCTCGCCGTGGATGGCGTGGATGACCGAGCCCGCACCGAGGAACAAGGCGGCCTTGAAGAAGGCGTGGGTGAACACATGGAACAGGGCCGCGTTGAAGGCACCGATGCCGGCGGCCACGAACATGTAGCCCAGCTGCGACACTGTCGAATAGGCCAGGACCTTCTTGATGTCGTTCTGGAAAAGGCCTGCGATGGCGGCCCACAGCGCGGTCGCGATGCCGATGCCCGCGATCACAGACAGGGTCAGCGGCGAGCGCACGAACATGTCGGCCATGCGGGAGAGCAGGTAGATGCCCGAGGTCACCATGGTGGCCGCGTGGATCAGGGCCGACACCGGGGTCGGACCGGCCATGGCGTCCGGAAGCCAGGTGAGAAGCGGGATCTGGGCGCTCTTGCCAGTGCAACCCAGGAAGATCAGGAGGCAGGCAGCGGTGAGCAGTCCGGCCCCGGTTCCGGTGGCGTAGAGCGAGAGGTGGCTGGCGTCGCGGAACCAGGCGGCGATGGCCGTGTACTCGAGGCTCGCCGAGGAACCCATCAGCGCAAGCAGCGCGAAGGCGCCCAGCAGGAAACCGAGGTCACCGGCGCGGTTCACCAGGAAGGCCTTGCGGGCCGCATCGCCGTTGGCGGTGTCGTGATGCCAGAAGCCGATCAGGAGGTAGGAGCACAAGCCCACGCCTTCCCAGCCGATGAAGGTCATCAACATGTTCGAGCCCAGGACGAGCACGATCATGGAGGCCAGGAACAGGTTGAGGTAGCTGAAGAAGCGGGCAAAGCCCCGGTCCTCGGCCATGTACCCGATCGAGTACAGATGGATGAGCGTGCCGATGCCGGTGATGAACAGGAGCATCATCGCCGTCAGGGAGTCGAAGCGGAACGCGAAGTCCACTTTGAACGAACCGGCGTCGATCCAGGTCCAGCAGACCTGCTGCAGCGACTGGTCGTTGCGGATCGAGAAGGCCAAGACCAGGGTCAGCGCAAAGGCCAGACCCGAAGCCAAGGTGCCCACGAATCCGGAAAGTCCGCGGCTGGGACCTTCATGGGAATCGGTGCTGGCAAGCGAGAGCGTGCCGTTGAGGATCGCTCCCAGCAGAGGGAGGGTCGGCAGGAGCCAGAGATAGTGTTGCAACTGGTTCACGGTTTATTCCTTCATCCGGGAATAGGCGTCGGCATCCACGCTTTCGCGCGAGCGGAACACCAGGATGAGCATCGCAAGTCCCACGCAGGCTTCGGCGGCGGCCAAGGCGATCACGAAGACCGGGATCGTCAAGCCTTCGATGGAAGCCGCGCCCGCGAAGGTGCGGGAGAAGCCCACGAAGGACAGGTTGGCGGCGTTGAGCATGACCTCGATTCCCATCAAGAGGAAGAAGAGGTTGCGACGGGTGAGAGTGGTGGCCAGGCCCAGGCAGAACAAGGTCGCGGCCAGGAACTGGATGTACAGGGCAGGGATCGTGCTCATGCCTTGTTCTCCTTGGAGGAATCGAGGGAACGCTTGGCCAGGAGCACGGCTCCGACCAAGGCGGCAAGCAGCGCCAGGCCCACGGCCTCGAACAGCACCACGTTGCCGGTGGAGACGTTGAAGAGCGCCTGTCCCGTGACGTCGACGGTGCCGCGCACGGCCTTCTCGTCGATTGCCAGCGGCGCGGTGCGGAAGGCGTGGACCAGCACGGCCAGGATACCGGCCGGGACGATCAAGAGTCCCAAGCCCAGCGCATCGAAGCGGGGCGTGTGGTCGTCCTTGGCTCCGCCCAAGACCATGATCACGAACACCAGCAGCATGATGATGGCGCCGGCGTAGACCAACACCTGCAGCACGGCCAGGAACGGAGCGTGGAGGATGGCGTACAGCCCTGAAAGCGAAGTCATCAGGCCGATGAGGGCCATGGCTCCGTTGATCGGGTGGCGAGCGAACAGCACCATCGAGGCGCAGACCACCGAAATGAGCGAAAACAGGCCGAAATAGATCAGCGCAAGATGTTCCATCAGTGTCCTGTCCCCCCTGCCCACTCGGTGCGGGCCTGTGCATTGAGACGACCGCCGGGAGCCTTCTGGCTCTGGTCGTCGTCGGCCGGGTAGTCGCTCGGGTCCCAGTCCATGAGGCTGTCCATGTCGCGCACGAACTTCTCGCGGGAGTCGGCCACCACGGAGACCTTCTTGGTGTCCATGCGGATCGCATCCACCGGGCAGGCTTCCTCGCAGAGACCGCAGAAGACGCAGACCAGGAGATCGATCTCGAACTTCTTGGGCTTCTTCTCGATGTGCCCGTCCTTCGACTCCTCGGCTTCGATGCTGATGCAGCGGGCCGGACAGGCGGTGGAGCACATGAAGCAGGCCACGCAGCGCGGATCGCCGTCCGGGCGCTTCATCAGGCGATGATGGGCGCGGTAGTCCTGCGGGATGGGAATGATCTGCTCCGGGTACGAGACCGTCGGAATGGTCTCGTGCTGGAAGAAGCCGCGCAGCAAGTGCTTCGCGGTCCCCACCAGTCCCTTGGCCGCCTCGTAGAGGTAGGCCTGCTCGACGGTGTTCATTTCCCGCCGTTCGATCACCTTGGTCATTTAGCGGCCTCCCTGGAGAAGCTTGGCGACGATGGCGGTGATCAGGAGATTCACCAAGGCCACATTCAGAAGGATCTTCCAGCCCAGCGACATCACCTGGTCGTAGCGGAAGCGAGGAAGGCTCCAGCGCACCCAGACCCAGACCCAGCAGAACACCAGGGCCTTGGCAAGCAGCACGCCGAACTGGACGAAAGCCGTCAGGAGGCTCGTCCAAAGCGGGTAGATGGCCTCGCCACCGACCAGCGTCGTGGAGGTCTTGATCAGGAACGCTGAGGCGACGGCTGCGACCAGGAGACCGACTCCGGCCCCGCCGAAGAGGGCGCCAAGCACCGCGTATTCGCGGGCGTGAGCCACCTTGTCGGTGCTGTTAGTCTTGGCGTAGAGCCGAGCCCAGCGACGCAGGAGGAGCATGAGCCCCAAGGCTGTGGCACCGAACACGCCCAGGATCGCGGCGATCACCAGACCCAGATGCTCCTTCACGCCTTCGGTGTGCAGGAACGGGACGTCGAAGCCTCCCAGGAACATGGTGGCGATCAGCATTGAGTTGATCACGATGTGAGCGTATTCGCCCATGTAGAAGAGGCCGAAGCGCATGCCCGAATACTCGAGGTGATGGCCCAGAATCTCAGGCTCGCCTTCCGCCACGTCAAACGGCGCGCGGCCCGTCTCGGCGATCAGCGAAATCACGTAGATCACAAACGGGATCGGCTGCACCAGCACGCCCCAGGCGTGAGAGGATTGCCAAGCCACGATGTCGGAGAGACTGAAGGAGCCCACCAGCAGGAACATGCCCAGCAGGGAAAGACCCATCGACACTTCGTAGGAGACCATCATGGCCGAGGCGCGCACGCCGCCCAGCAGCGCGTACTTGGAGTTGGAGGACCAAGCTCCCAGCACCGTACCGTAGACCGACAGGCCAGACAAGGCGAAGACCACCAGGATGCCGGCGTCGGCATCGAGGATCTGCCCGGAGATGCGGTAGACATGGCCACCCCACTCGAACACGATCGGAGCGCACCAGGGCAGCAGTCCCGGCGTCATCACCGCGATCGCGAAGGGGATCATGGGGGCGACGATGTAGTACCACTTGTGCGCGAACTTCGGGACGATCAGCTCCTTGGTGAAGAGCTTGATGCCGTCGGTCACGTTGTGGACGAAGCCGAACAGGCGCAGGCCACCGAAGAGCGGCACCGACACGCGGTTGGGTCCCACGCGGTCCTGGATCAGCGAAGCGCCCTTGCGCTCCATGAAGATCATGATCGGAATCATGGCCAAGGGCACAAAGACAAGCAGCAGCTTGCCGATGGTGAATGCCCACTCGATCGCGCTCATGCGAGGGTCTCCAGCTGCTGGCCTTGGCGGCCAATGGTGCGATAGGTCACTCCGGCCAAGGCCGGAGCCTTGGCCGCAGCCGCCTTCCAGGCGTCGATCTCGGAGCTCCAACGCTCCCCTGCCAGGCGCGACAGCAGCTGCCAAGCCGGCTCGAGGCGTTCGTCCGGAGTCGTGGGAGCCGCCTGCATCAGCTGGATGCGGCCGTTGCAATTGACCATGGTGCCGCGGACCTCGGCCCAGGCACGGATGCCCACGACCAGGGTGGCCTTGGCGGTGGTCGCGTTGCTCCACGGGGAAAGCACGATGCGCTGGGCGATGGCATCCAGGGCGCGCGCCTTCTCGGGAGAGGCGCCCCAAAGGTCGTTGTTGGCGATAAGGATCACGTCGAACTCGCTGGCGCGACGCGCCAGGTCGTCCAGGTTGTCCTTGATTCCCAGGAGCTCGAGCCCCTTGCGGTTGGCGACCGGGTCGCCGGAGCGACTGATGCCGTCCGGGGTTCCCACTTCAAGCCAGGATCCGCCGAAGACCTCAGCCTTGGTGCCCAACTGGGCGGCCAGGGCCAGGAGTCCCGCGTTGTCCTCGTTGGTCAAATGGCCCGAAGCCACCAGCGCGACCTTGCGGGCCTTGGACAGGAGCATTCCTGCCTTGGCGAAAGCGTCCTCGAGCGAGATGTCGTGACCGTCGGCACGGCCGCGGACCAGGCGATTCTCGGAGAGGGCCTGGTAAGTCAGCCGCGAGGCGTTGGAGATCCACGACTTGTTCACGGCGCCGTTGCGGCGCGGCATGAGCCGTGCGACCTTGCCCTCGTGGTGATCGATGGTCACGTTGGCGCCCAAGGAGTCGTCCGGCACGATACTGTCGGTCTTCTTCAGGAACCACACGCGGCTCTGGAAGCGGAAGTGCTTCGCGGTGAGCGCGCCCACCGGGCAGATGTCGGTGACGTTGAGGTCGTAGGCGTGGTCGAGCTGGGTGCCCGGGAACACGGTGATGTAGGCACGGTCGCCACGGTCGGCGATGTAGAGTTGCTCAGAGCCGGCCACATCGCGCATGAAGCGGGTGCAGCGGTCGCACAGGATGCAGCGTTCTTCGTCCAGCACCACGGTCGGGCCGAGGTCGACATGCTTGCCGCCGCGATCCTGTCCCTTGCTGTCGGTGAATCGGTGATCGGGGTTGCCGTGGTAGGCCTTGCCGATCTCCTCGCGCACACGGCTCTCGCCGTTGCCGACCTTCATGTAGTTCTCCTGGAGCGTGCACTCGCCTGCCTTGTCGCAGATCGGGCAGTCCAGAGGGTGGTTGGCCAGCTGGAACTCCATCACGGCGGCACGGGCCTTCTTGACCTTCTCGGAGGAACGGTCTGTGGCCACCTTCATGCCGGCACGCACCGGAGTGTAGCAGGCGATGGCAAGGCCGAGTCCGCGCGGACCGTCCGTCTCGATCATGCACTGGCGGCAGTTGCCGGCCAGCGGAAGATCGGGGTGGTAGCAGAAGTGCGGCGTCTCGATGCCGATGGTCTTGAGAGCCTCGACGAGGTTGGTGCCGTCCGGGACCTGCACGTCGACGTTGTCGACGTTGATGGTCACCTTGGGGGTGTCGGGCCCCGGCAGGATCGGGAAATGATACGAGTTGCTCATGTTACCAGAAGCCTCCCGGGCGGAAGTGGGCATCCAGACGCGGTTCGTCGCGCTTGGGATTCTTCGCCACGACCGCCTCGAACTCGGAGCGGTACTTCTTCACGAAGTTGATGATCGGAGCGGCATCTGCGGCCGAGAGAGGGCAGATGGTCGCGCCGTTGAAGTTGTTGGCCAGGTCCACCAGGAGATCCAGGTCGCCATCGCGTCCATGACCGTCCACCACGGTGTCCAGCACGCGGTCGGCGTACCCGGTGCCGTCGCGGCAGGGGGTGCACTGACCACAGGACTCGTGGGAGTAGAAGTGCGTGAGGGTCTTGAGCATGCCCACCACGCTGCGCTGGGTGTTGAACGGGATCACGGCGCCCGAACCCAGCATGGTGCCGGCGGCGGCCATGGCCTCGTAGTCCAGCGTGACCTTGGCGGTCTCTTCCGGAGTGAGGACAGGAGTGGACGATCCACCAGGGATGCAGCCCTTCATGGTACCGACCAAGCCTTGGCAGTAGTCGGGGCTCTCGAGCAGTTCCATCATGGGGATGCCCAGCGGAACCTCGTAGACGCCGGGGCGCTTCACGTCGCCCGAGACCGAGAACACCTTGGTGCCGGGGCTCTTCGGGGTGCCGAGCTTCGCGTAGGCCTCGGGGCCATTCTCGAAGATCCAGGGCACGGCCATCAAGGTCTCGACGTTGTTCACGCAAGTGGGCGATGCCCAGGCGCCCGAGACGGCCGGGAACGGCGGCTTCAAGCGGGGCTGGCCCTTGCGGCCCTCGAGCGAGGAGATCAGCGCGGTCTCTTCGCCGCAGATGTAGGCACCCGCGCCGCGATGGACGTAGATGTCGAAGCTGTAGTTGGAGCCGGCGATGTTCTTGCCGAGGTACCCGGCCTCGTAGGCCTGGTTGATCGCCTTGTTCAGGCTCTCGATGCAGTTGAGGAACTCGCCGCGCACGTAGATGTAGGCGGTGCGGGCGCCCAGGGCCCAGCCGCACAGGATCATGCCTTCGATCAGCTTGTGCGGATCCTCGAGCATGAGGAAGTGGTCCTTGAAGGTACCGGGTTCGCCTTCGTCGGCGTTGACCACGAGATAGACCGGCTTGCCGGTGTTGCGGGGCACGAAGCTCCACTTCATGCCGGTCGGGAAGCCTGCACCGCCACGGCCGCGAAGGCCCGAGCGTTGCACGATGTCGATCATCTCGAACTGGGAGGTCGAGAAAAGTTTGGGGCCGAGGTTCGAGTAGCCGCCCAGCGACTTGTAGACGCCGATGTCTGCGGCGCCCTTGCCGAAGTTGCCGGTCAGGATCTTCGGGAACGTGCTCATGCGGCACCTCCGTAGACGGCCTCGTTGGAGGGCTTGGCGGTTCCGGTCTTGGAGGTCGCGACGATCCGGTACACGGTGCCGGCGGCGGAAGCCGTGTCGAGCCATTCCTTGTCGCGTCCGGTGGCGGTCCCTGCCTTGACAAATTCTGTCGTGCCAGGAGCCTTCTTCTCGACCAGCAGCTCGGTGATCTCGGGAGCGGCCTTCCAGGTCAGGACGGCGCTTCCCTCGCGGTCGGCGGCCGACACGCCCAAGGCCGGTGGCGGCGGGGCGTAGTCGAAGGTCTGGGTCGAGGCGCAGGCGCCCTTGGCGCCGGGATGGCCGTCGGTGCCGATGCGGATGCCGCCCAGCGGATCGGTGTAGGGCTGGTTCGGATTGGCCTTGGCGAAGTCGCGCAGGTTGGCGATGATCTTCTCGAGGCGTTCCTTGGAGAGACCCACGCCCGCAGGCATGGTGATCTTGCCGTCGACCACGTCGGTGGCGAAGGTGTCGTCCACCTGCATCACCGGGCCGTTGCCGCAAGCGCCCAGGCACTCGACGCGAGCCAAGGTGAACAGACCGTCCGCGGTGGTGCCGCCGTGGCTGGAGATCCCCAGGACCTTCTCGGCGTGACCGATGATGTCCTCGGAGCCCTGCGTGTGGCAGGCCACGTTCTGGCAGATCTGCAGGAAGAAGCGTCCGGTCGGGACCTTCTTGTACATGGTGTAGAAGTTGGCGACGCCCCAGGCGTGGACCGGAGAGCAGCCGCACTGCTCGGCCGACCACTGGACCGCGGCGTGCGGCAACCAGCCGAGTTCGGCCTGCGCCAGCCAGAGCACCTCGAGGAGGGCTCCCTGCGGTTCGGGGTAGCGGCGCAGCAGTTCCTGCAAAGGCTTCTGCACGCGCTCGGAAGTGTTGAGTGTGGCCGCGACCTCGATGTAGGGAGGCTGTGCGACCGTGACGGATTCAGACTTGTGTGCGCCCATGATCCCCTTCAGCGGTCCAGTTCGCCGGCGATGATGTTGATGCTCGAGAGGCTGATCACCGCGTCGGAAATCATTCCGCCTTCGATGATCTCGTGGAAGGCCGCGTACTGCGTGAGGCACGGAGGGCGGACCTTGATCTTGTACGGATTGCCGGTACCGTCCGAGACGATGAAGAAGCCCAGCTCGCCGTTGGCCGCCTCGATCGAGTCGAAGTGCTCGCCGGCCGGCGGCTTGACGCCCTCGTAGACCAGCTTGAAGCGGCCGATGAGGGATTCCATGTCGTGGTAGGCCTTCTCATGGGAAGGCTGGCGCAGACGGATGTCGTCGGAGTCCACAGGTCCCGGCTTGAGGCGGGAAAGCGCCTGGCGGCAGATCTTGAGCGACTCGAGAGCCTCGTAGATGCGGCACATCAGACGGTCGTAGGTGTCGCCGGTGGTGCCGATGACGGTCTCGAAGTCGTAGGTCTCGTAACCGAAGTACGGATCGTCCTTGCGCAGGTCGCGGTTCACGCCGGAAGCGCGCAGGCAAGGTCCGGTCCAGCCGTAGGACAGCGCCGTCTCGGCACTGATCACGCCCACGTCGCGGGTGCGGTCGATGAAGATGCGGTTGCGCTCGATCATCCCCAGGCCTTCGAGGATGGCCTTCTCGGTGTGCTCGATGACTTCGGCGACTTCCTGCTCGAAGCCGGGATAGGTGTCGCGGTAGAGGCCGCCGATGCGCGAGAAGGTGTTGGTCAGGCGCGCCCCGGAGAGCTTCTCCCAGATGGCGTAGACCTTCTCACGGGGATTGTAGAAGTAGAAGTAAGCGGTTTGGGCGCCCACGTCGTTCATCGCCGCTGCGACGCACACCAGGTGGTCGATCACGCGGGAGAGCTCGGAGAGCAGCACACGCAGCGTGGTGCCGCGCTCCGGCACGCCGACCTGGAACATCGATTCCACGGCCTTGCAGAAGCCGATGTTGTTGAGGATCGCCGAGCAGTAGTTCAGGCGGTCGGTGTACGGGAGCACCTGCTGGTAGGTTCCCTGCTCGACCATCTTCTCAAAGCCCCGGTGCAGGTAGCCGATCTCGCCGACGGCGGCCACGACCAGCTCGCCGTCCAGGGAGACGAAGGAGCGCAGGGCTCCGTGGGTCGCCGGGTGGGACGGACCGATGTTGACGGTGAAGAGGTCGAGCTTCTCGCCCGACGGGGTCAGGGTCTTCATCGCTTCTCCCCCTTGAGCACGTCCTCGACCTGCGGGGACGTCTCGGGAATGCTGTCGACGACGGTGTAGCCGAGCACGCGCAAGCGGGCCTGCATCTGGTCGATCATCGGGTCGTTGACGGACAGTTTCTGTCGGCGCTGGGCGGGATAGTCCTTGCGCAGCGGGTGGCCCACGAACTCGTGGTGGTTCAGCAGGCGCTTGAGGTTGTGGTGCCCCACGAAGTCGATGCCGTACTGGTCGAAGGTCTCGCGCTCCTGCCAGTCGGCGATCTTCCAGAGGTCGCTGACCGTGGGCACGTCGAGGGCATCCTCCTCCACCCACACCTTCACGCGCATGCGGTGATTGATGAAGGTCTGGCTCTTGAGGATGTAGACCACCGCAAAGCGCGCACCGTCATGGCCGGGCCAGTTCAGGTAGTCCACTGCGGTGATGTCCATCATGGTGTCGAACTTGGTGGAGTCGTCGTCGCGCAGGAACTGCATCAGCGCACGAAGCTTGGCCTTCTCGACCACCACGGTCAGACCCCAGGAATCCAGAGGGTCGATGGTGACGGCGAACGTCTCCGCAAGGACAGGGAACAGGCGCGCCTGCGCTTCCTTGCGTCCTTCGGCACTGGCCACGGCAGGCGCCTCGGCCCAGAGGTTCTTGGTTTCGTGGGAAGGACTCGAGTGGCTCATCCGATATAGACCTTCTGCTGGAGTCCCTCGCGCCGCTGCGCCATGTAGGACTCGTCCTTGATCTTCTCCTGCAGGAGCATGGCGGCTTCCATGTAGGCCTCGGGGCGCGGCGGGCAGCCGGCGATGTAGACGTCGACGGGAATGATCTCGTCGATGCCCGGAACCGTGCAGTAGCAGTCGTAGAAACCGCCCGAACAGGCGCAAGCCCCGAAGGAGAGGACCCACTTCGGCTCGGCCATCTGCTCCCAGATGCGGCGCAACACGGGCGCCTGCTTGTAGGTCACGGTGCCCATCACCAGGAGCATGTCCGACTGGCGCGGCGTAAAGCGCATGAACTCGGTGGCGAAGCGCGCGAAATCGAAGCGGCTGCTCATGGCGGCCATGTACTCGATGGCGCAGCAGGCGGTGCCAAACGGGAAGGGCCACAGCGAATTCCCGCGTCCCCAGTTGATGAAGGCATCGATGTTCGTGGTGATAAAGCTGGCCTGGCCCGCATCCTGGTGCGTCGCTGCGCCAGGGGTCTGGCCACTTGTCTGGCTTTGGGTCGCCGTGGTCATCACGATTCTCCTCGTTGAGTGCGGCAGCAAATGTACAAAATCAATTCAAGACTGCGGAATCCGCCTTATAAATCGTCTCAAACTACCTGGATGAGCACCTCGCAGCGGTGACAATTCCTGACAGAAACGATCAATCCTGAGGCGTCATGCCCATCAGGGCCCATTCTTCCTTGGCCGGACCGCACACACCCGGCACCACCAGCCCTGCTTGGCGCATGAGCACCGTCATCTGGCCGCGGTGGTGCGCCTGGTGCATCAGGAGCACCTGGAGGGTGAAGCCCCGCTTCCAGGGCGCCCCGTACATCATCACGGTCTCCAGGAGCGTCGCATCGGTCCATTGGGACTCGAGGGCCTGAGCCAGGGCCAAGGCCCCGAGGCGATACTGGCGAGCGATCTCCTGGGCGCTCACGGGCACGGCATGGGCGTCAATGGAAAACTCCACCTTCAGTCCGGCGGCAGGCAACATCTCCTGGAGCGTCTCGACCAGATGCCAGGCGAGTTTGCCCAAGGTGCGGCCACCGGGAACAACCTCCTGCGCAAGGGATGCGTCTGTCAGGGCATCCAGCACCTTGCGGGTGGACTCCGCTTCCTGAATCCAGGCGCCGAGAAAATCATCCAGGGAACGAAACATGGGATCTCCTTGCAAAGGAAGCGACAGGCCCCGATATCAGGACCGGCGCGGCTTGTGAAAACGACACTCCCGGCAATTGTCAAAACCGGCCAGCTGCTGACGGCGACGGGAGGCTCTCAGATACTCCAACAGACCTTCGGATCCAGGATCCCAGGCGCGGTCGCCCTGCTCGGTGCAGGAATGGAAGGCTCCGGAGCGGAACGCCACGCCCTCCCACCCCACGAAGCGGCAGGAACTGAAGAATGCTCCGAAGGCGCCACCGACCAGGTACTTCACGAAACCCACCGGGTCGCGATGGAGACGCAGCGCCTGGAGCATCGAGACGGCCTTCTCCCAGCGCAGCGCATACGGGTGATCAAACACCACGCTCTTGAGGAAGAGTTCCTTCTGGAGCTTCAGGAGGCGCTTGCGCAGCCCCGGCGAATCCGGCAAGGGCTGGTGGGTGGTCGGAACGTCCGCGAACTCCTGCAAGTGCTGGACGCGGAATGCGTCGATCCCCTGTTCGGCACAGAACCGGGCGATCTCCTCGATCTCGTCCTGGTTCTCCTCCATCAGGATGGCGTTGACCATCACCTTGGGCCAGGCACGGCTTCCGCGCAACTCCAGGAAGCGTTCGATGTTGCGGCGGGTCGCCTCCCAGTGCGCGTTCACGCGGATCGATTCGTAGCGCCCAGGCCGCACGGAGTCGATCGAAAAGGTCACCCGCGAAAGTCCACCCTCGAGCAAGGCCTTGGCCCGGGCCTCGTCGAGCAGCGTGGCGTTGGTGACCATCTGAACGTCGCAGTCGCGCAGATGCTTGCGCACCAGCCGCATCGCCCTGGCGAACTGCGGATGGAGAAGCGGCTCTCCGGCACACGAGAGATAGACCGACCAGACCTCCTGCCCCAATGCCTCGAGCATCGGTTCGAGGTCCTCAAGTGCAAAGGCTCCGCGCCCCACGTTGCCGCTGTGGCCCGTGGAACAGAAGTCGCAGCGGAGGTTGCAGCGGGTGTCGAGATCCAGCCTCACCTGGGCCGAGGGCCAAGCGAGGAAGCGCCGCAGCATCGGATCCATCGGGCTGGTCTTGCGTTCTTGCATCAGTCGAACAACTTTAGAAATGCACCGCCAGCGGAGGGCAGCAAAAAGGGACCGACCGAAGCCGGACCCCTCGTTTCGGATCCCGTCTATCCTATCCTTCAGGCGATCACTTGATCTTCACGCCGTAGTGCAGCACGAAGTTGTCCATCGCCGCACCGACCTTGTTCTCGTCGGTGTAACGGATGACCATGCGGATGAGGTACACGCCGGAGACAACCTGACGGCCGGTCTCGTCGCGCAGGTTCCAGAGGATCTGGAGACGGGCGCGGTCGAGCTTGTCCTTCTGGATCATCGCAAGGTCGGCCTTGGTGATGTTGAACATCGTCTTGGCCACGTAGGTTCCCACCATGTCGTACACGAACATCTGGACGCTCGAGGGACGGTTCACGTAGACGTTCGTGGCGGCGCACAGCCCGAGATCGGGGCAGACCGCATCGGTCACGGACGAGCTGGTGTAGCCCTGACCCGGCACGTAAGCGGACATGCGGGAGGTGTCGGTGGACTGGGGCGATGCAAGGAAGGTGAAGCCGCCCTTGAGGGGACGGGTCGACCAGTTGGAGGGCACCTCGAACAGGGTCGCCGGCGACTTGACCTCGACCAGGTCGGGACGGGCCGCACCGAAGACCACCACCGAGGGGGAGGTCGCAGAGGTCGCTTTGTTGCCGCTGAGATCCGTGATGTTCCCCGCGATACGGATGAGTACGCCTGGTGCCGGGGTACCCGGCTTGCCCGGCTCGAGAAGCACGCGGATGGTGCCCGTCGCCGTCAAGGTGTCGGCATCCACCGCCACCCATGTCTTGCCGCCGTCGAGCGAGATCTCAAGAATACCCGTTCCGCTGGTCTTGGTGACGTTGCCCACCTCGGAAAGCTGGACGATCAAGGTGTCCTTGCCGCTATAGCTCTCGGTGCGGATGATGCGGCTCTCGAGGATGACCGGCGCCACGCCGTCCTTGATGTCGAAAGTATCGGCCCAGGTGGACTTCACCTTCTTTCCCGTGGAATCCACCGTGGTGACGGTGGCATGCAGGATGCCCAGGTCGGTGACGGTGCTCGAGGTCCATCCGTACGGGAACGGAGTGGCGAGCTTGACCACCAGCACCGAGGAATCCACGGCGCTGCCCGAGGCGGTCACCTTCCAGAGCGGGACGCCGTTCTTGTCCGTGACCTGTTTGCCCTTGGCATCCAGGAGCGGAGTGCCCGTGGAGGACTGGAAGAGAGGCGTGCCGTCGGCGGAGATCACCTGCTGACCCGAGGCGTCCAGCACGGGCGTACCGGTCACCACACGCACCGAGTCTCCATTGACCACCATGACTGTCCCGACCTGGCTGGCCGTGCCGTAGGTGGCCTTCTGGTTGATCAGGGCATTCTCGCCAGGAGCACCGTAGGAGATGTCGAAGACCGGGAGATCGTCGGTCCAGGCCCTAGGGAACTGGACAACGACCGCGTCGATGCGACCGTCATGGTCGGTGTCCACGTAGATGGCGCTCGAAGGCGAGTTCGGATCGATGTAGATGAGGGTCGAGGCCTTGCCGACATTGCCGGCCCGATCGGGGCTCGAGACCACCGTGATGGTGGCGGGCCCGATGGTCGAGAAGCAGAAGGTCGTATCATGCCGGACGATCTTGTCGCCGTCCTGCTCGTACCACACCGTCTGCACGCAACCGGCCGACCAGTGGCTGCCGTACGGAGGCGTCACGATCCAGACCTTGGGCGCGAGAGTGTCCAGCCCGACCAACTGGCTGCCGCAGCCCTTGTTGCCCACGGCGTCCTCGATGCAGCGTGACACCGTGGTGATCGAGTCCTTGAGCGTCTCGGAATCCTGATGGCGAAGCGTGTCGCCCTTCTCGATCGAGATCCACTTCACCAGGATTCCCGGCTTGTTCACCCAGGGAGTGTCGGTCGCAGAGACCGCGATCCAGGTCTTGCCGCTGTCCTTGCTGATATGGGTGACGATCACCTTCGGAGCCGTGGTGTCCAGGGTCACATGGATGCTGTCGCAGCCGATGTTGCCCCATTCGTCAGTGAAGCACTTGGTGATCGTCGAGCGTCCCTCGGGCAGCAGGGTGTCGTAGGGAGTCTGGACCTTGCCGTCCACGGTCCAGGCCACGGGGACCTTGCCGGCCGCGTCGAGATCCTTCTTGCCCAAGGCGGCGTTCTCCGCAGGCGAGGTGATCTTGACCTTCGGGCCCGCGTTGGTGTTGGTGATCACGATGTGGAGCACGCTGTCGGCACCCGGAGCCAGGTGGAGGAACGAGGCGAGATGGAGATCGAACTCGCGGTTCGCGCCCACCTTGTGATTGTTGCCGAAGCGCAGCACGAAGCTGGCTACGCTGTCACCCGGAGCGAAGTGCAGCACCACCGAGCTGTCGGCCGTGAGGTACACGTCTGCCGGGATGGAGGTTCCCTTGACCGAAGTCTCGGTGTTCCACCAGGAGGCGCGATCCAGCAGGAGCTTGATGGCGGCCTGGCCGTCCACGTCCTTGACCGTCAGGGTCTTCTGGGCGAAGGAGACCTTCGAGGCGGAGTTGCCGTTGGTGATCCAGACCACCACGCTGTCGTGGAGGACGGCGTCGCCAGAGAGCGGCTGAAGTGCCTCGCCCGGGGTCCAGTCGTGCAGGCGGAGCACGGCGCGGATGTCCGGACCGTCGCGACCGTCGTTCACCGTGGCGAAGGCCATGGTGGTGTCCAGACGACGGTTCACGAAGCCGGGGGTCGAACCTTCCTTGGCAGTGGAGACGAAGCCGTTCCAGACCGCAGTGGTGGCACCCGAGGTGTCGGAGACGGCGCCAGTGTACTGGGCCGAAGGATCCTTCTCGCTGGGCAGCGCACGGATGCCGACCTTGAGGGCCAGGCTCTGGCCGCGCACCACGCGCACGACCGTGTCGCGGAAGCCCAGGTAGGGAGCCGGATCCGTGTTCACCAGGACCAGCTCGGTCTGGGCACGGCCCGGATCGACCTTGAGACCGTAGGATGTGGTTGCCGTCAGGTTCAGCAGGATCTTGAGATCGGCGGTACGCACCGAGTCGCGCTTGACCAGGACCGGAACCCAAAGCAGGGTGTCGCCGGTCTTGACGGTGAGCTTCACCGTGGTCGCGGCAGCACCGATGCCCGGCACGACCGACGTATCACCCTGGAAGGCACTTCCCGACTGCAACAGCTCGAAGTTGGTGCCACGCACGGCTGTCGAGCGGGTATCCACGCTCACCTGGAGCTCATCACCCACGACCGCCACCGGCAGCAGGCGCACCGGCACCCAGACCACAGTCAGAGACTCCGGCACCGAGCGCTTGGCCACCGGGAAGTAGGCACGGGTCGAGGAATTGTCGTCGTCCAGGATAGTTCCCAGCCCGGTCTTTTCACTGCCGAGGCGTGCATCCGTGGCGGTCTGGAGCAGGATGCTCAGGACACGATCAGGCTGCTGGTAATCGTTGCCGTGGACAGGGACCGAAACCGTGGTGGAACCGCTACCAGCGGCAACGGTCGCCTTGGCAGCCGTCACCCCGGCGTAATCGGCGGGGAAGACCACCGCGTAGGCGGCCGTCCGGGCGATGCTGTCCTTCGAAGCCAAGAGCCGCGTCGCGGCGGAATCCTGGGTGCTCCAGGTGAAGCTGGCTCCGATGCGGGTGGTCATGGCGGCCCCGGTCGAGTCGCGCAGCTCGATCTTGAACACCATCGCGGTGTCCTTGCCGGCCGGGCCTTCCATCACACTGGCAGGCAGCACAACAAGGTAAGGCTGACCCAGCGAGGGAAGGATGGTTCCGACGCTGGTGGCCGATGCATTCGTAAAGGCCGCCAGGCTCGAGAGATCCACGTTGAAGTGACGGGTCGTGTCGTACTCGCCAGGGCGGGCAAAGATCGAGACCGGCAGGAAGACCGAGTCGCGCACGCTGCTGCTGGCGTTGGTCACGCCCACGTAGTCGGTGTCCGCCACGGCCGAGCCGTTGCGGGTGGACCAGGCAAACGGCAGATCGATGGCCGAAGCGCGATCGAGCCAGACCTTGAAGGGAAGGGGGGTCTTGACCTTCGGGCGCACGATGCTGGCCGGATCGATGTGGATGCCAGGCTTGGAGAAGCCATTGACGATCGTTCCCACGGCGCTGTCGTGCAGGTTGGACATTCCGCCCAGGCCCGAGACCGGCGCCACATCGACCAGGAAGTGACGGGTCGTGTCGTACTTCTGGGTCGGGAGCAGAGCCACCGAGAAGGTGTCCACCGATCCACCGGCAGCCAAGGTATCAAGAGCGCCCGAGGCCGCCGTGAAGTGGGTTCCGCCCTTGGCCGAGCCATCGATGGTGCTGTAGGTATAGGGCACCGGGATGCGGGTGGTCAGCGGATTGCCCGAAGCATCCACGAGACGGACCGGGAAGCGGATGGCGGAGGCCTTCGACTGGTCGGCACTCGAGGAATCCACCAGCAGACGAGCCCCCGTGACGGCATTGGTCAGGGTAACGATCGCAACGGTGTCCGAGGTCGGAGTCGGAGACAGCTTGGTGAGGTCCCAAGTCGGGATCGTCACGTAGAAGTGGCGCGTGCTGTCGAGCTGGGTGGAGGCCTTGATGGTGATTGCGATGGTGTCGGATCCGGCAATGGTGCTGCTGCCGGCCGTCAGCGCGTAGTCGACACCGTTGACCGCTCCCCCATCCACGGCCTTGAAGCTGTAGCTGGAGGCGAAGGTCATGCCCTGGGTAAGGCGCACCGGGAACTTGAGCACGAAGTCGCTGGACTTGCGGGCCACCGTGGTGTCGTTCATCAGAAGTGCAGGCTTCGCGTAGCCGTTTTGGATGGTTCCCACCGCCGTGTCCTTGGCCGTGGCAAGACCCGCATACGTTCCCGGAGTCAGGATCGCCTTGAGGAAGCGCGTGCTGTCCACCAGAGGATTCTTGAGCAGGGCCACGCTGACCGAACCCGTCAGCGTGTTGGCCGGGAAGGTTCCCGCCGTGCCGGCAGGGATCGCCGTGTAATGGACGCCCGCCTTGGCGGTACTGTCCTTGGTCTCCCAGGTGAAGGGCAGCGCGACCGAAGACTTGACGGCAGTTCCATCAGCAAGGCGCACCAGTTGCACCGGAAGTGAAAGGCTCGTGGCCGTGGCCTGATTGGCCGAGGCATCCCCCACCACCAGCTTGACGGGCGGCGAAGTGAGCGTGTCGAACACGACCGAATCGGCCTTGGTCGCTCCGTAGGCGGAGTCGAGGACCAGCTTGAAGATGCGATCCGGCCCGAACAGGTCGGACTTGGGGATGGTGACGCGGACAGGGATGCTGCCATCGCCCACGCTGAACGAGTAGGTGAGCGTGGTCAGCTGGTAGTCCGTAGCTGCCGTGGCGTTGGCGACGGGCACAAGCTTGAGCTTGACCGTGACTGGCACCTTGGTGTTGACCAAGGCACCCGTGAGCGGATCGACCGTCTGGATCAGGTAATGGAAGGCGCTGTCGGCGGCCCAGGGGCGGACCATCTTGGTCACGCCATCCGCCACGAGCTTCACCTTGAGGGCATTGTCGTTGTCGATGATGGTTCCGATGCCCGAGCTGTCCGTGGAAAGGGGGCCGAGCGATCCGTTGGTGACGCTGTCCAGCACCACCTTGAAGGTCTCGTTGCCCTCGTAGACGATGTCACCCAGGACCTTGATGTTGATCGATGCCGTATCGAACATTGCCGGGATCGAAACGCTTCCCTTTGTCACCGGGACATAGTCCAGGAAGCCCGATCCGGGAGATCCGACCGAAGTCGCCGTCACCGGTGCAGTGTGGTACCAGACCACGACGGTCGCACCGTTGATGTGGCTCATCTTGAGCGGGAAACGGGCCACGACGGTGTCGGGCGTGACCTTGTCCGCCAGAAGATCCGGCTCGGACACCTTTGCGCTGAAGACCAGCACGTCGAAGCTGATGACCGGAGGATCCGGATAGAACGGGACGAACTTGCCCGCGCCGCCGTTGAAGTTGTTGGCCGCCGCAAAGTGGCGGGCGAACATCTGGCCGTACAGCGTCAACTGGGAATTCGCGCTGATCTTGCCGGTCGGAGAGCTGAGAGTGGCCCAGATCTGGGCATCCGAATCGAAATAGATCTCGGCCTGAGGGCCAGCCACGATCATCATCGTGCCGCCGGAGAAGTCGTCCGGTGAGTCCGTGACGCCGAACTTGGAAGCGATGTAGCCACTGTCGGGACCGACGAAGATGCCGCCCGAGTGGGTGGCAAGGCCGTTCTTCGTGTAGACGATGGTGCGCTCGCCCGTGGGCTGGTAAGCCACGATCTTAGCGCCGCTGTTCTGAAGGTCGATCTTGTCGAAGTAGTAGATGCCTTCGCCCAGGATCAGCGTCTCGTTGGAGTACAGGACCACCGCACCGTAATAGCCCGGAGGCAGAACCTTGCCTCCGGCCGCAACGCTCTTGGTACCGTTGGTCACGCCGGGATAGTTGTTGCAGACCACGCCGTTCTTGCCGCACACGTCCGTGCCGTAGCTTGCCGTGATCGCCTCCGGGGAGGCAGGCACAGAAAAGCTCAGATTGTACCCAGGAAGCTTGGTGGAGTCGAAGAAGACCGGCGTGGTAAAGGGCCGCGAGTAGGAGGTCGTATGGTTGCGCAAGGCGGCCGGAACGCTCAACTCGGAAATACTGTTGCCCCCGACGGCCGGATCGAAGGATACCAGCCCTGCGAAAGAAGGCGAGCCGCCGCTGTAATAGAAGTCCGCCTTCATGGAAAGCGTGTTCTGGAACTTGGTGTTCTGATAGAAGGTCGCCTTGCCCCCGATCCAGGTCTGGGAGTTGTCGGTTCCTCCGTTGGAACTGTAATCCAGGGTGCCATCGAACTGGACCTTGGAAAGGGCGCTGTTGAAGTTGGTGTTGGTGAACGAGGCATTGCCCATCACCCACAGCGAACTGTCGAAGTCCTTTTCCTTGCCATCACCAGCCGTCAGTGTTCCGCCCACGGAGGTCGGCGTCTTGAAGTGGCCACCGTTGACGATCTTGATCCAGTCACCCGCGCCGACATTTCCCTGGTCGGCCGTCGAGAAATCACCATTGCTCGTGGTGATGGTCGAGTCCATGTACATCCAGTAACGGTTCAGGACCGAATCGGGCGTGAACAGCTTCAAGTTGATCGCTGCTGTCGAACCGGCCGCATGAACGCTCTGAACGCCCAGCAATGCAGCCAAGGCGACTCCGGCAAAACGGGACAGACTCTCGACACCAGACACACAAGCGCACTGACGGATACGCTGAAACATGGCAGACCCCCTCTCTCTTCTCTCTAGTCTACCTCAAAAAGGTCGATTCTGCCGCCCAGTTTCGGGCAAAACGCCCGACCTGGACTCCAAAAGAGTACAGGTCGAACGACAAAAGAACGTTCCCCCAGAGGCTCCACTGCAGGTGGACGGACCTTCAGTGTAGCGTAATGTATGCCAAGGGCGCCATTCCTGTTTCAAGATTGCGAAAATGTCGCCATCCCACGGCAAAACGAGTGTAGTCACGGCTACAAAGCAGGCCGTTCCAGGAACTGTCGGATAAAAGGTCCGGATACGAAAAGAGGGAGGCCTTTGCCTCCCTCCCCTAGTCGCAAGAACCACCTGAAGGGTTCAGTGCACCTTCACGCCGTAGCGCAGGATGTAATTCTGCATCCGGGCATCGGGACGGGTGTCGTCGTCGAAGCGCACCAGCATGCGCACCAGATAGACGCCGGTCGAGACCTGGCGGTTCTGCATGTCGCGCAGGTTCCAGACGATCTGCAACCGGGCACGATCGAGCTTGTCCTTCTCGATCAGCTCCAGGTCCTTCTTGGTGACGAAGAAGGAGGTCTTGGCCACGAAGGTGCCCAACTGGTCGTAGACGATCATCTGGACCGACGAGGCGCGATTGATGTAGAGCGTCGTGGTGGCACACAGACGAGCGTCCGGGCAGACGCTGGTGACCGCAGCATTGTCCACATATCCCACGCCCGGCTGGTAGGCCGCCGTATCATTCGTGCCCGAACGGGTCGCCAGGAAGGCCATCGGCCCACCCAGGTCGCGACGTCCATCGGCTTCCGTGATCTCCAGCAGGGTCGCCGGGCCGGTGACCTTCACCAGATCGGGGCGCGGGTCTCCCTTGACCACCACCGAGGGCGAGGTCGAGGAAGAGGCCACGTTGCCCGAAGCATCGGTCACGTTGCCCGCGATGCGGATAAGAGTACCAGGGCGCGGGGTTCCTGGGGCGCCCGGCTCGAGCGGGATGCGCAATTCGCCGGTGGCGGTGACATCCAGGACATCCACAGCCTTCCAGGTCTTGCCCTCGTCGGTCGAGATCTCGAAGATCCCCGTGCCGCTGTGCTTGCCCAGGTCCGCCGTTTCCGAGAGCTGAATGACCAAGGTGTCCTTGCCCTTGTAGTCTTCGGTACGGATGATGGTGCTGCCCAGAATGACAGGAGCCACGCCGTCCTTGATGTCGAAGGTATCGATCAAGGACTGCCTGGTCAGGTTGCCCAGCAGGTCGACGACTCCGATCTCCCCCTTGAGCACACCCAGGTCCGTCACCGTGCTGGAAGTCCAGCCGTACGGGTACGGAGTGGTGAGCTTGATCACCAGGACCGAGGAATCCACGGCGCTGCCCGAGGTCGTGAGCTTCCAGAGCGGAACGCCGCTGGCATCCGTCACCTGGTTGCCCTTGGCGTCCAGCAGAGGAGTTCCGACGGAAGAATGGAACACCGGCGCGCCGCTGGCATCGATCACCTGGTTGCCCTTGGCATCCAGCACCGGCGTACCTTCGACCACACGGATCGTCTCGCCGTTGTAGGACAAGCTCGTGCCGTTCTGGCTGGAAGTGCCGTAGGTCGCCGTCTGCCCCTTCAAGGCATTGGCTCCCGGAGAGGCATACGAGATGTCGAAGGTGGGCAGCGGATCGGTCCAGTTGCGCGGAAACTGCACGATCACCGCATCGATCTTGCCATCGTGGTCGGTGTCCACGAAGGTCGCGCCGGTAGGCTCGTTGGGATCGATGTAGATGGTGTCGCTGGCACATCCGATGTTCCCGGCCCGATCCGGCTTGGAGCACTCGGTGATGACATAGGGACCCACGCGTGTCGGATTGACGATGTCGTCATGCCGCGTGATGGCGTTCCCGTCCTGCTCGGTCCAGATGGTCCCGATGTTGCCGGACGCCCAGTGGCTCTGGCGCGGCGGCGTGAGGATGGAGACCGTGGGCGGCACGTTGTCGAAGCCGATGGTTGCCGAGCCGCAGCCCTTGTTGCCCACAGCGTCTTCGACGCAGCGGGTCGGGGTGTTCAACGTATCGGTGAGCTTGGTCGAATCGATCTTCGAGACGCGCTTGTCTCCGTCGTCGTAGTGCCAGGCCACCAGGACTCCCGGCACGTTCACCCAGGGCACGTTCGGATCGACCGGCAGCCAGGTCTTGCCGCCGTCCTTGCTGATGGAGTCGATCTTGACCGTGGGGGCAGTGAGATCCAGGACCACGTGGACGCTGTCGCAACCGGTGTTGCCCCAGTCGTCGGTGTAGCACTTGCGAATGGTCGACGGCCCTTCCGCAAGGAGGGTATCGAAGGGGGGCTGGACTGCCGTGTTCAGGGTCCAGCTGACCGGAACCTTGCCCGAGGCATTGAGGTCCTTCTTGCCCAGGTGCTCGCCTTCGGTCGGATCGGTGATCTTGACCACCGGCAGGACGTCGTTGTCCTGGATCTTCACCTGAGCCGAATCGCCCGGGATCGCCTCGGTGCTGATAAGCTTGAGGAAGAAGTTCTCCAAAGGCTCCACACGGCCGTCATCCAGGATGCGCAAGGAGAAGGTCGCCACGGTGTCGCCGGCCACAAAGGTCACCGGATAGGTCGCGAGGGTATCGAGCACGGCATCGGAGGCGCGGGCCGTCGAATCCAGCGTGGCCGAACCCGCCTTGGCGCGAAGGCTCACATGCGTCACAAAGGCCGACGGGTTGGAGAGCGTGAGCGTGAAGGTCACCGTCCCGACGCTCTCGGGCACCGTCGTATCGGTCTTGGTGAAGCGCACCGTGGGAATGCCGTCGTTGTCGAGGATGCGCACGGTGTCGATGCGGTGGAGGGAATCCAAGCCGGCGTTGACGGCTCCGTCGAGGGCAAAGACGGCAGTCTCGGTCCGCTCGTAGATCCGGTCTTCCCGCGTGTGCAGCACCGCGAAGGCGCTGTCCTTCCCGGCCGGGAAGAGGATGGCGGTGCGCACTCCCCCGACGCGGTCGTCATCCACTCCGGGAGTGGCGGTCCCCGTCGTCACGTACCAGGCCGTGATCTCCTTGGCCGACTGGCGCGAAAGCTTGAAGGCCACCACGGTCGAATCGCCCTCGGTCACCGACTGGGTGTCGCGGACCACGCGCACCTGCGGGGCGCTGTCGTCGTCCTGGATGGTCAGCTCGTAGCGGCTCTTGGCGCCCAGCTTGACCGACTCGAGGGGCTGCAGGGTCCACACCGCCGTCTCGTCGTACTCGTCGGTTGAATCCTTCACGACATGGACCTTGAAGGTCGCCACGGTCGATCCAGCCTTGAAGGTCAGAGTGTCCGAGACCAGCCCGTTCACCGTGTAGTCCTGGCCGAAGGTCGCCGTTGCCGCCTGACGCGGCACCAAGACCTTGAGATCCACGCTGGCGGCCCAGGAGAGGCCCACCCGCACCGGCACGGAATCCGAGACATCTTCCTGCACCGTGGTATCGGGGCTGAGGAAGGTCATCGACGGAGCACCGTTGGCATCCGAGATCCAGGCCTGGAGCAGGGTGTCGGCGGTATCCTGGAAGGAGCCCTTGGCAATCGAATCGATGCGCACGAAGAAGTTCTCGGCAGGTTCCCAGAGGGAGTCCTTGAGGGTCGGGATCACGATCGAACCTTGGGTCTGGCCCGGCAGGAACACGAGGATCCCCGAGCGCGAGACGAAGTCGGTGTCGGACTTGGCCCCGGCGCCCACCGTGTGCCACGCGACCCGGACGGTGTCCTTGGTCTGGCCCAGCACCTTGACGGCAAAGACGGCATCCTCGCCTTCCAGCACCGTGTCGGGACTGGTGAAGTCCAGCGGCGTCTGGTCGCCGTCGTCGATGACCTCGCCCAAGCCGATCGGCTGCACGAGCAAGGCGGAATCGACCGCCCCCAGCACCACGGTGAAGGTCTCGGCCTTGGGTTCACGGATGGCATCGTTGAGGATGCGCACGGCGATCTTGCCCGAGGTCTGACCGGCCGGAATCACCAGCACGCCGGCGGTGTCGGCATAGCGCACACCTGCGGCGGCCGTGCCTTCCACCGTCTTGTAGCTGACATGCACATCGACGGCGCTCTTGCCCGCCATGGTCACCGTGAAGTGGACGACGGTGTCGGCCTCATGGATCTTGAGGACGCTGTCGATGGAAAGCGCCGGGAGGCTGTTGGTGTCGAGGATCCGCCCCAGACCCACCGTGTCGGGACCGCGCGCCCCTGTCAGGGTGTTGAGACGCACCAGGTAGGTCTCGACGCCTTCACCCGAAATCGAGTCGGCAAGGGTCCGGACCTGGAGGTTCGCCACCATCGAGCCGGCCGGGATGGTCACCAAGGTGCCCGTGGTGTCGCGGTAATCCTTGTCCGCCGTGGCGGTGCCGGCCACCGTGTGCCACAGGAAGGTCACCGGCAGGCCGCTCTCGGCCTCGAGGCGCACCGTGAAGCGGGCCGTGTCGCCTTCGCGCACCGTCACCGAATCGATATGGAGAGCCGGGGCGCTGTCGGCATCCAGGATGGTGTCGACGGCCAGGCTGTCGGCCAAGGTCGCATGGGTCGGAGCGCTCAGCAGGACCTCGAAGGTCTCGGGACCTTCGTAGACATTGTCCCCGAGGATCTGCACGGTGTCGCGGTACACGGTGACGCCAGGAGCGAAATGGACGCTGCCACCGGAGGAGACGTAATCCTCCCCGACCTTGGCATGGCCGATTCCCACCGACTGGTCACGCGTCTCCCACTGGGCCGAGACGTCCAGGCCCGAAGGGGCCGAGAGGGTGAAGGTCTGGACGAGCTTTGCGACCTTGCCCGAATCGGAAGGCTCGAGGATCGCGGTGTCGCGCACCGAGAGGGTCGGAGCGCTGTCGTCATCCAGGATGGTCCCGAGGCCGATCGAATCGACCAGGTTCACGTTGGTTCCGCTGGTGAGCAGAAGGCGGAAGGTCTCGGCGTTCTCGTCGAGGAGATCTTCCTTGAGGGTGACCGGAATGAGTGCCGAGGTCGCATAGGCCGCAATCGTGAGGGTTCCGGAAGTTCCCACGTAATCCAGCCCTTCGGTGGCGGTGAGACCGACGGTCGCGTAGTGGACCGTGATGGCCTTGGCACTGGGATTGGAGAGCTGGACATGGAAGGTCACGACCGTGTCGGCCTCGTAGGCAGTGAGCGAATCGACGCGCAGCGAGGGAGCGCCGTTGGCATCCAGGATCGAAAGCACTCCGACGGTATCCTGGCCGGTGGCCAAGCCGTTCAGGTCACTCACCACCACCTTGAAATACTCGGTGGGCTCGCTGATGTTGTCGCTCAGGAGCGTGACGGGCAGGTAGACCAGCGTGTCGCCGGCAGGGATGGAATCCACGCCCGAGGCGATCACGAAGTCCTTGCCCGAGGCGGCATTGGCTCCGCCGATCGCCGTCGAGTCGACCGTCGTCCAGTTGAAGACCACGGTCTTGGCGCTGGGACGGTCCAAGCGGACCGGCACCTTCACCACGCCGGTCTGTACGGCCGTGGTGTTGGTGGAATCGATGGAGGGCTCGCGCGCATCCACGTCGCCCACCGAAAGGCTCGGGGCCGGATCGTTGTCGACGATGGTGGCCTTGCCCACGCTGTCCTTGAGGGTCGCATGGACAGGATTTGTCAAATAGACCTTGAAGTACTCGTAGCCCTCGAAGAGGTTGTCTCCGAAGATCATCACCGTGTCGTCGATGCTCTGGACACCCGGCGCGAAGGTCACGGTCCGCTTGGTCACCCCGGCGAAGTCCGAGTCGTGCTTGGCGGTGCTGTCGCGGGTGGACCACTGGACCGTCACGGGGCGGCCCGAGACGGTCGAGAGGCTGATGGAGATCTTGAGCGGCGCCACGGTGCCCGAATCAACCGGCTCCTGCTTCGAGACGTTGTTGGAGATCGAGACGGTGGGTGGCAAATCGAGATCGCGGATGATGCCCACGCCCACGCTGTCGGCGAAGGTGAACATGGTGTCGGCGGCCACGGACTTGGCAAGCTGCGCCTTGAAGTAGAGGCTGTCCTCGTCGTCCTGGGGCGCATTGAGGATGTTCACCTTGATCACCGTGTCGATCGTGCCGGCGCGGATCACCAGAGACTTGCCGGAGACGCTGTTGTAGTGCGTGTTGACGATCGCGCGCTTGAGGGCAGCCACGTCGAGGTCCGGAGTCGTCCCCCACTTGATGGCGAGGTCGGTGGCACTGGGCTTGTCGAGCTTCACGTGGAAGCTCATGGTGCCGGCATCCTCGAAGACCATCGTGTCGTTGATCGAGACGGCAGGCTTCACCGTCTTGTCGATGATGTTGCCCTGGCCGTTGCCGCTCAAGGTGGCATTCTGGATGTCGGTGAGCTGGACGAAGAAGGTCTCGATTCCTTCGTTGGCCACGTTGTCGGCAGTGGTCGGGACAGAAACTGTCACATAGGTCTGCCCCGGCCCGATCGTGTCGAGAGTCGCCGGGATGGCCGTGTAGTCCGTTCCGCTGGTCGCGGTGCCCGGAGCCGTCGCCCACTTGAAGGTCACCGGAAGGGCGCTGGCCGCACTGAGCGAGACCGTGAAGGTGGCCGAAGCGCCCTCGTTGACCGAGACGGTATCGACCTTGATGGTCGGCGGAGGATCCTGGTCCTTGATGAAGCCCAGGCCCGCGCTGGTCTTAACCGTGGCGTTGGTCGGCCCGGAGAGCAGGACCTTGAGGACCTCGGGAGTCGTGCCCTCGAACAGGTTGTCGCCGTGGACCTTGACCTTGAAGGTCTGGGAAGTCACGTCGGGAGCGAAGGTCAGGACCGTGTTCGACTGCGGCGCATAGTCGTACTTGACGGTGCCGTCGCCGGTCGCGGTGCTGTCGTTGGTGGTGGCCTTGACAGACACCGGCACGCCTGCGGGAGCCGAGAGCTTGATCGTGAAGGTCAGCGAAGAGTCGGGGCTCGAGGCATTGACCGGCTCGGTCACCGAGACCGAATCGATGGTCAGGGTCGGCATCGCGTCGTCGTTGAGGATCGTCCCCACGGCCACGCTGTCCTTGAGGATGGCGTAGTCGGCACCGCTGACCAGTACCTTCAGGATGTCATCAAGTTCGTAGCGGGTATCGCCCTTGATCTGCACCGTGAGCGTGGTCGAGACATGCTTGGCCTTGATGGAATCAAGCGTCGCGGGAACGGCCACGTAATCATTGTCGGAGACCTTGGCGGTGCTGTCGGCCGTCTGCCAAGTGAAGGTGATCGGCAGGTTCGGAGCATCGGCGGCCAACAGGGGAAAGCCCGTGACCGGATCCAGCAGCGAGACCGTGAAGGTCATGGCACGGGTGCCGGAATTGCCTTCGTGCACCGAGGTATCGACCCGGATGGTGAGTTTCGGGCGCGCATCGTCGTTGCGGATGAGGTTGCTCACGGACGTCACCGATGCGGTCGCGTTTTTCAGCGAGGCCGGCACGAGGTTCACGAGATAGGTCTCGTCCGCCTCGAAGCGGTTGTCGCCGATCACCGTCACCGGCAGGTTCTTGGAGAGGGCTCCGGGAGCGATGACAGCACTGGCCGAACTCACGGAATCGTAGTCGGAATCGCTCTTCTTGGCCGAACCGTCCACGGTGAACCACTGGAACGTGACCGGCAGGGCCGAGATCGAACTGAGGGTCGCCGTGGTGTTGAAGACCTTCGACGAGGACGCATTCCCCTCGAAGTCGCTGGCACCACCCAGCGTCAAGGTCGGTGCGGCATCGTCGTCCACGATGGTGTCGTAGGCGGACAGGGAACCGTTTGCCGAGGCGTTGGCGCCCGGAGTCAAGATGATCTGGAAGCGTTCATCGCCTTCATCAATGTTGTCGCCCTTGATCGAGACCGCAAGCGAGGTTCCCAGGCCGCCGGCCGGGATCTGGACGGCGGCATTGGTCACGGGCACGAAGTCGGTGTCGGCCACGCCCTTGGCGGAGGTCTTCGCCGAATCGTCCTTGGTATTCCACTGGAAGGAAACCGGCACCGCTGGCGCATCGGCCGCAATGAGGTCAGCGCCCTTTGCGTCGGTGAGCTTGACGGTGAAGGTCGCCTGGTTGCGGTCCCCCGTCTTGCCTTCCGCGACCTTGCCGCCGTTGTCGGCCGTCACCTTGAGACGGGGCAGGGAGTCGTCGTCCTGGATGACGAGGGTGGCGACCGTGTCGTTCTTGACCTTGGTCGAGGCATTGACAAGATTTGTCAGCGCCACCGAGAAGGACTCGTTGCCCTCGTAGCGGTTGTCGCCGTAGATCGTATCGACCAGGACCGTCGAGAACGAGCCGACCGGGATGCTCTCGTGCCTGGAGGTGACCGCCACGAAGTCGGTGTCCTTGACAGTTCCTGTCAAACTGTGCCCGGCGGTGCCGTCGACCGTGGACCAGTCGAAGGAAACGGGCATGGCCGGGCCATTGGCCTTGGTCAGAAGCTGGGTCGGGTTCTTGGGATCGTAGAGGCCGACCGTGAAGGTGACCGCCTTGTGGACACCCTTGGAACCCTCAAGGACCTTGCCCGAAGAATCCGCCGTGATCCTCAAGATCGGGGCGTCGTCGTCGTTTATAAGCGTTACCGCGCTCAACAGGTAACCCCACTGATATGGATAAGCATTGGCCCCAGCAGGCAAGGTCAAGACCACCTTGATGGCCTCGTTTGGCTCGTAGCGCAGATCACCCTTGGTCGTGAGGGGGAGGGTGTCCGTCAACTTACCGGCAGTGATCGTCCTCCCGACAAAACTTGCGGGCGACTTAACGAAGTCGTTATCCGCCGCCGTCGCCGTGCTGTCATCGACGAGCCATTTGTAGCTCACATCCACCTCAGGAGCGGTGGAATTATCAAGCTTCGTGCCCGTCGAATCGGTCAGGTAGACGACCAGCTTCCGCACCGAATCGGCATCCCCTTCGAAGAAGTGGATGCTGTCCAGCGCAACCCGTGGACGGCCATCGTCGTTGAGGATGGTACCAATGCCTTCGAGCTTGTTGCCCGCTGCACCCGAGGCGATCTTCCCAACCATGGAGTCTGCGGGAATCAGCACCTTAAAGGTCTCGTTCAGCTCATATTTCCTATCGCCGTTCACCTTAACCACAAGGGTGTCGGTCGTCTTCCCCTTACGAATCGTCCCGTAGGTCGTGCCCATCGTCACACCGTTGTAATCCCCTGCACCAGCGCTGGCTGTAACTGGGGAGGTCTGCCACGGGAAGGATATGTCCTTTCCGACGGTTCCTGTATAGTCACCGCCAGTCACCGCATCAGCAAAGGAAACCACGAATTTGAAATCAGTGGCCCCGGAATTTCCCTCGGCAAGTGCCGTATCACGGATACGGAGCGCAGGAGCCCGGTCCTTATCCACGATGGTGATAAGCGCGGCCACATGCGAACTGTCTCCCACCACACCGGTTCCCACGCCAAACTTTCCACCAGCCGGCTCAGTGAAGTTCAGGTAGAAGGTGGTGTTGCCGGTGAAGACATTGTCCCACTTGATGGTGAAAGGAATCGTGACGAGCGTATCGCCCGCCTTGATGATCACCACGGAATCCGGGCGGCTCACGAAATTCACATCCGGAACCGCCGTGCCCACGACATCCCCGGCCGCGGTCTTCACAGAAAACGCAGTGGCATACTTGAAAGAAACCGCGTAGGCGTTCTTGTGCGACAAGGAAATGTTCGCGTAATAGACCTTATTGTCTTCGGGGACGGTGGTACCTGCGGGGGATATGGAAATGTTGATTTCCGGAATATCCGGATCAAAAGGGACGAATTCTCCATTTCCACCTTTGAACTGATTCGCTCCTTCAAAGTGGCGCGCAAACATCTGCCCAAAAAGCGTCAACCCCGAATTGACGCTAATAGTTCCTGTAGGAGTAGAAAGCGTCGCCCAAATTTTGATATCCGAGTCGAATCGAATCGTTGCATGAGGTCCTCCAGCAATCATCATGGTTCCACCCATGAAGAGCCCTGGACCCGAACCGTATTTTGTCGCGCCTACCGCGCTATCCGGACCAACAAAAATCCCTCCAGCGGACGTTCGAAATCCAGAATCAGCATAAACGATCGTACGACCACCTTTGGGCTGCAACGCAATCAGCTTCGCATCGGCGTTATTAAGATTCACCTTATTGAAATAATAAACACCTTCCCCTAGGTAGAATGTCATATTATCAACCGTTAGGTTGCCATAATAGCCAGGAGGCAAGATCTTTCCGGCATTCAGCGTCACGCCGTTGATCGTATGGGAAAGGACATCGGTGCAGGCCCCTCCTGCAACCAAGGGGCAGATATCCGTGTTGAAACTTGCGTTCCAAATATCTGTCAGAGTTCCTTTCCCTCGAGCCGTAGCTGTGGCGAGCTCCGTAAGTTTATAGGCAGGCAATTGGCTCGAATCATACTTGATCATCGGTCCAAGTGGAGCAGAATATGCCTGATTAAAAAACCGCTGTGCTACCGGAATCGAAGAGACATCTCCGGATGCCGCCTGAGTGCCACCAAAATAAACGTTTCCATTATAAGTAGAGGAATTCGTCACCGAGCCACGAATATACAAAGATTTATCATAAATGGAATTGCCGTTTGTCGTTAGATTACCGCCCACCCAAACATCGGAATAAGCTCGCCCTCCATTATTCGCAAAACTAACATCTTTATCGAATTGAGAAGCGCCCCCGTTAATCCCAATTTTGGATGAATTTCCAAAAGACGCATTTCCTTCAATATGAACCAAAGTATCGAAGTACACATTCGCGCCGCCAGACAAAGCGCCTCCAATATATGTAGGAACTTTGAACGTGTCTTGGCTTGCATTAGCGTACACATCACTTCCGATACCAATCAATCCACTGGTTGCACTGCTCCATCCCGTTCCGCTTTTGAGCGTAGAATCCAAGTACATCCAATATTTATTCAGCTCCTTGCTTGGACTGAACTGTTTGATGTCGATACCACTGGTCGAGTAGTAGTCGGCTGCCTGCACTGACTGCGCCGCAAGCCCCACCAGCAACAGCAACATCATCCAGACAGCACGCCCCAGCCCCCGGGCGGCAAGCCCTTGCGCAAGTCGAAGCTTCATCGTGGTTTCCTTGTTCATGCGTGGATCCTGTCTCGCGAAGTCTGCGGTCTTGGTCGCTGCGAACGAGTCTGCACTGCGGCTCTCGCAAGAGCGCGTGGCGCAGGCCCTCTCCGATGCTTGGAGTTTCGCGTGAGGCGACGGGACCAAAAACGATAACCTGGTTTGGGTCGAATGTACACAATCGCCCCGCGGAAAGGGCTTTTCCCGCCTATTTTGCCGTACTCTTGGAGAGTCCTGTAGACTTTCGCCGTCAAGGAACGGCAGCTCGAACACCCTTATCCTCCGATTCCACCCGATGCCAATCTTTTAGGCACTCGCTCCCAGCATTGTACAGTTTCTGGACAATCAAATCCAGCATATGTATCCGCCCCGTTTCGTGACCAAGATCTGACACGTCTTGGCCCGTTCCTTGCCGTAGATTGTCGACATGAGTTCGATCCAGGACACAAGCAAGCCACGCATCCTGCTGGCGGAAGACGAAGAGATGATCCGTCGCTCGCTGTCTTTCGGCTTGGCACGCGCCGGCTACCGGACGGATGGCTTCGCCAACGGCCTGCTTGCCTTCGAGGCCTTCCTGGAACGCAAAGGCGACTACGACCTCCTGGTCACCGATGTCCAGATGCCTCTGATGGACGGCATGTCCCTGGTGCGGCGTCTGCGCGAATCCAAACCAGCCCTTCCCGTCCTGGTCATGACCGGATACGGAGATGCCGATCTCGAGGAAAGCTTCTTGGCCTTAGGGAACTGCCAGTTCGTAGGCAAGCCCTTCCGGCTGGACGACCTGATGCAACGAATCGCCACCGCCCTGCGAGGCGAGTGAAGCGAAGCCCTACTGCCCCGGTGTGAGCTGGACGCCGCTCGAATCGGCAAGCTTGCCGCGAGGCATGCGGCTCGACGATCCGCCCGCAGGCACGCGCAGGGCCCCCTCCTGGGCTGAGGGCTGGCCTTTGGCAGACAGGACCGGGACCTTGGGGGCCCGTCCATTGCGACGCAGGGAGAGCTCCACCGCAGGGCTCTCTCCCTGGTGAGCCTTGAAGGCACGAGCCAGGTAGGTCTTGCCGGAACGGATCCGGATCCATCCCTTGTAGCGCATCCAGGTCCGGCCCGAATCCGTGGACCACTCGAATTTCGCTCCGCGCGTCGTGCTGCGCAGCGTCGCCCGCAACGGCCTACCTGGGAGATCGTCTCGGCGCTTCAAGCGCCACACCGGCGCCACCACAGGCTTGGCGGCCCAGGCCTGGCGGATCACCGGACTGAACGGCGCCCCCGTCAGGGTATCCAGGCTCTGCACCTGGATCAGCAGACGCATGGTCGAGTCGATGCGCAGGCGACTCGGGCAGAGCTTCCAGGTCACGCTATCCAAGCTGCAGACTCGCCGCACCCCGGGAACCGGCTTGGAAGGGATCCGCGCCGTGCGGGGGAAATCGATGGCCCCGGAAGCCAGGCTTGCCGAATCGGGCTTCAAAGGCTCGGTTGCCGTCAGCGGGACCGCCAACGGAACGGTCCGATCACCGCTGGAATCGGGACCCAGCGCGTGCCGTGTCGCGCCGCCACCCCAGACCTTGCGGAAGGTCCCGTCCAGGCCCGTCACGGTGGCCGAGTAGCCGCGCGTCTTTGGGAAGGTCGGCGAGACATACCCTTCGGGAGTCAGCGGCACGATGGTGTCGACGACCAGCGGAGAGTCGGTCGCGACGGTCGCGAACTGGACCCGCAACCACTTCGCCCGGCGGTGCAGGTCGCTCGTCAGGGTATCGGAGCCAGCCCCCAGATGCAACGCCACCCGCACCGAGTCTTCGACCGAAGCGCCCGAACGTCCCGACGGCGAGAGCTGCTGGCACGAGACGAAGAACACGACACTGGCCAAGGCCGGCGCGACGATGCGGCGCAACAAGGTCAAGGCCTCGAATCCCGATCGGGAGGGCCCCGGGCGGGACGGGTTCCGTGGCTCGTGGTTCATGGCAGACAAGAGGGGGAAAGGTAGAACAGATCGGCGCGGCGCGGGATCAGGATCGCGCACGCAAGAAGGCAAGCAGGCCCTCCAGGCGCTCCGGCGCAAGGGTCGCGCAGAGCGTGAGCCGCAGACGTTCGGTCCCGGGCGCCACGGTGGGCGGCCGGATGACCCGCAGCCCGTAGCCCGCATTTGACAGATCCTGTCTCAAGGTCTCGGCGGCCTCGAGCCCTCCGCACAGGAGCGGGAAGATGGCCGTGGGCACCGGGCGGACCGGCAGCGCGAAGCCCGCCTCGCGCAAGCCCGCCTCGCAACGCCGCGACAGGGAGAAGAGGGCCTCGGGGCGCCACGCCTCGCGCCGGGCGGTCCGCAGACCTTCGAGGGAAGCCCAGGCGGCAAGCGGCGAAGGGGCCGTGGTGAAGATGAACTCGCGGCAGGTATTGACGATTTCCGTCACGACAGCCCCGGAGGTGCACAGCACCCCGCCGGCGCTGCCCAACGCCTTGCCGCAGCCGTGGGTGGTCGCCACCAGGGCGCCCGAACGCGGCAGGCCTTCGGAGAGGCCGGTGCGGTTCTCGCCGTAGAGGCCGGCTCCGTGGGCTTCGTCCACCAGCAGGAGCGCGTCCTCCTCCTCGCACACGCGCAGGAGATCGGCCAGGGGCGCGGCGTCGCCATCCATCGAGTAGATCGATTCCACCAGCACCAGCCGCACCTTCGAGGCGGGCGCCTCGCGCAAGGCGCGGCGCAGGTCCTCGGGATCGTTGTGGGAAAAGCGCAGGCGGCGGGCTCCGCTGTGGAGGGCTCCGTCCCAAAGCGAGGCGTGGGCCAGCTCGTCCAGGACCACCACGTCGTGCCGCGAGACGAGGGTCGTCACGGCGGCGCGGTTGGCCTCGGAGGCGGAGGCAAAGAAAAGAGCCGCAGGGGTCCCGGCGGCTCTGGCAAATTCCTCTTCCAGTTCCCGGAACACGGGATGTCCACCCGAAAGCAGACGCGACCCGGTCGATCCGGCGCCCAACCCTCCCGCGACGGCCAGCTCCAGACGCTTGCGCAAATCCGGATCACAAGCCAATCCCAGGTAGTCGTTGTGGCAGAAGTCCGCGGACCAGTCGCGACCCAGGGTGCGCACCATGCCGTCAAGCTCGCGCTTGCGGCGGCGCTCCTCCAAGGCCGTCTCCAACCGGTCGCGGACCGTCACCTCAGCGGGCCCGGGGGGGTTCCGCTTCGCGTAGACGCACCTTGCGGCCGCCCCAGGTCAGGTTGATCTTGAGCGCACGGGCCAAGCCGTCCACCGTGATCTCCACCAGCGTGATGCGCGGCAGGAGACGCAGCGAACCGAAGTCGTCGCTCGAGAGGCCCGTGTGGTCGATCAGGGCCTTCTGCAGGTCGCGGGGATGCACGCCGTCTTCACGACCGATGCCCACGGCAAGCCAAGCACCCAGCGAGGACTCGCCGGTGGCGCCCCCGTTGGTGTTGCCCACCGGGCGCACGCCGCTGCCGCGCTGGAAGGCGACCTCCGGCGGCGGATCCGGCTCGAGACGATGGATCAGCGAGACCAGCACGGCCTCGGCGCCATGCTCTTCCACCAGGGCCTTGAACGCCTCGGGAAGCTCCAGGCCTTCGCCCAGGCCTTCGGAGACGCGCATGGCCAACCGCTCGCGGCGACGGTGCACCAGCGAAAGACGATCCGGCACGTCGCACTCTTCGGGCTTGGACTCGGTCTCGCGAGCAAGGAAGAACAGCTTGCGGCGGTCGTTCGGGACGATCACGCTCCAGGCTTCGCCCTCGGCGCCGGCACGGGCGGTACGGCCCACGCGGTGCACGAAGTTGGCGGGGTCTGTGGGACAGCCGAGGTTGTACACCTGGGCCAGGCCCGGCACGTCGATGCCGCGGGCGGCGACGTCGGTGGCCACCAGCACGTTCACGCGGCCTTCGCGCAGACGCAGCAGGGCGCGCTCGCGGGCTTCCTGCGAGAGGTCGCCGGAAAGTCCGTCGGCGGCGATGCCGTCGCGGATCAGGGCCTGCGAGACGAGTTCGACCTCGACGCGGGTGTTCACGAAGACCAGGGCGCGCTCGGGTTCATGGAAGTGCACCAGGCGGACCAGCGCCTCGAGGCAACGGTCACGGCTGGCCACCACGTACTTGAGAGGAACGTGGCTGGAGCCGCGTCCCTGATCCAGGCGGATCTGCTTGGGCTTGCGCAGCCATTCGCCGGCCGCCTGCGAGACGTTGCGCGGGAAGGTGGCCGAGAAGAACCAGCGGCGCGAGGCGGCGCCCGAGGCGTTCACGATGCCGTCGAGCTCCTCGCGGAAGCCCAGGTCGAGCATGCGGTCGGCCTCGTCGAGCACGAGCACTTCGCAACCCTCTTCGAGGGATCCGTGGCGCATGTGGTCGCTCAGACGTCCCGGAGTCGCGCAGATGAGCATGGGGTTCATGCGCAGTTCGCGGTGCTGCGGGCCGTAGGGCACGCCGCCCACGAGGAGCGCCACGGCATCCTCACCCAACACCATGCGGGCTTCGCGAGCGCCCTGCTGTGCCAGTTCGCGGGTCGGGCAGACCACCCAGGCGCGCTTCACGTCCCCATCGGCCAATCCCTTGACCAGCGGGAGCAAGAACGCAAGCGTCTTGCCCGAACCGGTGCGGGCCTGAGCCAGCAGATCACCCAATGCCAAGGTCTCTGGGTCGGCCAGCAGGTGCGAGAACACCGCTTCCTGGACGGGAGTCGGGCTGGTAATGCCACGCTCCTCCAACCCCTTGACCAGCTTGTCGGTAAGGCCGAAATCGCGAAAAGAACGCGTCGGCCCCTCAATCACTTCATTTTCCTTCATCAAATGAATGTAGAAATTCCTGGCGAGATCGTGGAATTCGCTTCACATTTGATGATTGGGCCCTAAAGCCCAGTTCTAGAGAGCTTCAGATCTTGAGGTCCACAGGAATGCGGATGTGCAGGAGGAAGCGCGCCGTTCCCTGCTTCCAGAGGTCTGCCTTCTCACCCAAACGACTGCGGACCGTGCCGGCTTGGTATCCGAACTGCTCGTTCCAACCGGCCTCGAGGTGGACGTAATCGCAAGGCTTGAGCGTGATGGAGCCCTTGAGGGAGGCGCCGTAGTTGGCGACCCAACGCGCTCCGTTCAGGCTGTCCAGGGCCGGACCGCTCCAGCGGGTGACCGAGACGGTCGGCAATCCCACGTGCGCACCGACGCTCACAGGACCGATGCCGGTGCCCATGCCGAGACCGAAGAGCTCCCAGCGGGCCCCGAAGACCGAAAGGCTGTCGCCCGGAGCGATGATGGCTTCCTGCGGCAGCAGGCACAGCCAGAACGGGGCGATGGAGACCTCGCCGTTCTTGGCGATGAAGCGCTTGGCCTGCTTGGGCGCCTTGGCCTTGGCGATGGCGCCCGGCACCACCACGTCGAAGTCCAGGGCCACGCCCGGAAGCCAGCCCCGCACGCCCGAAAGCGCCTCGGGGACCTGAAGGAAGGCCGGACCTGCGGCGATGTCGAGCTTGATCGTCTCGGCAGCGGGCGGCACGGGTTCGGAGGCATGCAAGGAAAGCAGGGCGAGGGCGACGGGGAGCATGAAGGAAAGTCTAGACAACCTGCCGCACCTTTCAAGCCGGAAATCGCGATCCGCGGCACGATGACAGATCCTGTCAACGCTGCCGCGGCATACCGGCCCGATGCGGCACGCGAAGAGGCGTACGGACCCGAGCCGTTCCCGGCAGGAAAGCCCGCCGATCGGGATCCGGTGCGCACCATGGCTCGCGACCCGTCCCGTATCTAGATTGCCCGCAGCTTCAGATCCCATCCCATTGCCACAGGAGCCGCGACCGCCATGAACGAAGATCTCAGCCAACTCAAGGAACTTGTCGCCGAGATCCGCGCCGACCACAAGGAGCAGAAGGAGAAGGAGAAGCGCGACGGCTGGACCAAGTTCGTCTCCCTGACCATGATCTGCCTGGCCGTGCTCACCGCGTTCGGGACCCAGAAGGGTGGCGGCTTCTCGACCGCCACCATGAAGCAGCTCAACGAAGCCACCTTCAACCAGGCCAACGCCTCCGACCAGTGGGCCTTCTACCAGGCCAAGGGCATCAAGCAGAGCCTGTTCGAGCAGGAACTGGATCGCGTCGCGCCCGAGGCCAAGCCCGCGCTTGCCGCCAAGGTCGCCAAGTACGATACCGAGAAGAAAGCCATCTTCGCCCAGGCCAAGGCCTTCGAGGCCAAGCGCGACCAGGCCAAGCTCGAAGCCTCGCAGGCTTCAGATCGCGGCCGCCAGTTGGGGCTTTCCCTCACGCTCTTCCAGATCGCCATCGCCTTGGGCGGCATGTGCCTGGTCGTGAAGAAGCGCTGGCTCTGGCTGGGATCGGTCGCTGTCGGAGCGGTGGCGACCGTGCAGATGGTCCTGACGCTTCTGCACTGAGGCGCGGGAGAGGCCGCGCAACGCCCCGGCAACACGTCGCAAGGTTGCGGAATCCTACCTTGTCGCCCACCATGGCCTACCCACAGATCCGCACCGACTTCACCAAGGTCCCCGCCCCCTGCTACGTCCTGGACGAGGCCCGCCTGCGCGCCAACCTCCTCCTTCTCGACCGGGTCCAGAAGGAGGCCGGGGTCAAGGTCATCTGCGCCCTCAAGGGCTACTCGTTCTGGCGCTCATTTAGCTTGGTGCGCGAGTACCTGCCCGGCGCCACCGCAAGCTCCCTCAACGAGGCGCTGCTTGCCCACGGCGAGATGAAGGGCGAGGTCCACGTGTACGCGCCCGCCTACGCCCCCGAGGAGATGGGACAGATCCTGTCGCTTGCAGGCCACATCACCTTCAACAGCTTCTCCCAGTGGGAGCGTTTCCGCGAGGAGACGCTCGCCCATCCCGGAAAGCCTTCGGCCGGCATCCGCGTGAACCCCGAGTACAGCCAGGTCGAGACCGACCTCTACAACCCCTGCGCCCCCTTCTCGCGCCTGGGCGTCACCCGTGCGCAGTTCCGGGAAGACATGCTGGACGGCATCGAGGGCCTGCATGTGCACGCGCTGTGCGAGCAGAACTCCGACGCCTTCGAGGGCCTGCTGGGCGCCTTCGAGGAGAAGTTCGGACAATTTCTGTCAAAGATGCGGTGGGTCAACTTCGGCGGCGGCCACCACATCACCCGCGAGGACTACGACCTCGACCTTCTGGTGCGCCTCCTGAAGGGCTTCCGCGAGCGCCATCCGCACCTCGAGGTGATCCTGGAGCCGGGCGAGGCGGTGGGCTGGCAGACGGGCGAGCTCGTGGCCACGGTGCTGGACATCGTGCACAACGGCATGGACGTGGTGCTCCTGGACGTGTCCCCCAACGCCCACATGCCCGACTGCCTCGAGATGCCCTACCGGCCCGGCATCCTGGGCGGATTCGACGCCGGCGAGAAGGCCCACACCTACCGCCTGGGCGGCGGCACCTGCCTGGCGGGCGACGTCCTGGGCGACTGGTCCTTCGAGAAGCAGCTCTCCGTGGGCGACCGCATCGTGTTCCTGGACATGATCCACTACACCATGGTCAAGACCACCTTCTTCAACGGCGTCAAGCACCCGGCCATCGCCACCTGGAAGGAATCGGGAAGCCTCGAGATCCACCAGACCTTCTCTTACCAGCAGTTCAAGGACAAGTTGGGATAAGACAGGATCTGTCAAATTCCGACAGCTTCGGCGCCCGCCGCCTGCGGCGTCGCCGGGCTGCCTGCCGGGCCACGGCTGCGCCGGGGTCCCGGGCAAAGCCGGCATCCCTGGCGCAAGCGCTGCGCCAGCCTTCGGGTCCGGGCGAAAGCCCGGAGAGGGGGCAGGCGCAGACCCCGCAGCCCACCGTCGGATCCGCGCAGAGGCCATGGGCGAGGAGGCTGCGCCGAGGGGGAGACTTCCCCCCTTTGACAGAATCCGTCAAAATTCTGCACCGACCCAGCGAGCACATCGCGCTTTCAGTGCACTGAAACAAGCGCGCATCTTTTCAGCAAGCGTCCATCATGCTGAAACCTTCGCCCTTGCCGCGTTCCTTCAGCGCAGCCGCAGCGAGAGGCTCCAGCCCTTCCAGGCGGCAGGCCGTGCGATCTTCTCGAGCTTGACCGGAGGCCTTCCCTCGATCGGGAAGAGCTCGACCTTTCCCTTCCAGACATCGGGCTCGACCCGCGCCGTCCAGCCCTCTCCCGCGATCGTCTCGGGGAACGCCTCGGCCAGCAGAAATTCGTCGGCCGCCGGGACCGAAGGAAGACGCGCCGGGAAGAGCGGCATGCGGTGCTTGGCGAACTCGAGCGGAAGCACGAGGCTCTGGGCCAGGAAATGCCGCACCTCGCCGGGAGGAGCGATCCACTCCCCCACCCGCGCACAATGCGCAAGCCACAGGCGCCCCAGCTTCCCGCGCCATGCTCCGAGGTCGGAATCGGGCACCAGCCGCGCGACCGCCTGGGCCCAGAGCGCCGTGACATCGGCCTCGCGCACGCTCTCGCCCACGGGCTTGCCGCCCAGGAAATGCCGCACCTTCACCTTGAGCTCGGCCCCGTCCTGCCAGGCGTCCACCACCTCCAGACGCCCCAGTCCGTGCTCGAGCACCTGGGCGCGCGAGAAGCCCACGGCGGCCTCGGCGTAGTGGACCGTCTTGCCGTCGTGCCGGACGCTGCCGTGCACCGACACGGGAAGCAGCACCTCGGGCGCCGGCACCAGCGAAAGCAGGCTCCCCTTCGAGAGCCTGAGGCTGCGGCCTCCCGGCGCCGACCACACCGGATCGGACAGTTTCTGTCGCACCCGCAGGCTCGAGGGGAAGAGCCGCGCCCATTCCAGCGCGAGCGTCGCGGACTGGACCGAGGCGGGCCACCCCTCGGGCGGGCAGTCCAGGCGGCGGCACAGCCGGTCGAACTCCTCGCGCGCCTCGCGCCAGGCCCCCGTGTGGATCCCGGCCTCGCGCACGCCCTCGCCCGACTGCACCGAGCGCGCCAGCAGCGCGACGTCCCCGGCGGCATTTGACAGATCCTGTCTTGCCTGCATCTGATCCGCGTCGGGACGGCCCAGCAGCAGGTTGCGCCCCGAGAGGGAGGCCGCCAGCGCCAGCGCGTCGCGGAAGGCCGCCGTGCCGGTCAGGCGGGCACACAAGGCCCCGAGCATCGGGTCCATGGGAAGCTCGAGCACGGCGCGCCCCAGGGCCGTCAAATGCAAGCGTCCCGGCTCGCGCCAGTCGTCCTGCACCGCAAGCCCGGCGTCCTTGAGCCGCTCCACCGTCTGCCGCACCCCCGAGGCAAGCGGGCGATCGAGCCACGGCAGATCGCGCACGTCGAGCCCGGCCCCCAGCGCCTGCAGCAGCCAGCCCTGCGGGTCGTCGATCAGGACCTGCGGCGGCGTCGCCGGACGCAGCTTCGTGCCCGCGTGCCACAAGCGCAAGGCACGCCCCGGAGCGGTGCGCCCGGCACGGCCGGCGCGCTGGTCGGCACTGGCCTGACTGATGGCGCCCAGCGCCAGGACCCCGAGAGGCCCGTCGCGCTCGATGCGGCGCTCCAGTCCCGAGTCGATCACCGCCACCACGTCGGGAACCGTCACGGCGCTCTCGGCCACGTTGGTGGAGAGCACCACGCGCAAGCGCGCCTCGCGCGGCGCGAACACGCGATCCTGCGCCGCGGGCGGCATGGAGCCGTGCAGCGGCAGGATCTCCCAGGGCTGCCGCGAGGCCAGCCACGCGGCGGTCTCGGCGATCTCGCCCACGCCCGGCAGGAACACCAGCACCGTCCCTTCGGCCTCGAGCGACACGATGGCCCGCTCGATCCGTTGGACCAGCCCTTGGCCCGTGGGCTCGCGCTGGCCGGGCTCGGCGCGATGCTCCACCGTGACCGGAAACTCGCGGCCTTCGCAGCTCAGGTCATGAAAGCCCCAATCGTCCACCAGCCGACGCGCCTCGAGCGTGGCGGAAAGCAGGACGATGCGCCCCAGTTCGCCGCGATGGCGCGCCACGGCAAGCAGGAGGTCGGTCTCGGCGCGGCGCTCATGGAACTCGTCCAGCACGATGCGCTCGTAGGCGTCCAAGCCGCCGCTCCCGAGCATCGAAAGCGCCACGCCCGGCGTGGCGAACAACAGGCGCGTGCCGGCGCCGTGGCAGGAGTCGCCCCGCGTCGCATAGCCCACCAGGTCGCCCAAGACCGTCCCGGAAAGCTCGGCGCAGCGGCGCGCCAGGGCACGGGCGGCCACCCGGCGCGGTTCCACGACCAGCACCGGGCCTTCTTCCAGGCACCACAGCGGCACCAGCGAACTCTTGCCCGACCCGGTCGGCGAACGCACCAGCACCGGCTGTCCGCGAAGCGCACGGAAGTCCTCCGCCAGCGCTTCCACGGGCAGGCTCATGGCAGGGGCTGGCCCCGGTTCGCGGGTTCGGTCCAGCCGTCGTAGCCCACGCGTTCGAGCGTCAGGCCTTCGGGCGGGAGCCACAGGCGCGGACCCACGTCGCCGCAGCCGATCAGCGTGTCGAAATGCTCGCGCTTGAAGCGATCGCGCGCCACGTCCACGCAGAAGCCCGTCACCGAGCGCACCATGCGGTGCAGGAACCGGTCGCCGCGGATCCAGATCTGCACGCCGTCGGGATGGATCACGGCACGCGCCATGTCGATGCGGCAAAGGGTGGACTTGCCGTCCTCGCGGGGGATGCAGAACGAGAGGAAATCATATTCGCCCTCGAACCAGGTCACCGCCTCGACGAGCTTGTCCACGTCCAGCGCGTGCGGCGTGTACCAGCCCGGCCCGTCGCCCAGCGGCGTGGGGCGGGTCCAGACGCGGTAGCAGTACTCGCGAAAGCGCGCCGAGAAGCGCGCCGAGAAGGCCTCGGGCGCGGGCTCCAGGTCGCGCACCCGGATGCTGCGGGGCAGCAGGCCGTTGAGGCTGCGCACGATCTTCCAGGCCTCGATGTCGGCCGGTGCGTTGAAGTTCACCACCTGGCCGCGCGCGTGCACGCCGGTGTCGGTGCGGCCGGCGGCCGTCACCTGGATGTCGCGGCGGAAGATGACCTTGAGAGCCGTCTCGATGGCTTCCTGGACCGTCATTCCCTGAGGCTGGCGCTGCCAACCCAGGAAGTCCGCACCGTTGTAGGCGACCCTCATTCTCCAGATCTGATCGTACATCCCTTTAGGCTCCCGGCTCCCAGAAGTCGATGGCGTATTGGTAGCCCTGCTCGGTCAGGAAGAGCTGACGGTGCATGGCGAAGTCCTGCTCGCGGGTGTCGCGGGTCACGATGGTGTAGAACGAAGCCTCGCGACCGTCGGACTTGGGACGCAGGATGCGGCCCAGGCGCTGGGCCTCCTCCTGACGGCTTCCCCAGGTGCCCGAGATCTGCACCAGCACCGAGGCGTCGGGCAGGTCGATGGCGAAGTTGGCGACCTTCGAGACGATCAACGCACGGATCTCGCCGGTGCGGAACGAGGCGTACAGGCGCTCGCGCTCCTTCTGCGGGGTCGAGCCGGTGATCAGCGGAAGGTTCAGATGCTCGGCAAGCGCATTGAGCTGGGAGATGTACTGCCCGATGATCAGGATGTTCTCGCCCTCGTGCTTCTCCAGCAGCTGCTCGACAAGATTCGTCTTGAGCGGATTCTCGCTGGCCAGGCGCATCTTCTCGCGTTCGCCCGCCTCGGCGTACTTCACGTACTGCGAAAGCGGCTGCGGGATGCGGAACTCGGTACAGGAGGCGGTGGCGATCCAGCCGCGCCCTTCGAGCACCTTCCACGGGACGTCGTAGCGCTTGGGGCCGATCAGCGAGAACACGTCGGCTTCCTTGCCGTCCTCGCGCACCAGCGTGGCCGTCAGGCCCAGGCGGCGCATGGCCTGCACCTCGGCCGAGACGCGGAACACCGGCGCGGGCAGCAGGTGGACCTCGTCGTAGATGATCAGGCCCCAGTTGTGGTCGGTGAAGAGCGAGAAGTGGGGAAAGGGCGATTCCTTGTCGGCGCGCCAGGTCAGGATCTGGTAGGTCGCCACGGTGACCTGCCGAATGTCCTTGGCCATGCCGGTGTACTCGCCCACCTGCTCCGGATCGAGATGGGTCTTGTCCAGGATCTCGGTCATCCACTGGCGCACGGCCACTACGTTGGTGGTCAGCACGAGGGTGCGGGTCTGGCACAGGCTCATGGCGGTGATGCCCACGATGGTCTTGCCCGCGCCGCAAGGCAGCACGACGGTGCCTGCGCCGCCCTTCTCGGAACCGGCGGCATAGAAGATCTCGGCCGCCTCGCACTGGTAGTCACGCGGGGCAAAGGGCTTGCCGGTGAGCGTGGTGTCGCGCAGGCGCACGGCCAGCGGCTCGCCGACCGAGTAGCCGGCCTGGTCCTCGACGGGAAGTCCTGCGAGGGTCAGGGCCTGCTTGACATGCCCGCGATAGCGGGCGTCCACGCGCACGCCTCCTTGGGGATGCGCCTCCAGCAGCCATTCGCGGGCCGCCTTGACGGTGCGCGCCTCGGAGAGGAAGAGCGGATCGTCGGCCTCGAGCACGAGGTCGTCGCCGCGACGCACCAGGCGGACCTGGCCGTAGCGCCCCATGTACTGGGTGATCTCGCGCCGCACGTTGTTGGGCACGGGGAAGCGGGAGTGCAGATCCAGCGACTCCAGCACGGTCTGGGCACTGTGCCCGGTGCTGGCCGCGTTCCACAGCGAGAGGTGGGTGATGCGGTAGGTGTGAATGTACTCGGGGCTCTTCTCGAGCTCGGTGAAGGAAGCGATGGCATCACGCGCGGCAACATACCCAGCGTGATTGACTTCGAGGAGGAGAGTGAGGTCTCCCTGCACGATCAGTGGCTTGTCCGGACCCATAGATTCTGCAAGCTAGTTCCTTGCGCCCCTGTCCAGCAGGCACAGGAGCCCACGGAATGCGGACGCTCAGAGCCCCAGGATGTGACGCAGCTCGGTGCAAGCGTGCGAAAGCCGCTCCGAAAGCTCGGCCGCACCGATGTCTCCGGCAGAGAAGCGCACGTCCAAGGCGGCCCTCACTTCGTCGATCCGGGAAAGCTGCACCTCGATGTCCTGGCTGCTTGCGTGGATCTCGCTCAAGCCCGCCCCGGAGCTGAGTTCCTCGCAGGTCGCATGGATGCGCCGCGCCACATGGAGACGGGCCACGAACTGGTCCTTGCGCACGGGCTTGGTCAGGAAATCGTCCACTCCCGACCTGGTTGCCGTAGCGAAGGCCTGCGGATCCTCGTCGGCCGTGACCAGCACGAAGTAGAGGAGCCCTTCGCTGAACTGCTTGCGCAACTGCTGACACAGCTCGGTCCCGTCCATGCCCGGCATCATGCAGTCGGAAATCACGGTCGCGGAACGCACGTCCTTGAGGAGATCCATCGCCTCGAAGGCGGAGGACGCGAGCCTTGGAGCGAAACCAGCCTCTTCCGCCCACTTGGACAACAAGCGCAGGAACAGCGAATTGTCGTCCACCAGGACCAGCATCTCCGGGGTGCAAGAAGGAAGTGTGGGAACCATGTTCAGATCATACTTATCTGCGCAAGGGCAAGGGTTAAAAAAAACCGCACCCGCGCAAGGCGCGGATGCGGTCAAGTTCGCCTCCGAACGATCTCAGATCGTCTGGCCGGCCACGGCTGTCTCGATGCCCTCGAACACGCCCTCGAACAGGGGGCTGGTGAGGTAACGCTCGCCGGCGTCCGGAAGGATCACCACGATGGTCTTGCCCGCAAAGGCCGGGTCGGCAGCCAAGCGCGCCGCAGCGGCCACGGCGGCACCCGAGGAGATGCCCGAGAGGATGCCTTCCTCGGAAGCCAGGCGGCGACCGAACTCCAGCGCCTCGACCGAAGCGACCTTCTCGACGCGATCGATCAGCGAGATGTCCAGCACGCCCGGGATGAACCCGGCACCGATGCCCTGGATCTTGTGGGGACCGGGCTTGATGTCCTCGCCGGCGATTCTCTGGCTGATGACCGGGCTCTCGGCCGGCTCCACCGCCACCGAGAGGATCTTCTTCCCCTTGGTGTTCTTGATGTAGCGGGAGATGCCGGTGATGGTGCCGCCGGTGCCCACGCCCGCCACGACCACGTCGACTCCACCCTCGGTGTCTTCCCAGATCTCCGGGCCGGTGGTCTTCTCGTGGATCGCGGCATTGGCCTTGTTCTCGAACTGCTGGGGCAGGTAGTACTTGCCCGGGTTCGAGGCGGTGATCTCCTCGGCCTTGGCCACAGCGCCCTTCATGCCCTTGGCGCCTTCGGTCAGGACGATGTTGGCACCCAGGGCCTTGAGGACCTTGCGACGCTCGATGCTCATGGTCTCGGGCATCACAAGCGTGAGCTTGTAGCCACGCGAAGCGGCCACGAAGGCCAAGGCGATGCCGGTATTGCCGGAGGTCGGCTCGACGATCTCCACGCCCGGCTTGAGCAGACCCTTCTCCTCGGCATCCCAGATCAGGGCTGCCCCCAGACGGCACTTCACGGAATAGGCCGGATTGCGACCTTCGATCTTGGCAAGGACGGTGGCGCCACCCGGAGCGACGCGATTGAGACGGACCAGCGGAGTGCGGCCGATGGACAGGGAATTGTCGGTAAAGTGACTCATCTCGACCTCTAGGTTTTGCTTGTTTCGTATTCCTATCGTTTGGATAGGCTTTGTAGGATTAAACATACAGACCAAAGAGGCGCGAGTCAAGAGAAAAAACGCATGCGATCTGAAGTAGATTTTCACGCATCATGCGTCGTTTCCTCTCGGGCTCCCTGCTCCTCCTCTGCGCCACTCCCTTCGCCTGGGACTTGGGCGACCTGTCCCGCATCGCTTGGGAGCAGAACCCTCGCCTGTCCGAGGACTCCACGTCCTTGCTGCTGGCTCGCAACCGCTTGGAGAAGGTGAAGTACGGTGCCATCCTGCCCCGCTTCGAGATCGGCGTGGCCTACGGCCCGGCCCCCGGCTTCAGCTACCACGTCTCCCCCAACGGCGATTCCACCCGCAATTATGCCTGGTGGCCCTTGGGCCCCTACTTCGGAACCGAGATCCGCCTGGCCCAACCGCTCAACATCCAGCAACTCCGCAGCGGCCTTGCGGCGGCCCGCAGCGGCATCGCCGTGGAACAGGTCAAGCTCGGCGCCAAACGCCAGGACTATCTCAAGGAAGCCGCCGAATATTATCTCGGCTACGTCTTCGCCCGTCAGATGCGCGAACTGCTCGAACCGGCGCTGGCCAAGCTGGACCGGGCCGATTCCTCGATGCAGGCCAAGCTCGACAACGACGACGAGGACGCCAGCCAGTCCGACCTGCTGCAGCTGCGCGCCAACCGCCTCGGAGCCGACAAGGGACTGGAAGAGGCGCACCTGGGAGAGGAACGCGCCGAGAAGGGCCTGCGCTTCGTGCTCAAGCTCTCTCCGGAAGATCCCCTGCCCATCGCGGACAAGGAGATCTTCCCCTTCGAGGATCTGCCCTCCCTGGATTCGATGCGCGCCGTCTTCGCTCCTTCCGACCTCCAGCAACTCAAGGCCGGCATCGCCGCCAAGAAGGCTTTGCTGGATCTCCAGAAGGCCCAGATGGGCCCCACCATCGCGGTCTTCGCCGATCTTGACTACACCAAGGCATGGGTGGCCAACCGCGACCGCGCCAACAAGGACGTCCTGATCACAGACCCGATCAACACCATCGGCGGAAAAGTCGGCCTGGGATTCAGTTGGGAACTCAACTACTGGTCCAAGTCGCGCAACGCGGTCGAAGCCCAGCTGGAACTGGAGGCCCTGCGCCGCAAGGAAGTCTATGCCCGTGCAGGCCTGGACTCCAAGTTCTCCGAGGCATATGCCCGTTACGCCAGCAGCGGACGCAAGGTGAAGTTCACCCTGCGTGCCCGCGACGCGGCAGACAGCTGGCTCAAGGCCGTGGCCCTGCAGGTGGATGCCGACTCCACCCGCGAGCGCGACCTGATCGCCCCGTACCAGAAGTACCTGGATCTCCAGCACGAATACCTCGACGCCATCTACCAGCGCGACCTGCGTGCGCTCGAGGTCCTGCGACTGGCCAGCCTCCTGACCCCCGAGCGGCTGGTCCGCCGCAAGGAGGAGTGAGGCCCGCGCCTCAGAGCCCGGCGCGGATCCGGGCCGAGAGCGCGGCGTAGTCGTTGCCGAAGGCGTCGCGGAACGCTGCCGAATCGGCCTTGCCACCCGCAAGGCCGGAGAGGTAGCTGCGCATGGCTCCTCCTCCGTTGAGCATCCAAAGCTCCGTGGCCAATCGCAGGCTGTAGCGGTAGGCCACGCGGGCACGCCCTTCATCGAGATCGGTGAAGCTGGAACGACGCGGCAGCGAGTCGAGCCACTCCATGTGGGCCGCATCCGAGAGGCTTTCCAGCGTGTGTCCTTCCATACGCTGGGCCATGCCTTCGGTGTACCATAAGGGCACGCGCCCCTGCGAGGCCTCGGCCAGGAAGGCATGAGCCAGCTCGTGCCGCAGGATGGGCTGCAGACCGTTCTCGATCTTGTCCTGGGAAACCCGCACCTGCCCGTCGAAGAGAGCCCCGGCCCACTCCGGAAGCCCCGGACGCCCCGTGGTCCCGGGAGGCGCCAGCAGGATGCCCACCGCCTTGGTCGGCTCGATGCCCAGTTCCCCCTTCAGGTAGGTCCATGCCTGCTCCGCCTCGTCCAGCACCTTCTGTTCGGCACCCGGCGGGCATCCCGAAGGACAGCTCACGCGCAACCGCGGACTCTGGGCCGCGACCGTACCGCTGGCGGCATTCCCCGACTGGATCATCTCCCGCAGCGCATCGATCCCCGAGGCCTGCGGATCGGTCTTCTCCAAAAGCTCGAGCCAGTGCCGCGCCGCGGTCGCATCGCCCCGCTGGAGGCACAGCTGGATCAGCGGCGAGTAGCCCTGGACCTGGTGCGGGTGGGCTTCCAGCACCTTGCCCAGGATGTCCTCGGCAGCGGTGGCATGACCGAGACGGCTTTCTGCATAGCCTTCCAGCAGGAGCCCGTCCGAATCGTCCGGGGACTCCTGAAGCAGCTTGCGCGACAGTTCGAGGGCCTGCAGGGCCTCGTTCCCGCCGGCCAGGGCAAAACCACCCTCCAGCAGGATCTTGCGGCGGATTCCCGAAAGGGACGCGGGAAAGCCGGACTGCGCCTCGGAGCGCTGCAGGTAGATGAGGGCGCTGTCGGCCTGGCCGGCGCCCGAGAAGGCCTCGGCGGCGCCCTGCAGGAAGAGCACCTCCGCCGGATAGCGCACGCACGCGTCGGCGAAGATCCTGGCCGCACCCGCGTAGTCGCCCGCGCGGAAGCGCGACGAGCCGTCGTTCCATTCCGGCGGCATGTCGTGTCCCGCCGAGGGAAGTTCCCAGACCAGAGGCTGGCTCGGGGAGCCCGCCTTGTAGCGGCTGTACTTGCGCGCAGACTGCACAAGTAACAAGCCAACCACCACAAGAATTGCTATGGTGGCGAACGACAAAGTGCGAATGATTTTCTGCATCGGTTGCATTATGCATTATCTATTCGTATTTTCGCACCTCACTTTTCATTGTCCTTCGTTAGGAGAGCCAGAGACTATGACCGGAGTCGTCATTCGTAGCAACGAGTCGTTCGAGAAGGCCCTGCGCCGTTTCACCAAGACCTGCGAGAAGACCGGCATCATCAGTGATGTCAAGAAGGGCCAGTACTACGAGAAGCCCTGCGAAGCCCGCAAGCGCCAAGAGAACCAGGCCCGTCGCAAGGCCATCAAGGAAAACCAGTTCATCAACCCCGCCCGCTGATGTCGCTTTTCCTGACGCTGTCCGAGGACATCAAGAACGCCATGCGCGCCAAGGATCAGGACAAGCTCCTGGCCCTGCGTACATTGAGCGCCGATGTCAAGAAGATCGCCATCGACGCAGGTCGACGCGATCCCTCCGACGAGGACGTCCTGGCCGCTGCCGCCAAGGGGGTGAAGCAGCGCGAGGACTCCGCCGAACAGTTCCGCAACGCTGGCCGTGAAGAACTGGCTCAGATCGAGGCCGCGCAGTCGGCTTGGATCAAGGCCTATCTCCCGGAACAGATGGAGCTGTCCGCGATCGAGGCAGTCGTCCGGGAAACCATCGCCGAGGTGGGCGCCACCTCGAAGAAGGACATGGGGAAGGTCATGGCCGCGCTCATGCCCAAGGTCAAGGGTCGCGCCGACGGGAAGCTTGTGAACCAGGCGGTCCAGTCGCAGTTGCCTGCATAAGTCCTTCTCTGTTCAAGTGAAAAAGGGAGCCTCCGTCGGAGACTCCCTTTTTTGTTGCCCTCCCGCCCTGACAGATTCTGTCAAATCCAGGGAAGGGCACCTCCCCGCCCGCGGCGGGGCCGGGCTGCTCCAGGCTCGGCCCCGCTGCGCGGGGGCGGCCTGCGGCCCCCTTGCGCATCCCTGGCGCAAGCCCCCTCCGAACGATGTCCCACTCGCTGCAGTTCGCGGTCGACAAGCGCCCGGAAAAGGGGCAGAATGCGGAACACAGGATCTCCGCAGGACGCCGGCCCTCGCAGCTGTCGCCCCGGACAGGGAAAGAGGACGGATGCGGCCTTCGGGAACGGAAAGCGAAACGAGTCGACACTTCAGCGAGACCCCGTCGGGCCATCGCCGTCTGACCCTCCTGCTGTACGCCACCATGGCCCCTTGCCTCCTGGCGGCGATGCATTTCCTGGGCGACCCCTCCCGCGACCGCGGCGGGATCGAGCTCGCCGTCCTGTTGCTGCTCTCGACCAGTGCCCTCTGGGTCTACCTGAACAGGACACCTCGGACCCTGAGCTGGATCTATCCATCGGCCATTGCCCCAACGCTGTGCTGCTACCTTGCCTTCCTTGCCGGCGGAAAGCTGGGGATCCTCTTCCTCATGGCCATGATCTCCCCCATGATCTGGGTCGCCGCGATCCTTCCCGCCACCGTCGCCGTCGTCGCGCTCGCGACCGCCGTATCCTGCTGCCTGGCCGCGGCGCTCCGGCATTCGGCAAGCCCGGCGGAAGCCGCCGTCTGTACGTTCTTCTTCGGGATCGTATGCGCCATGCTGACCTGGGTCGTGCACCGGAAGTCGGCCAGCCTCCGCACCACCATCGCCCTCCAGGAAGCCACAGCGCAGGAACTGCGCCGCAACGAGGAGTCCTACCGCAACCAGTTCCTCCACAATTCCTCCGTCATGCTCCTCCTCGATCCCGAGACCGGCGACATCCTGGAGGCCAACGAAAAGGCCGTGGAATTCTACGGATACCCTCCCGGAACGCTTGCCGCGATGAGGATCGACCAGATCAACACCCGGAGCCTGCTGGAGATCACGGAGCAGATGAGCGCCATCCGGGAGAGCTCCGGCGCATGTTTCGAGTTCCGGCACCGCCTCGCCGACGGGACGATCCGGGACGTGGAGATCTCCAGCAGCCGGATCATGTTCCGGGGACGCCATACCCTGCACGCCATCGTCACCGACATCACCGAAAAGAAGAACCTGACCACACGTCTGGTCGCCGGCGAAGCGAACTTCCGCGCCTTCTTCGAGGCCGTCGAGGACCTCTTCTTCGTAGCCGACAAGGAAGGACGCCTCCTCTTTGCCAACGGCAGCGTCGCCACGACGCTGGGCTACGCGCCAAAGGAGCTGCAGGGCCTCTCCGCCCGCACCCTCCACCCCGAGGCCAACCACGAGGAGGCCGCCGCGACCTTCCGCGCCATGCTGGAAGGACGATGCAGGAACAGCTCGCTGCCGCTCCTTCGGAAGGACGGCTCCCTGCTGCCCGCCGAAACCAGGACCTGGCTGGGGAAGTGGAACGAACAGGAGTGCATCTTCGCCATCTCGAAGGACATCACCAGGGAGCAGGAATCCCTGGAGAAGTTCAACCGGATCTTCCTGGGAAATCCGGCCTTGATGGCCATCTCCTCGATTCCGAACCGGATCCTCCAGGACGTGAACGAGACCTTCGTGAAGACCCTCGGCTACGAACGGGAGGAACTCCTGGGCAGGACCTCGCTCGAACTGGGACTCTTCGCACAGCCCGAGATGCACCACGAGATCAGCAGACGGCTCCTCGAAACGGGACGCATCCGGGACATCGAGACCAGGATGTGCGCCAAGGACGGTCGCATCCTCGACGGTCTCTTCTCCGGAGAGGTCATCGAAAGCTCGGGGAAGCGGTTCTTCCTGACCGTCATGATCGACATCACGGCCCGCAAGCGCGCCGAGCAGCAACTCGAGGAGACCGTCGCCGCCCTCAACAAGTCGACGGCGACGGCACACTCCCTGGCCGCGGAAGCCTTCCTGGCGGCGCAGGCCAAGAGCGAGTTCCTGGCCACCATGAGCCACGAGATCCGCACCCCCATGAACGGCGTGATCGGCATGACCGGTCTGCTGCTGGACACGGCCCTCGACCAGGAACAGAGGCGCTATGCGGAAATGGTGCGCAACAGCGGGGAATCCCTCCTCGAGATCATCGACGACATCCTGGACTACTCCAAGATCGAATCCGGCAAGTTCTCCCTCGAGATCCTGGACTTCGATCTCAGGTTCATGCTCGAGGATTTCGCCGACTCCCTGGCCCTTCGGGCAAGCCAGAAGGGCCTCGACTGGAACTGCATCCTGGAGAAGGACGTTCCCTTGGACCTCCAAGGCGACCCTGGACGACTGCGCCAGATCCTGACCAACCTGGCCGGAAACGCCCTGAAGTTCACAAGCTCCGGAGAAGTCGCCTTGAAGGTGACTGTGAGCGAACGCTCCGATTCGGAAGTCCTGCTGCGCTTCTCGGTCCAGGACACGGGGATCGGGATCCCCGACGACAAGATCGGCAACCTGTTCGAGAAGTTCACCCAGGTCGACTCCTCCACCAACCGCAAGTTCGGAGGCACCGGCCTTGGCCTTGCCATATCCAAGCAGCTGGCCGGCATGATGGGCGGCGAGATCGGCGTGGCCAGCGCTTCTGGAAGCGGCTCGACCTTCTGGTTCACGGCACGCTTCGGCCTCCATGACGGCAGTGTCCTCCCCTCCCCCGCCATCCCGGAGGAGCTGCGCGGCCGCAGCGTCCTGATCGTGGACGACAGTTCTTCGGCTTGCGAACAACTTTCCATCCTCGTCGAGTCCCTCGGGATGCACGCAACGACAGCTCCGGACGGCCCGAGCGCCCTTCAGGAACTCTACGCGTCCGCCACCGCAGGCGATACATTCGACGTGCTGCTCATCGACCAGGCTCTGACCGGGATGTCCTGCGGGAACCTCCGCAGCACGGTCCGGGCCGATCTTCGATTCGATGCCGTCCGCATCGCCTTGTTGACATCCATTTCCCGTCCCGACACCCTGGAGAGTTTCGACGGCAGCCTGCAGAAGCCCGCGCACAGGAGCGAGCTGCTCACACTCCTGCACAGGTTTCTCTGTCCGAATTCCTCTACGCCCCCTTCGCTTCCCACCAGCACAGACCTCAGTCCGGCCGACAGCCATGCCCCAGGCGCCCAGGCACCGGGACGGCACCTGCGGATCCTGCTGGTCGAGGACAACACGATCAATCTCCAGGTCGCCAAGGGAATGCTCAAGAAGCTCGGCTACGTGGCGGAGACCGCATGCAGCGGCAAGGAAGCCCTCCACGCCCTGGCCACGATGCCCTTCGACCTGGTCCTGCTGGACTGCCAGATGCCCGAGATGGACGGATACGAAGTCACCAAGGTCGTGAGAAGCCCCGGCTCATGCGTCCTGGATGCCGGGATTCCCATCATCGCCATGACCGCCAACGCGATGCCGGGCGACCGCGAGAAGTGCATCGCCGTGGGCATGAACGACTATCTCTCCAAGCCCATCGATCCGAAGATCCTGTCCCAGAAGATCAAGGCCTGGTCAGGCGAGCGCGACGGCGCACTCCCGGACCTGACAGCAATACAGACTCCGGCACATCCCGCGGAGGAACCGTTCCTGGCGCTCGATCGATTCGTGGGACGCCTGGACGGGGATGTCGAACTTGCCATGACGCTCCTCGCCGACCTCCCGGAAAGCCTCGAGCAGCACGCCGCCGAATTGCAGCAGGCCGTCGCAGATGCCGACCACAACGCAGCCAGGGCGCTCCTGCACCTGATGAAGGGCATGAGCCGCAACACCGACTGCACGCGCCTGGGAACCTTGCTGACCTCGATGGAACGTGACATCGACGACCCTAACAGCCTGTCCAGCCGGATGCCCGAGCTCCGCATCACGATGGCCGCCACCGTCGAGGCGATCCTCCACGCCCTCGAAGGGCGACCGGTGCCGATGCCCTGAACTTCGGGCATCGCCGGATCGCGAAGGATGCGATCGACAAGCCTCCGCAATGTTGTCAAAATGGATCGACACATCCGCAGATCCACGGTCCGAGACATGGCCACCGTGAATGAGGAAACCATCATGCCGATGCAGCAGAGAAGCAAGGGGGCCGAAGCCTTCTTCAACGAAAGTCCGGAGGGCCATCGCCGCCTGATCCTTCTCCTGTACGCCCTTGTCGGTCCCTGCTTCCTGCTGGCGATGCACCTGCTTTCCCTGCCGAGCCCGAGGAAGACGCTCCTGCTTTCCGTCGTGACCTTCCTGATCGTCACGGGAGGAGCATGGGTCGCGCTGCGCCGCCGCCCCGGAACCGCGAGCTGGATCTATCCCGTCTCGTTTTCTCCGACCCTCTGCTGCGGCCTGGCCTTCGCGCAATGCGACGACCATGGAATCGCCTTCTTGATCGTCATGGTCGCCCCCATGATCTGGGCCGCCGCCATCTTCCCCGCCCTCGTCTCCCGGACAGCCTGGATCACCGCGCTGGGGTGCTGCTTCGGGGCGGCACGACTCCATTCCGGCAATCTCGCGGCCGCGTTCGTCAATGCGGCCATATTCGGGCTCATCACCGGGCTGGTGGCCTGGGTCGTCAACCGGAAGGCCACGCTCCTTCGGGAGAACGAGGAGTCCTACCGCAACCAGTTCAGGCACAGCTCCTCGGTCATGCTCCTCGTCGATCCCGAGACCGGAGACATCCTGGACGCCAACGAGAAGGCGCTGGTATTCTACGGCTACTCCCATGCCGAGATCACCTCCTTGAAGATCGACCGGATCAACACCCTCAGTCCCGCCGAGCTCAAGGTACAGATGGACTCCGTTCCCCCGAATGCCGGCGGGCACTTCGAGCTCACGCACCGCCTGGCGGACGGCTCGATTCGCCACGTGGAGGTCTCGAGCACCCACATTCCCTTTCGGGGCCACCCCGCGCTCCACTCCATCGTCACGGACGTAACGGTCCGCCTGTCCGCGCAATCGCAGGCGTCGAACGCCAACGAACGCCTCAAGCTGGCCACCGAAGCCGGAGGCGTGGGCATCTGGGACTATGACATCGTCGAGAACGTGCTGGTCTGGGACGAACAGATGTACCGGCTCTACGGCATCTCCGCCGAATCGTTCGGCGGCACCTACCAGGCCTGGGTGGACGGGGTCCACCCGGAGGACCGGGAGCGGGGGGATGCCGAGATCCGGAGGGCCATCACCGGGGAGAATCCCTTCGACACCGAGCTCCGCGTCCTGTGGCCCGACGGCCGGACGCGCCACGTCCGAGCTAAGGCCGAGGTCAAGCGCGACGGGGATGGGAAGGCGCTGCGGATGGTCGGGACCAACTGGGACATCACCGATTTGAAGTGCGCGACGGAACGCCTGGCCTCCAGCGAGGAGAACTTCCGCACCTTCTTCGACACGGTCGAGGACCTCATCTTCGTGGCCGACCAGCAGGGCTCCATCGTCCTCACCAACCAAGCAGTGGTCCACAAGCTCGGCTACAGCGCCGAGGAACTCGGAGGGATGCATGTCCTGGCGGTGCACCCGGAAAGCAAGCAAGCCGAGGCGGAGGCGATCTTCGGCGACATGTTCGCCGGGAAGCGCGACTCCTGTCCCCTGCCGCTGAACCGGAAAGACGGCTCCCGGCTTGCTGTCGAGACCCGCGTATGGTTCGGCAAGTGGGATGGCAAGCCGTGCATCTTCGGGATCTCCAAGGACCTCAGCAAGGAACTGGAGTCGCAGGAGAAGTTCAACCACATCTTCCAGGCCAATCCAGCCATGATGGCCATCTCCTCCCTTTCCGACCGGTGCTTCACCGACGTGAACGAATCGTTCCTGAAGACGTTGGGATACGAGCGAAGCGAGGTGCTGGGAAAGAGCGCCCTCGAACTGGGGCTCTTCGTCGACCCCGAGGAGCAGTTGGGGATCGGCGAAAGCCTGAAGCAGACGGGACACATCCGGGACATCGAACTCAAGGTGCGGACCAAGGACGACCGCATCCTCCACGGTCTCTTCTCCGGAGAGACCGTGGAGGATGCGGGGAAACCCTGCTTCCTGACGGTCATGATCGACATCACCGCCCGAAGAAATGCCGAACGGGAACTCGAAGCGACCATCGAAGCCCTCAACGAATCGACAGCGATGGCCAACTCGCTGGCCGCCGAGGCTCGCGCCGCCAACGAGGCAAAGAGCGACTTTCTGGCCACCATGAGCCACGAGATCCGCACTCCCATGAACGGCGTGATCGGCATGACCGGTCTGCTGCTGGGCACAGAGCTCGACACCGAGCAAATCCGCTTCGCCCAGACCATCCGGGCCAGCGGCGAATCCCTGCTGGAGATCATCAACGACATCCTGGACTACTCCAAGATCGAGTCCGGCAAGTTCTCCCTCGAGATCCTGGACTTCGACCTTCGGCTCATGCTCGAGGACTTCGCCGATTCCCTCGCCCTGCGCGCCAGCGAACAGAATCTCGACTGGAACTGCGTCATCGAGCAGGACGTCCCGCTCGGTCTCAAGGGAGACCCCGGACGGCTGCGCCAGATCCTGACCAACTTGGCCGGCAACGCCCTCAAGTTCACAAGCTCCGGCGAAGTGGCCGTAAGCGTAAGCGTCTGCGAAAAGTCCGAGCACGATGTCCTGCTGCGCTTCTCGGTCAAGGACACCGGGATCGGCATCCCCGCCGACAAGATCGGAATCCTGTTCGACAAGTTCACCCAGGTCGATTCCTCCACCAGCCGCAAGTTCGGAGGCACGGGCCTGGGGCTTGCCATTTCCAGGCAACTGGCCACCATGATGGGAGGCGAAGCCGGTGCCACCAGCGTCGAGGGCCAGGGCTCGACCTTCTGGTTCACCGTCCGCTTCGGTCTCGCTGGCGACCTCGGCGTCCCCGATCTAGAGGTCCCGGAAGAGCTCCACGGCCGCACCGTGCTCATCGTAGACGACAACGCATCGTCCTGCGAGATGCTCTCGATCCTGATCGAGTCCTTCGGCATGCGGCCGGCGACCGCTCCAGACGGCCCCAGCGCCTTGCAGGAGCTCTACGCTCGCTTCGACCGGCAAGAGCCTTTCGACGCGATCCTGGTCGACCGCGACCTGACCGGCATGAACGCCGCGATCCTGCGCAACATCATCCGCGCCGACTCCCGCTTCGAGGCGACCCGCCTCCTCCTGACCGCCCCCTTGGCCTGTCCCGGCGACAAGGAAAGGAGCTCGGCAGCGGGCTTCGACGGCAGCCTGCAGAAACCCATCCACCGGCAGGACCTGCTCCAGCGCCTCCAAGCACTGCTTTGCCCCGATTCCTCCACGCTCCCTGACCTCTTCTCCACCCCGGCCCAGCGCTCGCAGCGCGACACCGTCGCCCGTACGGAAGGGAAGCCAGCACGGATCCTGCTGGTGGAAGACAACAGCATCAATGTCATGGTCGCCAAGGGAATCCTCACGAAGCTGGGCTATTCGGTCGAGACCGCCTTGAGCGGGGAGGAAGCCCTCTACGCCTTGGCCACGATGCCCTTCGACCTGGTCCTTCTCGATTGCCAGATGCCGGAGATGGACGGCTACGAGGTCGCCGCGACCATCCGGGCAGGCAATGTCGTCCACGATGATCAAGACATCCCGATCATCGCCATGACCGCCAACGTGATGCCGGGCGATCGGGAGAAGTGCCTCGCCGCTGGCATGAACGACTACGTCTCCAAGCCCATCGACCCGCAGCTCCTCGATCAGAAGCTCCATGCCTGGCTGGGAGAACGGATCAGGGCCATCCCCGCCAAGCCCTCATTGCCCGCGACCCGCCCCGCGGAAGCGCCCTCCCTGTCGATCGGGCATTTCCTTGCGCGACTGGACGGCGACACGGATCTCGCCATCACGATCCTTTCCAGCCTTCCCGAAAACCTGAGGCAGCAAGCGGACTCGCTGCAGCAAAGCCTTGCCAGCGGCGACCATGTCGCGACGAAGGCGCTCTTGCATCGCATGAAGGGCACGAGCGGCAACACCGATTGCACGCAGCTTGAATCCCTGCTGACCTCGATGGAGCACGACCTCGAGGAGCCGGGCCGCCTGGCCTGCCGGATACCCGAGCTCCGCATCACGCTGAACGCCACGGTCGATGCGATCGATACCGCGCTCAAGAGCGGCTTGAAGCCGACCTGAGGATCGGGCGCATCCCCGGACACGCCGGGGTCGCCGTCCTGCAGGCTACCCTCCGGTCGGCCCCCGTCACGATCGCCGTTTCCGGGGGCGGGCTTGCGCCCCCTTCCGACCGGCTTGCGCATTCCTTCTACCAGTCCCCTCCGCCTCGGGTCGTCTTGTCCGGACTGATCGGCATGGCTGCTCCCGTGGTCCGCTCCTTGGGCGCTCCCGCCGCACGCATCGGTTCACGGTTGCGGTAACGGGGCAGGCCTTCCGCCTCGGCCGCCGCCACGCCGTCGCGCCGCGCCTTGGCCGTATCCACCGCAATCGAAACCGGCACCTCGGCCTCGGCCGGCAGGGGAGGAGGAAGCACCGCCGCTTCCTGCGCCATTGCCGCCATCGCCCCCATCGCCACGAACAGCATCCAGACTTTCATCGCTCCCCCTCTTTCTGCACCCTTGAGTCGCCAAGCATCCCAGTGCGGTTCACTTCGCGACACGCTTTCATTTCGTTTCGCGGGAGTGCGCGAGAGAGCTACATTCCGATTCATGAGCAAGGACAAGATCCCCTTCACGCAGGAGGGGTATGACCGTATTGTTTCCGAGCTGGAACGCTACAAGAAGATTGAGCGCCCCGCCATCATCATCGCCATCCAGGAAGCGCGCGCCCAAGGCGACCTTTCCGAAAACGCCGAGTACGACGCGGCCAAGGAGAAGCAGGGGCACATCGAGGCCCGCATCAACGACTACGAAGACAAGATCGCCCGCGCCGTGATCATCAAGGCCAACACAGCCGACTCCGAGACCGTGATCTTCGGAGCCCAGGTGACGGTCGAGGACACGCTGCTCAAGAAGGAGATCGTGTACACGCTGGTCGGACCCGAGGACGTGGATCTCCTGCAGAACCGCATCTCGATCCAATCCCCAATCGGCAAGGCCCTGATCGGCAAGCGCAAGGGCGACAGCGTCGAGGTCACCACCCCGCGCGGCGTCAAGACGCTCGTCATCAAGTCCTTCCGCTAAGGAAGCGTGGCCGCTCCCCTCGTACTGATCACGGGAGACAACCCTCCCGAGCGCCAGGCCCAGGAAGCCAAGGCGCTGGCCTCCTGGCTGGGCGAGGCCAACGACGCCATGGGACGCACCGTGTTCCAAGGCGCCGAGACACACCCCGACAATCTCCTCACGGCCCTGACCCCGTCGCTCTTCGCCTCGAAGAGCGCGGTCGTCGTGCGCGGTGCCCAGGAGTGCCCTGTCGCCGTGGTCGAAGTGCTCAATGCCCAGGTCCAGGGCGCGCTCGAGAGCGACATCGCGGTGATCGTGGTCGGGGACAAGGGCCCCAACGCCACCACCAAGGCCGGCAAGGCCTTCGCCGCCCTGGTCAAGAAGCTGGGCAAGGAGATCCCCTGCGCCGCCCCCAAGGTGCAGGAGCTTCCCGGCTGGGTGGCCCGCATCTGCAAGGACCGCTTCCATCGCGGCATCGACCGGATCGCGGCCGAGCTCCTGGTGGAACGCGCCGGCACCACGGATTACCGCGCCGTGGGCGAGACGCTCGGCGACCTGGAACGCGAACTCGAGAAGCTCGACGGCTGCCTGGATGCCGGCCAGCCCATCAGCCTGAAGCTGGTCGAGGACCTGGTGGGCGACCGCCGTCCCGTAAGCCTTCAGGACCTCCAGAACGCCCTGCTCACGCGCCGCCCCGCTGCGGCCGTGGACGCCTGGCACCGCCTGCGCCACGAGGGCCTTCCCGCTTTCCTGCTGGCACAGACCTGCTATTCGGATTTCCTCTCCGCCTACCGCCTGCGGGTGGCCATGGATCAGGGACTGGGCTTGCGGGAAGCCGCCAGCGCCCTGGGCATCAACTCGTGGGTGCTGGAGAAGCGCGGCCTGGGGGCCGCCGCCAAGAACCGATCCATCGAACGCTGGCGCCGCGATCTCCTCAAATTGTGCCAGATGGAAGCCGCCGACAAGCGCGGAGGCTATCCTTTCGAGCATCAGCTCGATCTTGAGTTCTATCAGCTCGCCCGATAGGAGTGTTCCAATGAGCAAGGTATCGACAGGTTGCGAAGGCTTGGACAAGATGCTCCACGGAGGTCTGGTCGAAGGGTACTGCACGGTCCTGGAAGGATCGGCCGGGACCGGCAAGACCACGCTGGGCCTGCAGTTCCTCATCGACGGAATGAAGAAGGGCGAGCCCGCCATCGCGATCACCTTCGAGGAGTTCCCCGAGCAGTGGTACGAGCATGCGCTCGAGCACGGCTGGGACCTGCGCGAATGGGAGAAGAAGGGCCTCCTGCACATCTCCTTCTCCGATCCCCAGACCTTCCTGGACGACCTCGAGGACCTCGACGGCCGCATCGCCGGGCTCGTGGACGAGCTGGGCGCCAAGCGCATCCTGGTCGACAGCGTGAGCCACTTCGAGCGGCTGACCGACGACCCCTCGCTCCTGCGCCGCATCGAGACCGAGCTGGTCAACGCCCTCAAGCGCGAAGGCCTGACCTCGATCCTCCTCAAGGAGAATCCCCACGTTCTGGGTGGCTGGGACAAGGGCGACACCCGCATCGCCTTCGTGGCCGACGCCTTCGTGACCCTTCGCTACATCGAGTCGCAGAGCGAGATCAAGCGCGGCATCTCGGTGCTGAAGATGCGCGGCAGCGACCACGACAAGTCCATCCGCCAGTACCGCATCCAGACGGGCGGCGTGAGCGTGGGCGAACCGTTCCAGGGCGTGCTGGGCCTGTTCGCCGGCTCCACCCAGAACAGCTGATGGCCCGGCTCGAACGCTACGACGAGGCCTGGGTCCACCACCCCGACGCCGCCGAGGGAAGGCAGGTCGTCATGGGCTCCTCCGAGTCCCAGCACCTGCACCGCGTGCTGCGCCTGGGCACCGGCACCAAGCTCACCGTCACCGACGGTGCCGGCTCCGTCCATGACGCCGTCCTCTCGAACTCCGATCCGCGCGCCTGCTCGGTCGACGTGGGTCCGCGCCTGGACACCCAGCCGCGCCCACGCCTGTCCATGGCCCAGGTCCTCCTGAAGCTGCGCGCCGTCGAGGACGTGTTCGACCTCTGTGCCCAGACCCCGCTGCGCGCCTTCCAGCCCCTGTGGAGCGAACACTGCCAGCTCCCCAAGGCAAGCGACATGGAAGGCCAGCTCGAGCGCCTGCGCCGCAAGGCATCCTCGGCCATCTGCCAGTCCAAGCAGGCCTGGATCTGCGAGATCCTCCCGCCCGTCGAGTTCGGACAGTTCCTGTCAAACCTCCCGGAAGGCGAGACGCTCTGGATGTGCGACGCCACCGGCGAGGAGGGACCCCAAGCCCCGACGCCCGGCTGGATCGCGATCGGCCCCGAAGGGGGTTTCTCGGTCCGCGAACTGGAGTCCGCCCGCGCCGCCGGGGCCCGCATGCTTTCGTTGGGCAGCACCCGCCTGCGCGCCGTGGCCGCCGGTCTCTACGCCCTGGGACGCCTCTCGGCCTGAGCACGCGTCTCCGGCTCCCGTCGGAACAGTCGCCTGCGAGCTACCTTGGAGAGAGGAAGGACCCATCATGTCTCCCATGCTCTTCGAAGCCCGCACCGTCGGCCGCAGCGTCGACCTCAACCGCCTCGGCAGCCACTTCGGCATCCGCCACCGCTACACCTGGGAAGAGCCCCTCTGGCTCGACGCCAGCCGCCTGCGCGGCATCCTGCGCGAGCCGGAGGGCCGCGGCGCATGGATCTTCTCGTTCGGGGCCGTGGTCTTCACCAACTGCCAGCCCCACGAGATCCACGACATCCTCCTCTACCTCGCCCCGCACGAACCGGCCCTGGCCGCGGAGCAGGCGACCATCTACCAGGACAGCTACGCCCTGGTGGTGGACGAGTCGGCCCGGGAGGGCTTCGACTCCGAGGAGATGACGGTCAGGTCCCTGGAGGACTGGCATCCCGAGATCCTGGCCACGGTGCTGGCGAAATCCGTGGCGCTGGAACGCGTGGAGGCCTCGCTGGACACCACCCTCGACCGCTTCGAGGAGCGTCTGGAGCGCCTGGAGAAGGGACGTCTGGAGACCAACGACCGGGTGCTGGCCCAGGACGCGGCGCGGATCCTGCGGCTGGAGCACGACTCGATCTCCTACCTGGGGATCCTCGACAAGCCCGACCTCACCTGGAACAACGACGCGGCCGAGAAGCTCTACCAGTCCCTCTCGCGCCAGTTCGAGCTCAAGGACAGGAACGACGCGGTGCGCCGCAAGTCCGAGGTGCTCAAGGACATCAACAGCACATTCTCGGACCTCGCCCACGCGCGCCGTTCCACCCGTCTGGAGTGGGTGGTGATCCTGCTGATCGCCTTCGAGATCCTGATGGCCCTGCTCGCGCCCCTTTGGAAGTGGTTGACCCACGGCTGACCATGGCCGCGTTGATTTGACAATTTCTGTCATCTCGTCGCCTGCGGCCGTGCCGCCCGCGGGGATTGGTACCTTTGCCCGGGTGAACGAGACAAAGACTCCAGGAACCTTCGACATCGCCGCCAAGAGCGGGCGCGCCCGCACCGGCGTGCTGCACACCGCCCACGGCCCCATCCGCACCCCCGCCTTCATGCCGGTGGGCACGGCCGGCTCGGTGAAGTCCCTCTCCAACCCGGAGATCGAGGCCACCGGCGCCGACGTGATCCTGGGGAACACCTACCACCTCTGGCTGCGCCCGGGCTGCGACTTCCTGCGCGACTGGGGCGGCCTGCGCACCTTCTCGGGCTGGAACAAGGCCCTGCTCACCGACTCGGGCGGCTTCCAGGCCTGGAGCCTCTCCAGCATCCGCAAGATCGACGACGAGGGCATCACCTTCCGCTCGCACCTGGACGGGGCGAAGCTTCGCTTCACCTCCGCGACGGTGCTGGACGCCCAGCGCGCCATCGGCGCCGACATCATCATGGCGCTGGACGAGTGCACTCCTTCGGATGCAGACATCCCCACCGCCACCCGCTCCTGGGAGCGCACCCTCTCCTGGACACGCACCATGGCGGAGCTGTGGCACAAGGATCCCACCGCCCACGGCCATCCCCAGCTGCTCTTCGGCATCGCCCAAGGCGCCCTGCACGAGGGAATCCGCGAGCGTTCCTGCAGGGAGCTTGCCGAGCTGGACCTGCCGGGCCTTGCCATCGGCGGCCTCTCCGTGGGCGAGCCCGAACCCGAGATGTACCGCATCGCCTCGATCTGCACCGAGGTCCTTCCCGAGCACAAGCCCCGCTACGTGATGGGCGTCGGGACGCCGCGCAACCTGCTCGAACTGATCGACCTGGGCGTGGACATGTTCGACTGCGTGATGCCCACCCGCAACGCCCGCAACGGCATGGTCTTCACCTGGAACGGCTCGTTCCACTACAAGGCCGCCAAGGTCGCCAAGGACCCCCGTCCCTTCGATCCCGACTGCACCTGCCTCGCCTGCAGCAGCCACTCGCGCGCCTACCTGCGCCACCTGTTCGTGGGCGGCGAGATCCTGGCCCTGCGCATGGCCACCGCGCACAACGTCCACTTCTACCAGGAGCTGATGGACCGCTCGCGCAAGGCGATCGCGGACGGCACCTGGCCGGAGTTCAAGCGCACCACCCTGGAACGCCTGGAACGCAAGGGAGAACCCGCATGAAGAACCTGATCCTGCTCGCTGCCCTGACCACCCTGGCCCCCATGGCCGTCGCCAAGACCCCCAAGACCTCGGCAGCCCGCCCGACCAAGGTGGAAGCGGCCCTTTCCCCCGTCGTCCTCAAAAAGTCCGTGAAGCTGGACCTGGAGATCGCCGACAACGACTCCCTGCGCACCCAAGGCCTTTCGGGGCGTCGCACCCTGGACTGGGACCGCGGCATGCTCTTCGTGTTCCCCAACAGCGCCCCGCGCAGCTTCTGGATGATCGACTGCCACTTCGACATCGACGTGGCCTACATCACCCAGGCGGGAGTGGTGAGGGAAGTCGTGCCGATGCGCATCCAGCCGGGCGTCCCGATGGACCAGCTCGACCGCTATCCTTCGAGCACCGCCGACATCGCCTACGCCCTGGAGACCAACCGCGGCTGGTTCCAGGCTCACGGCATTGCCGAGGGTGACACGCTTGCCGCCCTGACCCGCTGGAAGACCCGACGCTGAAAAGACCTGGACGCCTGGGGGCTAGCTTCCCACGCGCTCCAGAATCCCGTACTTCAAAAGCCACAGCACCATCTCGTCGACCTCGTCGGCGGGATGCGCCAAGGACGACGCAACGCCACGGCGCAAAGACTCCAGCGTCTGCGGACCGCTGCGCTCCAGCCCCAGCACCAGGGCATCCATGAGGGCACCGCTTGCCAGGGGCGCCAGATCGCTCCAGGTCGCCGGCATCGGCAAGCTCCCGGAGACGATGCTGCGCCCCAGCGCACCGACCGCCAGCATCTGCCCGGATTTGACGGAATCTGTCGCATAGCCCGCGAAGACCTCCCACGGGTCCATCGCGGCGACCTTGGTTCCCGGCAGGGACGAAGCCGCCGCGACCTGGGCAAGATCCTTCCAGACCGCTTCCATGCGGCGCACCACGACCTCCCAATGGAAGTTCGCGCGCGCCCGGCCCCTTGCGGCCGCTCCCAACTCCTGCGCCATGCGCGGCGATGTCGCAAGCTCGACCATCCGCGTCACCAGGATGCCCATGTCCACCGCGACGCCCTGGGAAAGGCTCAACTGGGCCAGGTCCGGCTCCAGCACCTCGCGCAAGGCAAGCACGCGTTCCGAGGGACGGTTCCACCAGGTCGGGATGCGGAAGCCGCTCACGCCGTCCTCGACGAGGTCCTTGTAGCCGTCCCAGTCCGAGACCACGCACGGAAGTCCCGCCGCCATGGCCTCCACCACCGAAAGCCCGAAGGTCTCCTGATGGTTGTCCACCGGGGAGACGAAGGCGTCGGCGGCCGCATAGAGCGCGGCACGGTCCCCGTCGGTCGGATCCTTGAGCAGGTGCACGCGATCGGAAAGGCCCAGTTCGTCGATCACGGCCTGGAAGGCGGCACGGGATCCTTCCTCGCAACCTCCGGCCAGAAGCAGCCGCACCTCGGGCACCTGACGGCGCACCTGATGGAAGGCATAGAGGAGAGGGGCGAGATCGGCCTTGGTCGAGGCGCTGATCCGTCCGAACCACAGGAACACGAACTCGTTCCCGACCCCGATCGCCTCGCGCGCCTCGGTCTTGGGAGGCAGATGGAAGAACTCCTCGCCGATCCCCAGCGGCACGTTCTCCAGGCGTCCCTCGAAACCGCCCGAGAAGGCCAGCTGCCGGCGCACGACCTCGAGACCCGCCGTGGAGCTGCACAGCAGCGCGTCGCAGGGAAGGAACGGAGAAGAGGCGAAGCCGCGCATCCGCTCGACCATCTCGGGACCGTTCAGGCTGTGGACAATTCCTGTCATCGCCACGGCACGAGGCGCGTAGCGGGCCCGCAGTTGCGCCAGCCCCGGCAGGTAGCGGCTCCATCCGGCACTGTGCCAGTGCCCAATCTCCCCGCGCGCCAGAACCTGGGGAAGCTCCACATGCAAGCCCAGCGTCAGGCGCTTGCGCAAGGGCTCCGGAAGCCATCCGTCCAGCAGCGCCTCGAGACGCGCCCGCTCCGCCACCGTCGGACAGTAGAGGCGGAGTTCCTCGAACGTGCCGTATTCCAGCAGGGCCTGGAGCATCCCCGCGTTCGCAGAAAGACGCCCGAGCCGGAGATCGGCACGGGCGCCTTCGAGAAAGGTGTCGAGGGACCCGAGGATCATCGGGTCCCGTCGAGGGTCGTCATCGCTTGACGCCGACCTTGACGATGTAGTTCTCCACGCTGCTCTGGACCGTGCCGGTCTGGACCTCGTAGTTGGTCAGGTCGCGCTGCACCACGAAGCGCACCATGTACACGCCGTTCACCGCAAGCGAGCCTTCCTTCGAGGTTCCGTTCCAGGAAATGCCGATGGAGGCTTCCCCCAGGCGATTGGGTTTGGCCGAGGCGATGTAGTCCTTGGTGATCCTCACCTGGTAGTCGTTCAGGTACACGCCGGCGTTGTCGTAGATGTAGAGGTGCACGACGGCCGGCATGTTGGACGAGAAGGTGAACTCGGTGCGACCGGGAAGCGGATTGGCCTTGACTGGCCCCACCACGAAGGGTGCGCCGGTCCCGCCGGGAGTGAAGATCGGCTGGTTGACACCGATGAGCGGCGCCAGGATGCGCGGACGCAGTTCCACCACGATCGTCGACTTCGATTCGGTTCCCGTCACGTTGCCGGATAGGTCCGTGATCGACTTCCCTGGTGCCAAGCGGATCGAATCCCCCACCTCGGGCATGTTCTCATCCAGCGGAAGCACCGGGATCCGCCACGTTCCGGTCGCGGAATCGTAGGTGACCTCGCCCGTCTTGAAGGTCACGGTCACGGAGCTGTCCGATCCCTTGGGCCTGTAGGTGAACACCAACAGGCTGTCGAACTTCACCGGCTCCGAGGCCTTGATCACCAGGGTGTCCGGCGTCTTGCCCGTGCGGTCGCTGGTCTTGATGATGCCTGCGCTGGAGACCACCGGGGCCGCGCTGTCGGCCAAGGCGAACTTCGAAGCATCACCCACCGGATTGATCACCCGGGCGATGGTTCCGGGAGCCACCGACGTCACGTTCTCGCCCCAAGGCTCGATGGTGAAGCCCACGAACCCGTCCTCGAGCTTGCCCACCTTGTAGGTGCGAACCTTGGTCGGATCGCCAGCCGGATCGCCGACCTCGATGATGGTGCCTTCCTCGGGCGGAACCGTGAAGATCATGGCCACGCTGTCGATGCGCCCGTCGTGATCCCGATCGTAGTAGGCCGAGACGTACGGAGGGCGCGGCAGGCCGTGGATGGGCACGAAGGGATGGTTGACACTGGGCTTGTTGAACGAACTTGTCGAATCGAAGACCGAATCGGCCACCGAGAGGCGAACCCAGTCACCGGGAACAGGACGGTAGGTCGAACCCGTACCGATGACGATCCGGCAGTCGGAGACCTCCTTGCAACCGATCAGCGAAAGCACCTTCACCGAGGAGTCGGCGACGATGGTCTTGCCGCGCTTGAACTGCACGATCAAACGTGCCTTGTGGGTCGGATCGATCTGCGCTTGGATCACCTGCTCGGACGGAACGATCCGCAGCGTATCGGGGTTCGTGGCCGTGTTGGCATTGTCGCGAAGCCAGGAGGAATCCAGCAGCACCGGACCGACACTGTCGCCCATGAAGAAGCGGTAGGTGGTCGGATCGTCGGCATTGCCCAACTGCACGCCAAGCGGCGTCTTGTACTTGACGATCGAACCGGTCACACCGTAATCGAAGGGCGGGAAGCTCACCTTCCACCGCAGCGAATCCTTCGAGGTGGAATCCAACTGGCAGGTCGAGGTCAGGGCCGTCTTGCGGTTGTCCGTCGTGTCAGGCCAGTAGAAGACGAACTGAGGGCAGTTGCCGCGCGGGTTCTGCGTGTACTTGAGCAGAGCCGTCTCGACGCGCCCGTCGCCGTTGGTGTCCAGGTACCATCCCTTCAGGGGAGGACGGATGCCTGCCTTGACCACGATCCAGGGATTGAGGTCGCCTGCATAGTTCTTGCTGGCGCTGACATCCTGCACCAAGCCACCCTTGCTGCCCGGAGTCACGCGCAGCGAGTCGCCGCGCTGGATGGCATTGGCGGCGGCGTTGGGGACCACCAAAGTGATCACGCCGTTCTTCACCGAGACCACTACGGAGCCTTCGGGGAAGGTGAAGGGCAGTTCCCCATGCTTGAGCTGGAAATCGAAGCTGGCGCTGTCGCCGGCCTTGGTGCCTCCTGCGGCTTCGCTGAGATCGACCACCAGCGTGTCCATGCCGGTGCCGTTCATGTCGAAGTGCAGCAGCGCATTGCGGGCCACCGGACCGATGCTGTCCCGGATGCGCACCTTGATGAGCCCATCGTTGAAATACGCAGTATCAGCGGGACCGGCGGTACGGTAATGCGTCCAGGTCGCGGTCGTGTAGCTTCCCTTGCTCACGCCATAGGGGCTGGGCAACGGCAGACGGAGGATGGAATCGCCCGGGCCCGAAGCGTCCGTCACACGCACGCCCCAGTTCTGAAGCATGGCAGATGTCACGGTCAGGGTCTCGGCCGGAGCCACACCCCAGCGCACCAGGATGCGTTCCGGGTAGGCCCCAAGCGGGCTCTGGAACCAGATGACCAGCGAGTCGCCGTTGCCGTCCCCGTCCCGATCGAAGATCAAGGCATCCTTGGGATAGAAGCGGCCCGTGATGGTCGTGGGAGGAGTGGTGCAACCATTGGTCGCCGTGTTGCCCCAGAGGTCGGTGACGTAGTTGCGATCCTTGGTTCCCGGCAGCATCAGGGTGTCGTTCGGGACGATCTGCAAATCCTGACCGAGGAACTCGAAGGAGTAGCCGTGCTTGGCCGAATCCACCAAGGCACCCGCCTCGGAGAGCTTGGCCTTGGCCTTGACCATCTGGCCATCACGCAGGATGTCGAAGGGGAAGGCGTTCCCGGCGGCATACGAACGGACATCGACCGCGTTGCTGAAGTAGGCCACCACGGAATCGTGCGCCACCGACTTGCCGGTGGAGTCCTTCACATAACCCTGGAACACCGCAGTGGAGAGCAGGACCGGGACCACGCTGTCCTTGGCTTGGATCATGGTGCGAGGCACCAGATGCCCGACCAAGGGATTGAAGAGGCTCAACGAATTTCCGGTTCCGGCTGTCGCCGTCGCGGCATCCCACACGAGGTCGAGGGTCTTGCCGTCAGCCGAAAGAGCTTCCTTCGAGGCCGTCGCCTTCACCGAACCGAGCAGGACCTGCCCCGGGAAGAGAGCAGTGAACTGATCCGGCTGCAAGCCGTTGCCACGGAAGTAGAGGGAACTGTCGAAGGTGATTCGCAACATCTGAGGCTTGCCGCACTCGCCTGTGTAGATGGCACGCACGACGTTGGGATAGGTGAACTTCGCCAGCAGCATCCCCGGAGCTTCGAAGCCGTTCGCCGCCGTCGTGACGGTCAGGGTATCGACCGGACGCAGGGAATCCACTGCCCGCAGATAGAAGACCGGAGACACGCCGGCCGCCAACTTGACGGAGGTGATGGGCGTCGTGTCCGCGAGCGTTGCGAAGAGACGCACGTGAGCGGGAGCCGTGAAGGTCACGGTTTCCACGAAGTCTCCAATGGGTGCGCCCTTCTGGAGCGCATTGATGCGGACCGGTACGGCATGGCCTACACCTGCCGCCAGGCTCGCCATCGTCTTGCCCGAGGAATCGGTCCAGACCAGTTCCTTGCCGGTCGGAGCCACGAAGATCCAACTGGTGTCGTTGGCAAAGGTCTCGCCTGGCTGCGCGCCGTTGGTGTTCACCACTGCCGAGACCAAGGGAAGGTACGCGCTTTGCGGCGTCGTGCCGAACGGATAGAGCCCCTGGAAGGTGATCCGGGCTCCGTCCCCGATCTCGAACAGGCTGTCGAGCTTCCCGCTCGCGCTGGTGGAGTCGAACAGGAACATGGAGGTGGGTGTGCTCACGCGCACCTTGAGACCGCGCGCCTTGGCGGCGGCGACCGAGTCGGCCAGGATGTTGCCGAAGGCATCGCGCAGATGGATGACCACAGTGGCCTTGGAGGCGCCATGACGCGGGATCGAAGTGACGTTGGTCGAATCGGTGGTGGGACGCGCCGCGATCTCGCCCTTCTTGAGCGGATCGGGAGCCGTGGTGTCCGATTCGTAGATCACCGTATCGATGGTGGCTTGGTAGATGGTATTGGGCACCACCAGGATGCGCGGCGACACGCCCTGGATATAGCGCAGATCGCTGATCTTGGTGCCAGCAACCTCGTTGAACAGAGCACGCATGGTGATGCGGCCCGGCACGCCGGCCTGGCGGAACTGAGTCCCCATGTTCTTGGTGGCCTTCTTGTCCAAGGTCTCGGTCTCGGCCAGGAAGTCATAATCAAAGCCCGGCTTGACGGGATCCAGGACCGTGTCCGTTCCCTTCAAACGGTAGAGGCGCATCTGGGCGGTGTCACTGCCCATCAGGCTCGTGAAGTCGGCGAAGAGCGGCTTGAAATTCAAGGTGATGTTCGTGTCGATGTCGGGCTTGACCTGGAGACAGACCCTCTCGCCGGCCATCACACGCTTGGACATGCCGTCCGAGGCCAAGGGCAGCTCGGTCTTGCAATCGGCCTGCAGCACATTGACGATCATGTGGTACTTGGGCTTGGAATAGATGAAGACTGCCGGATTCGAGTAGATGGTCTTGCCTTCGTAGGTGGCCGACATCACGACTTCGGCGCGCGCATAGTTGGTGGAGGCAGGCAGGGCTCCGCCTCCGAAGATGCCCACGTACTGGTAGCGGGTGGCGCGGAGCCCCCCGGCCTTGAGCGAATCGTTGACCCACGGAAGCGCCGTCAGCGTGGTCGAATCAGGCCAAGGCATCGAGTCAAGCACCGAACGCACCTGAGTCCGGCAGGTTCCGACGCCGTCGGCACCACCAACCGAACCACAAGCACCTGGGCCGTAAGTTCCGTTGTCCCGGCGATTGCTCTGGTTCTGGACGGTATCCGTGACTGGCATGGTTCGGTAGAACTTGGAGAGTCCGTTGACCACCTGGAGATTGGTGAGCTTGGCCGGATCGAGCCCGTTCCAACTGAACACGTTGAGAGGGAACTCGACCGTGTCGTTGCGCACCACTTCGACCAGCGTATCAGCCAGTTCGAGCTGTGGCAGGCCATTGTCGGCATAGCCGGTGCCCGAGGCGCTCAAGGCCCCCAAATCGGAAGTCACGCCCCCGATGGAGCTGTAGGTCGGCCATCCCTTGGCCGTGATGCGATTCGTGGTGAAGGTCGAGACCTTCGGCTTGAGGAAACTCTCTGGGCGGGTCGTCGAATCCGCATAATTAAAGGGGATGCTTGTCGTCCACCAGAGATCGAACTTGGAAACGTCGCGGAAGACGCGGTTGGTTGCGGTCGGCGAGACGAAGGCCTTGATCTGCTTGGGGAGGAAGCCGTAGCCGTAATTCTTGCTGACCGTATTGTCACCGGGGTCGCGGTAGCTCTCCGTCCACATGTTCTGACGGATGCGCATCACTTTGCCGCCGGTCAAGGCGGCAGTGGACGCCGAAATGCCTTCCTCGACATACCAAGTCAGCGCTAAAGTATCGACATTCGGATAGTTCGGGTCATAGTCCTTGGCATTTCCACGAAAATTGGCGGCATTGTGGTTCCCATCGGTCCAGCCGCGATCCATCTTGATGCGGAACATGCGGAAGTTGTTCCAACCCGAAGTGACCTGATCCACCGTGCCACTGGTGAAGGCGTAGTCCTGGGGCTCGACCACGTTGGAGCGCTGGTGTTCCGAGAAGAACTTGAGCATCTCGGTCTGGCGCTCGGTTTGGGAATAGCCACAGCCTTGGCAACCCGCAGCGAATCCGTCCTTGTGATAGCGTTTGGGACGCCCGACCAGGTTGTCGTAGAAGAGGTGCTGGGTGCCGACCTTGTAGTAACCACCAAACACCACCCCGTTGTTCGCAAAGCTGTTGTTGTGGATGCGGTACGGGGTGATCGCCACGTCGTCGGTGAAGAAGGCGCCGCCCGCCTGGTTCCAGGCATCCGGGTTGGCCGCGCCGACTTCACGTATATAATTGTCGAAAAACTCGTTGTAGCGGAAGATCGATCCGATATCCCAGTCGCGGTCGCCCACGATACCCCACGAGTTGTCGTACAAGCGGCAGCGCTCGATCAGGTGGCGGCCGTACTGGCCGGAATTGGAGGTGGGCAGGTTGCGACGGACCTGCTCGATGTCGTCCTGGGGGTTGGGGTAGGCCGAGGCTCCGCCCAGGTTCTCGCCACGAATAAGCACGCCGCGCCAGGCATTCTTGAAGCTGCAACGCACGGCACGCACGCCGTAGGAACGCCGGATCGAAAGGGCGTTGTTTCCCTTCCAGCCGGTGAAGCCGCTGGGATAGGTCACTTCCATCGCCGTACGGGTGACACCGTCGATGATAAGGCCAGCCAAGGTGATGTTGCGGCTGGAATCGATCAGGACGGCACCGCTGAAATCATAGGTCGTGGAGGTGAGCCACGCGGGATCGACATCCTTGTAGCTGAGGGTGGGACGTGCCGACTCGAGTCCGACGGTGTCGCCGACAATGAGCACGTTCTTCTTAGCGCGGACCGTGATCTTGGTGCGGTAGGCCATGCTCGCCTTGGTCACCTTGATGACCAAGGTGTCGTTGCGCACCGAGTTGAGCGCCACGGCACCGGTGTCAATGCACTTCTGGAGCGCTGTGGAGTTGGCGACGGTGCAGGTTTTCTGCGCGGCATACGACGAAATGGACAGCAGCATCCCTGCGGACGCCAGCACCATTCCCATATTCGCAAGTCGAGAAATCCTCATGCATCTATCCTTCGGAGCACAAAAAAGCCAATCCACCCCCTAGTGGACTGGCTTCAATGTAGGGATGCCACCCCTATCTTAGCAGTGAATTTCCTGCAGTGCCAGCGTTTTCTGTTCACTGTACGGACTCAAAGCCACTACACACTTGAAAAAGTTTACCTACAAGAAGCGCTGCCCCTCTCGGAGCAGCGCCTACAACATCTTGTCAATCCACGACTTGAAGGATTACTTGGCGTATTCCTTCAGGATCTCGGGATTGAGGACCTTCAGTTCCACGCGGCGGTTCTGCAGGCGTCCATCCTCGGTCTTGTTGTTGGCCTTGGGCTTGGAATCGCCGTATCCCTTGGCGGAAAGGCTGCCAGCAAGCTCCGGATAGGCCTCGGCAAGGAAGGCCTTGACCGCTTGAGCGCGTCCTGCGGAGAGCTTCTGGTTGGCGGCCTTCTTGCCCTTGTTGTCGGTGTGGCCACCGACTTCGAGCTTGAGCTTGGGGTACTTGGCCAAGATCTGCCCGACCATCTGCAGGTAGGGCTTGGAGTTGAGCGAGATCGCTGTCTTGCCGTTCTCGAAGTAAAGGGCCTCGAGCTTGGCGACGCCGCTCTTGAGCAGTTCACGCTCGAGATCGCCGCGCTTGCCCTTCTCCTCTTCCAGCTTCTTGGCCATCGCGATGGAATCCTGGATGCGACGTGCCTCCAGCGAATCCGCAACGCCCCGCTGACGGCGACGATCCTGCTCGGCCATGGCCAGCGAATCTTCCTTGAGCTTGAGCTGACGCTCCTTCTCGAGCAGTTCGTTCTGACGGCGGGACAGGGAATCGGACAGCGCCTTCTGCTGGGCCGCTGCCGCAAGTTCCTTCTCCAGGGCATCCTTGTTCTTGGCAGCCAAGGCATTGGCGGCGTTGACGGAATCCTGCTTGGCCTTCTCCGCCAGACGACGCGAGGTCTCCTTCAGGTTCTCGCGCTCGAGGGAGTCGCGCAGCGCCTTGGCCCGCGCCTCGGCACGGGACTTGGCAAACACGTCGAACGAAGCACTGATGCCGCCGAAGGCGCGCCAGGGAGCCAAGGCATTGGCTTCCACTCCACGCTCGGACGACAAAGCGATGTCGGCACCACCGTGGAGATTGAATCCCACCGGGGTCTTGATGTACATCGAAGGCGTGATCCAGAGCGGATCCTTGCCCGAAGGCTTGTCGAGCCAAGTGCGGTAGTTGCCTTCCACCCCGATGGACAGGTAACGTCCCGGAGCGATCTCCAAGCCACCGGCCAGCAAGCCGAGGCGTTCGCCATCATCGCCCACGGTGCTGGAAATGCCGCCGTTGCCGTGCAGCCGAACCTTGATGTCGTCGTTGCCGAAGACCAAGGACAGGAGGCCCATCAGCTGGAAATCGTAGTTGCCGCTCTTGCGGGTCTCGAAGTAGTTGTAGCCGTCCGGCCGCAGCTTGGCGGTCTTGACGTTGCCGTCTCGATTCTCGATGAGCTGGCTGCCGGCGAAGCCGCCGATGGCCTGGCCCATGATGCCGGCACGCACCGGGAAGTCCTCGGGCAAAGGCAGGCCGAGCTTCATGCCGATGGAGCCCGAACCGAGCCCCTTCTGGTTCGCGCCGCCGTTCACGCCGTAGGCGGTGACGGTTCCGAAGAGATCCGCACCGTTGTTCAGTCCGTACGACATGGCTCCCTGGAAGGTCGCAAGGGTCGCGTTCTTGACGAGACTGTACGGGGACTTGCCGTCCTGGTCCTGCGTGAAGGCCGATCCCTTCAAGCTCACCGAAAGACGTCCTTCGCCCAACGGCTCGGCGGACTGGGTCTGGGTCAGGCCCCGCGTTCCCTGCCAAGTCAAGGCCGGGCTGAAGGCCGCATCCCCTGCAAAGGCAGAGGCGGCAACGCAAACTGCGAGAATTTCCTTCTTCATCGATTCTCCTTTGGTGTCCTGTGCCTGCGATCAGTGCCAGGGCGACCTATGAACGGTTGATCCAACCTTAGCAATTGCCGGAAGCGCTTCCAAGATGGCGTCGGGTCCCAAGAAGACAAGATCGTTCGCAATCCGCGACACGCCCAGCGAATTGTTGTACCTTGCCCCCAATGCGCAAGCCTGCATTCTGGGCTTTCGGGCTGGGGGCGACCTTGGCTGCGACTCTCGTACTACCAGACTACTGGGTGTGGCGTGCAGGGCAGCACAATCTGCTCAAGTCACCCCAAGGCATCCAACCTCGTCTGGTCGTGGTGCCCGGAGCATCCGTCTATAGGGATGGCCGTCTCTCCCCCATCCTCAAGGAACGGGTCGATGCGGCGCTTCTGGCCTTGAAGGCCTGGCCCGATGCGTTCGTCCTCTTCTCCGGAACGGCCATTCCCGGCGGCTACGACGAGGTCGGCGCCATGCAGCGCTACGCCGACAGCCGAGGCCTGGACAGCAACCGCATCCTGCTCGACGGCAAGGGGCAGAGTTCCCAGGAGACCATCACGCGGATCCGGCAGTTCCAGCCCCGCGGCGGACTGGTCGTGATGATCAGCCAGTCGTGGCATCTCCCCCGCTGCCTGTGGCTGGGCAAGAGCCAAAACATCAAGGGCCTGGCCTGCGACCGGCCAAGCCCTTGGAAAGCCCTGCTTCCCCGTCTTCGCGAGCACTTCGCCCGCATCGACAATTTCTGGCAAAACCAGCTCTGAAGGCTCAGCCGCCGATCGCCATCCTCGAGACGAGGATGGACGGGACGAAGTTCGAGCACAGCCCCGGCCGGTAGGTATCGCCAAAGGCCTCCATGCTCGTGAGCATGTCGAAGAAGTTTCCCGAGACAGTGATTCGATCGACCGGCTGGACCACCTTGCCATTCTCGACCAAGTACCCCTGGACTCCGATCGAGATCTCGCCCGAGACCGCACTGCAGCCCGAGGAACCTTCCAGCTTCACGACATGCAGAAGCCTTGGATGGCGCTTCATCAGCTCCGACAGGCTTTCGTTCCCGAGCGGCACATGCATGTTCGAGAAGCCCGCTCCCACCTTGCCCGAATAGCCCCGCTGAGCATCCCCGGTCGGGGTAATGCCACCACGCTGGGACGATTCGAGGTTGTGGAGGAAGCTCTTTAGCACACCATTCTCGATCAACGCGCGCGGCTGGGTTGGCACGCCCTCTCCATCGAACAGGCGCGAACCGCCTTGCCGCTTCATGTGCGGCTGGGTGGAAAGCGTGAAGGAGGACGAGGCGATGGCCTGGCCTTCGCGCCCCTTGAGACGGGACTGACCCTTTTGGACATTCTCACCGACAAAGGCCCCGGCAAAGATCCCCAAGAGGCTCGAACTCACCCATTCGTCGAAGATCACCGGCATCTCGCACGCAGGCAGCGACGAAGCGCCCAGCATGGACGTCGCACGCCCGGCAGCAGCCCGCGCCATCTGGCGCGGATCGAACGCGTGCGGATCAAGCGTAGCGTAGACATCCACCCCCATCTTGGTGCTGTCCCCACGCTTGGCCACGACACCGATGCCCAAGGAAGCGCTGGCTGTTCGACGCGCCAAGGACAGTCCGTTGGAATTGGCGAGATACAGCTCCCCGCTGGAGCGACCGATCCCCAGATGCGGGACATTAAAGACCTCCGGCCCCGCCGAAAGCGCCTCGTCCTCGGCGGCGCGGCAAAGGTCGATCATCCGCTCGATGCCGAAGGCTTCGATCCCCTCACCCCACGGAGCGATCTCCTCGTCGGGAAGCCGCCACCCTTGCGGCAGCTCCACGGGCAGCTCGTCGGTGAGCTTGGAAAGGTCCACGGCATCGCGCACGCAACGTTCGACCGCCTCGACCGTCAACCGCTCGGTGAAGCTGTAGCCAGGCCGGCCTTCCACCAGCACCCGCAGCCCCAAGCCTGCGGAACGGCTCTTCTCGACGTTCTTGACGCGTCCTTCGAAGAAGTCCACCGAAAGCGAATCATCGTCTCCGTAGAGCACATCGGCCTGTCCGGCACCCAGGACCTTGGCACGGCGAAGCGCCAGCTCCAAGGCATCCTGAGGAGCCATGCTCGGAACATCCATCGAATCATTCATGCGCGCCCCCCCACCAGGATGCGATCGACCAGCAAGGAAGGCTGCCCCACGCACACCGGGACCAGTCCCGAAGAAGCCCCACAGGAGCCCGCCGACAATTCGAGGTCGCGCCCCACCATGGTGATGCGGGGCAGGATCTCGTGGCCGCGCCCGATCAGGGTTGCTCCCCTGACCGCCTCGGCAATCTTGCCGCCCCGGATGCGATATCCCTCCTCGACCGCGAAGTTGAACTCGCCCGTCGCAGGATTCACCGAACCGCCGCCCATGCGGGCCGCATAGAGACCATCGCCCGCCGCCTTGAGCATGTCTTCCAGGCTCGATTCGCCGGCACCAATGTAGGTGTTGCGCATGCGCGCCACGGGAGGGTACTTGTAGTTCTCGCGTCGGGCACTGCCCGTGCGCGGAAGTCCGCATTCCGCAGCCCCGCCACGATCCGACAGGAAGCTGCGCAGCACGCCGTTCTCGATCAGGATCGTCTTCTGGGTCGGATAACCCTCGTCGTCGTACTCGAGCGATCCCCAGGCATGGGGGATCGTGCCGTCGTCGATGGCCGTGAGGCAAGGATGGGCGATGAGCTCGCCGATCTTGCCGGCAAAGGGCGTGGCCTTGCGGCGCAACGCCTCGGTCTCCAGCGGATGTCCGCAGGCCTCATGGAAGATCACGCCTCCAAACCCGTTGCCCATCACCACCGGCATCTCGCCAGCCTCGACATAGCCGGCATCGAGCATGCGGACGGCACGCTCGGTCGCCTTGCGGGAGATGCCCGCGACGTCCAATCCTTCGAAGAACTCGAAGCCGCGGCGCTCGCCCGGCGCTTCGCTTCCGGTCTGACGTTCTCCGTGCCGCTCCGCAATCACCGCCACGGAAAAGCGGCTCCAGGTCCGGTGATCCTCCATGGAGAACCCTTCCGAATTGTAGAGCGCGATGCGACTGTCGCGATCCGTGGCGCTGGCCGTGACCTGGGCCACGTCGCCGGAAACGGAGCGCGCCACCTCGTTGGCTAGGCGTAGGTAATCGAGCTTGGCCAGCTGCCCCTTGTCAGCGACCGCGATGGAGGCGGCGTGGATCCCACGGGGCTTCAGATGCTCGAAGTCCTGGAACGGAGCCGCGTGCGGATTGTGCCCCGATTCGGACAGGTCGTCGACCAGATGCAGGAGGGACTGGGCATCGTCGCGACTGGTGTAGCCGTAACGCACTTCGTTGCCGTAGACGAGGCGGACACCCACACCGTAGTCGGTTCCAGCCGAAGCGGATTCGACCTTCTGGTCACGAAGGGTCACGGTGCCGAACCGGGTCTCTTCGGCAAAGACCTCGGCGAAATCCGCGCCCGCCTGGAGTCCGGCATCGAGGACCCTGCGAGCGAGTTCTTGATTCATTTCAGGCCGCGCAAGATCCGCCGCCGCAGCAGCTGGAAGAGGCGCAGGAATGCCCGGAGGACTCGGATTGCACCCCAGCCTTGTAGGAAGATGAACGGTTGTCCGTAATGTAGAAGCCATCACCCTTGAAGAGGAATCCGGCTCCGCCGGAGATCACGCGTTCCATGCGGTTTCCGGTCTTCTCGTTCACGATCTCCGGGGAAGCGCTCATCGAATGGAAGACTTCCTTCTCGTCGCCGGTCACCGGGTCTCGATAGACGTAGGTAGGCATAAGCATGTCCTTTCGAATCAGATAAAAACCAGGGCACAATATACAGGGAGGCCGAACCCGCCGGCCATCCCAGCCCCCTCAGTTCGTCAGTTCCAGCAGAGCCCACAGGAGCGGAGCGGCCAGAAAAAGGCTGTCAAAGCGATCAAAGGCACCACCGTGCCCAGGAAAGATCTGCGAGCTGTCCTTGACACCGGCCCAACGCTTGACCGAGCTCTCCAGCAGGTCGCCGAGGATGCCGCACACCGCCATCGCAAGGCCCATCGCGACGATGGCCGGGATGGACCAGTCGAGATAGCGCGGCGCCCAATACAAGGAAAGCCCCACAGCCCAGACCAAGGCTCCGACGCCCCCCTCGACGGTCTTGGCCGGGGAGAGTTCGGGGCAGAGTTTGCGCTTGCCAAAGAGCTTACCGGCAGCGTAGGCACCTGTATCCCCGGCCCAACAGGCCATGGCGACCCACAGCAGAGGAGCCGCCGAGGTCCATCCCTGCGCTCCGGCAGTCACATGCCAGGAGGCCATGCTGAAGATGGCACGCGCCGAGAGGGCAAAGAAGCCGAAGGCGAAGCCCTGCATGGCGATCCAGACGAAAGCATCCTCCCGCGAGCGCTCCCGGAACCCCTTAAGGACCAGGAACAGCAATATGAGGACCCCCACCAAGGGAAGAGCCGCATCGAGGAATGCGAACGGGCCGCCATCCCCCAGGAACGCGAAGGCGAGCACCCCGACCGGAACGACAAATTCCGTCACACGGGAGGAGCCGTGGAACTTGTAGCGCACCAGACGCGAGGCTTCCCAGGAAGCCACGGCAAGGACGAAGCCCAACTGGATCCAGCGAGGCCAGCCTCCGTTCCACAAGGCCCAAAGAAATACAGGAATGGCAAAGGCAGCAAACAGCAGACGTTGTGCGAGATTGCCAAGCTTCATGCCACCTGCTCCGAAGTCATGCCGAAACGGCGTTCGCGCCCTCCGAACGAATCCAGCGCTTCACGCAACTGGGCTTCGCCGAAATCCGGCCACAGTACATCCGAGAACCACAGTTCCGCGTAGGCCAACTGCCACATCAGGAAGTTCGAGATGCGACGGTCGCCACCGGTACGGATCATCAGATCGGGATCGGGAATGCCGCGCGTGAAGAGATGATTGGAGAGGATCTCCTCGTCGATCTCCTCGGGATTGATCCGCCCCGTCATGGCCGCGCGCGCCAGGCGCTTCGCAGCCTCGACGATCTCGGCACGGGACCCGTAGGAAACCGCCAGATGCAGCTGCAAGCCTGTATTGCCGGCCGTCTTGGCCATGCCGTCCTCGAGCGCCTCGCGCGTCTTCTCGGGCAGCTGGGTAAGATCGCCCACGGCGTTGAGCCGCACGTTGTTTCGATTGAGGTCGTCGACCTCACGATACACCATCTCGATGAGAAGGGACATGAGCGCGCGCACTTCGAGGGGCGGACGCTTCCAATTCTCGCTGGAGAAGGTGTAGAGAGTCAGGTGTTGGACACCCAACTCGCCGCAAAGCCGCACGATGCGGCGCGCGGAGTCGGTGCCGGCACGGTGGCCCTGAGTACGGTCGAGGCCGCGAGCCTTCGCCCAGCGGCCATTCCCATCCATGATGACAGCGATATGCTTGGGAAGGGCCAAGATTCCCTCCTCAGACGGTGAGAATTTCTTTTTCCTTGACCACCAGGAGCTCTTCCACCTTGGCGATGTACTTGTCGGTGAGCTTCTGCACCTGCTCCTGGACCTTCTTTTCCTGATCCTGGGAAAGGCTCTCGTCCTTGGCTTGCTTCTTGAGGCCATCGTTGGCGTCGCGGCGGATGTTGCGGATGGCAACGCGCGCGTCCTCGGCGATGTTCTTGCAGAGCTTGGCGAGATCCCTGCGGCGCTCCTCGGTCAGAGGGGGCAGCACGATGCGGATCATCGATCCTTCGGGCATCGGATTGAGGCCGATGTTCGAGGCCAGGATGGCCTTGTTGATCGGGGTCATCATGGTCTTTTCCCAGGGCGTGATAGCCAGCGTGCGGGAATCCGGCACGGTGATGGCAGCCACCTGGGGAATGGGAGTCGCGGTTCCGTAGTAGTCCACGTACACGCTCTCGAGGACTGCCGGGTTGGCCTGTCCAGTGCGGACCTTCGCAAACTCCTTGAGGAGAGCGTCGATCGACTTCTTCATCCGGTCTTCGGCGGCGACGAGCATCAGAGGGTTCCCTTGCTGTTGACGACAGTCCCGATCACTTCGCCCCGGACAGCCTTCATGAGGTTGCCTTCGGCGAACAGATCGAAGACCAGGATGGGCATGGAGTTCTCGCGGCACAGGGCGAAGGCTGCCGTATCCATGACCTTGAGTTCCTTGTCCAGGGCCTCGCGGTAGGATATGGCTTCGTACTTCGTGGCGGTGGGCACGAGCTTGGGGTCGGCGGTGTAGATGCCGTCGACCTTGGTGGCCTTGAGCAGCACGTCGGCATTGATCTCGACGGCGCGCAGGGCGGCTGCGGAGTCCGTGGTGAAGTACGGATTGCCCGTACCGGCCGCGAACAGGGTGACGCGTCCCTTCTCCAGGTGGCGAAGGGCGCGACGGCGGATGAAGGGCTCGGCGATGGAATCCATGCGCAGAGCCGACATCACGCGAGTGGTCAGGCCCTCTTTTTCAAGAGCGGCCTGGAGTCCGAGACAGTTGATCACGGTGGCGAGCATGCCCATCTGGTCGCCCGCAACGCGGTCGATTCCTTGCTGGCTTGCTGCGCCGCCGCGCATGATGTTGCCGCCTCCGATCACGATGCCCACTTGTACTCCCAAGGCCTGAACCTGGGCGATCTCCTTGGCCACGCGGGCCACGAGAATGGGATCGATACCGTGCCCGGCCGAACCGGCGAGAGCCTCGCCGGAGAGCTTGAGCAGGATGCGCTGGTAACGCTGACCGTTGGCGGCGCTCATGTCTTAGCCCTCGCCCAGCTGGAAGCGAACGAAGCTCTCGATCTTGAGACCGGGAAGGCCCGCTTCCTTGGCGACCTGTTCCACGTGCTTGGAGACGAGGGACTTGCCATCGCCCTTCACGTAGACCTGCTCGACCAGGGCGAATTCCTTGAGGAACTTCTTCACACGGCCTTCGACGACCATGGGAAGCTTGTCTTCCTTGATGCCTTCGGCCTTGGCTTGATCGGCGTAGATCTCACGTTCCTTGGCCAGCACCTCGTCGGAGATGTCGGAGCTGTTCAGGGCCACGGGAGCGGCGGCGGCGATCTGGAGGCAAATGTCCTTGGCCAGCACGGAAGCGGCTTCGTTCGTGGCGTTGCCGGCGTGCGACAATACGACGACGACACCGATCTTGCCGGGACCGTGGATGTAGGCTTCGGCGGTCTGCTCAGCGGAGATCCCGACAAGCTTGAAACGCTTGACCGAGATGTTCTCGCCGATCTTTCCGACGATGTCGGCCGTGGCCTGGGCCACGGTGACAGCGCCCATCGAGGCGGCCAGAAGGCCGTCCTGATCCGCAGGCTTGGAAGCCAGAACGGTGGAAAGCACCGAGTTCGTGAAGCCCAGGAAGTCTTCGTTGCGGGCCGTGAAGTCGGTCTCGCAGTTCACTTCGACGACAGCGACGGCATTGCCCTCGCGACCAGCGACGATCTTGCCTTCCTTGGCGGCGTAGCTGGAGCGCTTCTGCGCCACGGCCTCGCCACGCTTGCGCAGCAGCTCGATCGCAGTGGTCATGTCACCGGCAGTTTCCTCGAGGACCTTCTTGCAGGCCATCATGGAAACACCGGTCTTCTCGCGAAGCTCCTTCACTGCCGAAGCGGTGATGGCGCTCATGCCACGACCTCGGCGGCAACCTCGGCGGCGGGTGCTGCAGCCTGGGCGGCAGCGGGAGCCTGACGACCGGCAGGAGCCGAAGCCAGGATGGTGTCGGCGACAGCCGCAGCGATCAGCTTGATCGACTTGATGGCGTCATCGTTGCCCGGGATCGGGAAGTCGACGGCCAGCGGATTGGTGTTGGTGTCCACGATGGCGATCGTGGGGATACGCAGGCGGCGGGCTTCGCGCAGGGCGATATCCTCGCTCTTGGCGTCGGCCACGAACACGAGACCCGGCAGGGTGCGCATGTCGCGGATACCCTCGAAGAGAGCCAGCAGGTGCTCGCGCTCCTCGTTCAGGGTGGCGGCTTCCTTCTTGTTGACTTCCAGCATCAGGCCGTCACGCTCCATGCGCTCGATTTCCTCGAGACGCTTGATGGACTGGCGAACGGTCTGATAGTTGGTCAGCATGCCGCCGAGCCAACGGGTCGTCACGAAGTTGGAACCGGAGCGCTTGGCTTCTTCGGCCACGGCGCCCGAGATGGTGGGCTTGGTGCCCACGAACAGGACGGACTTGCCTTCCGAGCGAACCTGCGAGACCTTCAGGAGGGCTTCCTGGAGGCAACGCTGGGTCTTCTCGAGGTCGATCACATAAATGCCGTTGCGGGCAGTCAGGATGTAGGGCTTCATGCGCGGGTCCCAACGACGGGTCTGGTGGCCGAAGTGGACGCCCGCTTCCAGCATGGCTTGCAGCGAGGGCAGTGCGATACTCATGGTAGTTCCTTTGGTTTTTTCTTCCGGTTCCTTCACTGGGGGTATCTTGGGAGATCCTGCATCGTGGACCACCACCCAACCCCTCCGGAACCGTGATTGATTCGGTTGACTTAGCGCTTGGAGAACTGGAAGCGAGCGCGAGCGCCGCGGCGACCGTACTTCTTACGCTCGACGGCACGCGGATCGCGGGTCAAGAGTCCAGCCTGACGCAGGGCCAGGTGGTTGGTCTCGCGATCGATGGTGTCCAGCGCGCGGGCGATGCCCAAGCGGATGGCGCCAGCCTGACCCGAGACGCCGCCGCCATTGCACAGGGCGATGACGTCGAACTCGGCGCTCTTCTCGAACAGCGCGAACGGCTGCTCGATGATCATGAGCTGGGTCGGAGTCGGGAAGTACTCGGCGAAGGGGCGACCGTTGACGGTGCGCTTGCCGGTACCCGGAACGACGGTGACGCGGGCGATGCTGTTCTTGCGACGGCCGGTCTTCTGGATCTTGTCAGTGGTGTTGGTCATGGGATCAAATCCTCGTGATGTCCAGGGTCTCGGGCTTCTGAGCGACGTGCGGATGTTCTGAGCCACCGTAGACGTGCAGCTTCAGAAGCATGCGACGGCCAAGAGTGTTCTTCGGAAGCATGCCCCACACGGCCTTGCGGATGGGCTTCTCCACGTCCTTCTGCAGCAGATGCTGATAGGTGACCAGCTTGCCGCCGCCCGGGTAGGTGGAGTGGCGGAAGTAGGTCTTCGTGGTGAACTTGTCGCCGGTAAGCTTGGCCTTCTCCGCATTGATCACGATGATATGGTCGCCCATGTCATGGTGGGTATCGTACGAAGGCTTGTGCTTGCCCTTGAGGATGTGGGCTACGCGGGAGGCCAGGCGCCCGAGGACGACGTCTTTGGCGTCGACCACGAACCACTTCCGCGGAACCTGCTTTTCGGAAAGAGTGACGGTTTTCATGCTGAAATGCCCTTTATGGTGAATGCAGGGGCGCAAATCTACTTTTTTGTTCCAGGAAATCAATGCCCGATTTCGCATGCCCCCATCCACCCCACCCCTGACCGCATGGGACGGATCCACGCAAACCCATTGGGAGGCAGGGACTTGCAAGGTTGCAGCCGGCAGCGCCCCGTGCCGACCGCATTGTCACAAACATGTCTTTCAACATAAAAGCGAAGCCTATGCCCCACGCTTGCGCCGAGATCATGCATTTTTGCTTGCCTCTCATACACGTGTACGCAAAGGGAACTCAATGGAATCGATCGGCATAGGCATCATCGGACTGGGAACTGTCGGTTCGGGCGTAGTGGAGATCCTCCGCACCCGCACCGCATCCCTTTCCCGTGCAGCCGGAGTGAAGCTCGAACTCGTGCAGGTCGCGGCCCGCCTTCCCGAGGAGACCGCACCGTTCGCCGCGATGGGCATCTCCGTCACCAACGACGCCATGGAACTGGTGGCGAATCCCGCCGTACGGATCGTCGTCGAGGTCGCCGGCGGCTACGACATCCCGATGCCTTGGTACCGCAAGGCCCTCTCCATGGGCAAGCCCGTCATCACGGCCAACAAGGCCCTGCTTGCCAAGCACGGCGCCGAGCTCTTCCCCCTCGCCGCCGCGAACGCCACCGAGATCCGCTTCGAAGCGTCGGTCGGCGGTGCCATCCCGGTGATCCGCGCCCTGCGCGATGCCTTCTCCGGCAGCGAAGCCTCGAGCCTCGCCTGCATCATCAACGGCACCACCAACTTCATCCTCTCCCGCATGACGAGCGAAGGCATGGACTACGCCGACGCCCTCAAGGAAGCGCAGACGCTGGGCTACGCCGAGGCCGATCCCACCTTCGACGTCGAGGGCTACGACGCCGCCCACAAGGTGGCGATCCTCGCGAGCCTGTGCGCCGGCAAGCGAGTGGACTTCAACGACATGCATGTGGAAGGCATCTCGAGCATCACCATCGCCGACATCGAAGCGGCCGAGGAGCTGGGCTGCTGCATCCGCCTGCTGGGCCAGGTCGATCTCGACGGCGAGCGCGTGGACGCCCGCGTCCACCCTTGCCTGGTGCCGCACGAGCATCCGCTGGCCAGCGTCCAAGGTGCTTACAATGCGGTGTTCATCGACGGCACCACCGCCGGACAATCCCTGCTCTACGGCAAGGGAGCCGGGCGCCTGCCCACCGCCTCGGCCGTGTGCGCCGACATCGCGGATGCGGCTCGGCAGATCCTCTCCGGCCTCAAGCCTCTCGACCTTTCCTGGTTCGGGAACGGCAACGCCACCCTGCGTCCCTTGAGCGAGTCCCAGGGACGCTACTACCTGCGCCTGGCCGTGCTCGATCGTCCCGGCGTGCTGGGCCGCATCGCCACGATCCTGGGCGAAGAAGGCGTCTCGGTCGCCGAGATGATCCAGCACGAAGCCGACGAAGCCGGCAAGTGCGCCATGATCCTCCACACCCACACCGCAAGCGAAGCCGCCGTGCAACGCGCGCTCGGCCGCATCGACGCCTTGCCCGACAGCGCCGGCAGCAGCGTCCTCCTGCGCTTCTACGACCGAGGCCTCGACGAATGAGTCCGCTTCGCCCGCTCGAGCGGGCCGCCATCATCGTCAGCGACTTCGTGCTGTCCTTGGGCGCCTTCCTGGGGATGCTCCATGTGCGGGCGCACTTCGGATTCCCTGACACGTCGTCGATGGGCCTTTCGCTCCAGATCGACCAGGGCATCCTGCTTGCGATCCTGGTCATGATCTGGCACCAGTTCTTCGGTCTCTACCGCGACTGGTTCCTGATCAGCCGGACCAAGCACATGTTCTGCCTGTTCCGGGCCAGCTTCCTGGGAACGGCCCTCCTGCTGGTTGCCTTGAGCGGCGCGGATGCCATCCAGAGCACGCTCAACGGCCACATCTCCCTGGGTCTCACGACGGCTCGCATCACGACCGCCGCCAGCTTCGGCTTCCTGAACCTGCTCCTGCTCGGCGCCGGACGCATGATCATCCAAAGCGCCACGCGCAAGCTGGTGAGCCGCGGCATCGGCCTGGAGAACACGCTGATCATCGGTGCCAGCACCCGCAGCCACAACGTCGCCAAGGAACTCCTGGAGAAACGGCGCCTGGGCATGCTCCCGGTCGGCTTCGTGTCGCGCCTGCCGCAGCGCCGCGACGGCGGTGGCGGCCTGCTTCCCATCCTCGGGAATCTCGAGCACACCTGTGAACTCATCCGCAAGCACAACATCAAGCACGTGGTCATCTCCCAGGAGACCGACTCGCACAACGAGATCCTCCAGATCCTCGCGATCCTCGAGGAAGTCAACGTGCGGATCTTCCTGATCCCCGACCTCTTCGACGTGGTGAGCGGACACCTGCGCACCGGCACCGTCCTTGCCACGAACCTGCTGGAACTCTACCCCGACCACATGCCCACCTGGCAGGCCGGCATGAAGCGCATGATCGACATCGCCTCGTCGATCGGCATCATGGCCCTGGTCACCCCGCTCTTCGCCTTCGTGATGCTGGCCATCAAGCTCACAAGCAAGGGCCCGATCTTCTACACCCAGGAGCGCATCGGCCAGTACGGTCGCAGGTTCTGGGTCTGGAAGCTGCGCACCATGCGGGTGGACGCCGAGAAGGCCGGACCGCAGTGGGCCGGCAAGAAGGATCCGCGCATCACGCCGATCGGGAAGTTCCTGCGCAAGACGCGCCTGGACGAAGTCCCCCAACTGTGGTGCGTGCTCAAGGGCGACATGTCGCTGGTCGGCCCTCGTCCCGAGCGCGAATTCTTCATCGAGAAGCTGCGAGGCGAGGTCCCCCTCTACATGCGCCGCCTGAAGATGAAGCCGGGACTGACAGGCTGGGCCCAGGTCACCCTGGGCTACGACAACTCCATCGAGGACGTGAAGCGCAAGGTCGCCGCCGACCTCTGGTATTTCGAGCACATGTCCATCGCCCTGGACCTCCAGATCATGTTCCGCACCGTGTGGGTCGTGTTCACCGGCAAGGGCGCCAACTGACAAAGCTACCTTAAAGGAAATCATGGAAACCAGCAAGCCGGAGCTGACCGGCATGATCCAGTCGCTGGACGAGGTCCTGGCCGCCCGCAAGGCCGCCGACCCGTCCTCATCCTACACCGCCAAGCTCTTCTCGAAGGGCCTCCCGAAGATCCTTGCCAAGGTCGTCGAGGAAGCCAGCGAGACCTACGAGGCGGCCCATGAGACCGACGGCACCGACCATCTGGTCTACGAGGTCGCCGACCTGTGGTTCCATTCCATGGTCCTGCTGCACCACAAGGGCCGCACCGGCACCGATGTGTTGGCCGAACTCGCCCGCCGCTTCGGCACCTCGGGCATCGACGAGAAGAATTCGCGCACCAAGGAGTCCCAGTGATCCAGATCGGCATTCCCAGCAAGGGCCGCCTCAACGAACCCATCACCGCCTTGTTCAAGCTGGCCGGCTACAAGTTCCGCGCCGACGGTCGCTCGCTGCGCATCCCGTGCCCCGGTACCGACGCCTCAGTCGTGCTGCTGCGCACCGACGACATCGCCCCGTTGGTCGCCGCCCGCGTGCTGGACATCGGCGTGGCCACCCAGGACATCATCGCCGAGACCGGCGCCGAGGTCGAGGAGCTGCTGAAGCTCGACCTCGGCCACTGCCGCATCGTGCTGGCCGTCCCCGAAAAGGGTGAAATCAAGTCGATGAAGGATCTCGAGGGCAAGACCATCGCGACGTCCTTCCCCAACATCACCCGCAAGTTCTGCGCCGGATTCGGTGTCCATCCCCGCATCGTCGAGGTGGGCGGATCGACCGAGGCCATGGTCCCGCTGGGCCTTGCCGATGCCATCGTGGACATCACCGAGACCGGGAACTCGCTGCGCGACAACGGTCTCTCGATCCTCGAGGAGATCGGGAAGTACCAGACCGTCCTGGTGACCGGCAAGGGACGCGTGGAGGATCCCGCCATCGCCCAACTGGTGCGCCGCCTGCGGGGCGCCATCATCGCCCAGACCTGGCGCCTGGTCGAGTACAACATCCCGCGCGAGAAGCTGCCCGAGGCCGAGAAGGTCACGCCCGGCTTCAACTCCCCCACCGTCATGAGCCTGGAGGATCCGGCTTGGTGCGCCGTGCGCGCCCTGGTCCCGACCAAGCAGCTCAACGAGGTGATGGACACGCTCGAAGACCTCGGCGCCCGCGCCATCCTCCAGTACTCCGTGGAGAACTGCCGGCTGTGAAGCTGATGGCCCAGATCCGTGCGATCCTGTTCCTTACGATGGTGTTCGCCTCGGTCATCCTCGTCGGGTTCTGGGTGATACTGGCATCGGCCATCTTCAAGAAGCCCGTCTGGATGCGCCAGCTTTGCTACGCCTACGCGCACACGTTCTTTCCGGTGTTCGGGATCAAGGTGGTCCGAAAGGGCTTCGAGAACCTGGATCCGGCGAAGAACTACCTGTTCGTCGCCAACCACCAGTCCTTCCTGGACATCATGGTGATGATGGGCTGGCTGCGCTTCCCCGCCTTCCTGGCGAAGAAGGAGATCGAGTCGTGGCCGCTCTTCGGCTGGGCCATGCACCAGCTGGGCTGCGTGTTCGTGGACCGCAAGGACCGTCGCGACCGCATGAAGACCCCCAGCCGCATCCAGGAGGCGCTTGCCATGGGCAACGACTTCTGCATCTTCCCCGAAGGCACTCGCTCGGTGGACGGCAAGCTCCTGCCCTTCCAGTCCGGTGCCTTCCACATCGCCACCGACAAAGGCCTCGTCATGGTCCCCATCGTGATCGACGGCTCGGGTCGCGTGCTGAACAAACGAGGTTTCCGCATGGTTCCCGGCACGATCACGCTGACGGTCCTGGAGCCGATCGACCTCTCGCAAGGCGGCCACGATCACAAGGAACTCGCCCGATCCGTGGAATCTGCCATCGCTTCGCATTTGCAGTGAATCCGGACGTGTTCCCGTACGTCCCAAGAGACTAGTTTGCCTTCTTCCCATCGTTGACGGAGACACGGATTGAACAAGCCTGAAATTTCCTCCCGGCCCTCGGCTCCCCAGGTCATCGCGGCGGCGCTGCTCGCCTGCGGAGCGGCCGGCTTTGCCCAGGACGCAAGCCCGGTGACGCATTCGCGCATCGAAGCAGTCCGCATCGAAGGCCTCAAGAGCGTAGACACCTCCTATGTCCGCAACGGCCTGAAGTTCATGCTGGGCGATACCCTCACCGACGAGGCGCTGTCCGACCGTTCCCGCGAGAGCCTGCGCTCGCTCCTGGGCACCCAGCTCTTCGCCGACGCCAGCATCGACTTCCAACCCGGCAAGGACGGCGTCGTCGCCGTCGTGACGGTCCAGGAGAATCCGGTCGCCGGAGCCGTGAAGTTCACGGGCAACGACGAGTTCAACGAGAAGGAGCTGAAGGACGCCATCCGCCTCGTCGAAGGCGGCGTGCTTTCGCCCGCTTCGATCGAGCGCGACCGCAACGCCCTCAAGGCCCTCTACCTCGAGAAGGGCTACCGTCTGGCGACCATCGAGCCTAAGCGCGGCGAGCCCGATGCCAAGACCGGCCGCATCCCGCTGACCTGGAAGATCGAGGAAGGCGCCAAAGTGCGCGTGCGCGACATCAAGGTCGTCGGCAACAAGGAGATTTCCCGCAGCGACATCCTCGACGCGATGGAGACCAAGGAAAAACGCTGGTGGCGTTCGGCGCTCTTCTACGAGGACACGCTCTCCAGCGACCTCCAGAAGATCCGCGACCTCTATCGCGAGCAAGGCTTCCTCGACGCCAAGGTCGACAGCCATTCGGTCTTCTACAGCCCTTCCGGCAAGCGCCTGGACGTCAACATCGCCATCACCGAAGGGCGCCGCTACTACCGCGGCAAGGTCGGCTTCTCGGGGAACGACCTGTTCAACGAACGCCAGCTTCGCTCCCAGCTCCTGCTGGATTCCGGCGCGGTCCTCAACGGCCTGAAGCTCGACGCCGAGGAACAGCAGCTCTCCGCCCTCTACCGCGAGGAAGGGCGCCTCTTCATCCAGATCAATCCGGTCAAGAGCTACCACGACAGCATCGTCGACGTCCTCTACTACGTGAAGGAAGGCGTCCCGGCCATGGTCTCGGAAGTCCTGATCGAAGGCAACACCAAGACCCGCGACAAGGTCGTCCGCCGCGAACTCAAGATCTTCCCCGGGGATCTCTTCCACATGAGTTCGCTCCAGCGCTCCCAGCGCGAGGTGATGCAGCTCAACTACTTCGACGCGGTCATTCCCGACATCCGTCCGCTCGGGCAGGAGGGTAAGGAAGGCGATGTCGACGTCGTATTCAAGGTGACCGAGAAGGAAAAGGGCACCGGCACCTTCTCCGCCGGTGCCGCCTACAGCCAGAACGATGGCCTGACCGGAACCCTGGGCCTGCAGATCCCCAACATCTTCGGGCGCGGCCAGAAGGTCGACCTTTCCCTGCAGTTCGGCCAGTACAACCAGACCTACAAGCTCGGCTTCACCGAGCCCTGGTTCTTCGACACCCCGACCGGCGTGGGCGGAAGCATCTTCTACACCCATACGGTAGACCAATACACCAGCGGCTACGACTTCACCAGCTACGGCTTCTCAGGCAACGTCAGCCGCCGCCTGAAGTGGCCGGACGACTACTTCAGCGTCGGGGCCGGCTACACGCTCTCCCAGAACAAGTACGGCTCGAACTACGCGGCGCATCGCACCGGTTACCTGCTGGACGATGGTCTGGAGAGTTCGCTTTCCTTCCACATTTCCCGCGACGACAAGGACCTGCCTGTCTTCCCGACCCAAGGAAGCGTCTATTCCTTGGGCTGGCGCAAGGTTGGCGGTCCGCTGGGCGGCGACTTCGACTACTCGCAGTCGTCCACCTCGGCAAAGCTCTGGTTTCCCACCTTCTGGAAGGTCGTACTGGGCATCGAAGCCAGCGGCGGCATCCTCCAAGGCGACAAGATGCAGGCCAGCGACCTGTACCGCATGGGCGGCATGCTGGGCTACGCCGGCAAGCTGCGCGGCTACAATCCTGGTTCAGTGGGCGCCTCGCGCATGGGCCGCTCGTACCTCTCCACCACGGCGGAGCTGCGCGTCCCGGTGGCCGAGAACATCTTCTACCTGATCGGCTTCGCCGACGCAGGCAATGTGTTCGGCCGCAGCTCGCGCAAGTCCGTCTACAACAATCCCAACTCCTCGCTCGAGAGCCCCTGGCTCGAGATCGACCCCGCCGACCTCAAGCGCGACGTGGGCCTGGGCTTCCGCCTGCAGATTCCCATGATGGGCATCCTGGGCTTTGATTTCGGCTACGGATTCGACCCCCAGGAAGATTCCTACGGCAACTCCTACCGCTTGTCAAACCCCTGGATCGCGAACTTCGTGATCGAAACCGGAATGTAAGGAGATCTCCCCATGATCCGTCGCATCGCTCTTCTCGCCCTCTCCACGCTGGCCTTGGCCCATGCCGCCGACGGCCCGCGCATCGCCGTCGTCGACTCCAAGGCAGTCTTCGAAGGCTACGCCGGCACCAAGGAGGCCCAGGCCAAGTACGACAAGCAGGTCGCGGTCTGGGAACAGGACGTGGCCGACCGCCAGAAGGAACTCCAGACCCTCCAGGAGAAGGCCTCCAAGCAGAGCCTGATGCTCTCCGAGGAGAAGAAGAAGAACCTCCAGGCCCAGTTCATGCAGAAGCAGGCCGACCTCCAGAAGCTGGTCACCAGCCTCTATGGCAAGGATGGCAAGGTCCTCAAGGAGAACGAGAAGTTCACCTCGCCGATCATCCAGAAGATCCGCACCACCGTACAGGTTGTGGCCAAGGCCGAAGGCTTCGACTTCGTATTCGACCGCGCCAGCGGCTCGGTCTTCTACTGGAAGGACGACGCGGACCTGACCCAGAAGGTGGTCGACCGCCTGAACGCCGACTTCGGCGGCGGCGCCTCCAAGGCCCCGGCGCCGACGGCCGCTCCAGGCGTTCCCTCCGCCCCGGCCGCTCCGCTCAAGTAACCCTGTGCCGCTCCCGCTCCTGCGCACGGCCGGCGAACTCGCCGCAAGCCTCGGAGCGGAGCTGGTCGGCCCCGACCTGTCCCTCGAACGCCTTGGATCCCTGGAGTCGGCCGACTCCGGGGATCTTTCGTTCGTGGACGAAGCCACTCGCCCGTCGCGTGCGCTGCGCAGCCGGGCCGGCGCCCTCCTGTGCCCGTTCGCGCTGCGCGAAGCGCTCACGGGCCGCACCCTCCTGCTCCACCCCGCGCCCCGTTTGGCCCTGCAGCACCTGCTCGAAGGCCCCTGCGCCCCGCCGCCTCTCCAGGAGCGATGGCTGGAAGAGGACGAGATCGTGGCGCGCTTCGGTGCGCGTGCGCGGGGCGCCCATGTCGAGGCCGAGGCCGAGGTCGACCTTTCGGTGCGCCTGTCTCCCGGCTGCGTCGTGCACGGACGCACGAAGGTCGCGGAAGGCTGCGTGCTGGAACCGGGCGCGATCCTCCTTCCCGGGACGATCCTTGACAGGAATTGTCATATCGGGGCGCACACCGTGCTCGGGTCGCAGGGCTTCGGCCTGGTCGCCGGGATCGGCGGCTTCGCTCCCCTTCCCCACCAGGCCGGCGTCCACCTGGGCGAGGGCGTCCGGCTCGGGCCCCAGTGCAACGTCGCCTCCGGACTCCTGGACCCGACCTTCCTTGACAGATCCTGTCAAATCGACGCGCAGGTGCAGATCGGACACAACTGCCATGTCGGGGCCCGCACCCGGATCGCCGCCCAGGTGGGCCTGTCCGGATCGGTGACCCTGGGCGAGGACTGCCTGGTGGGCGGACAGGCGGGCTTCGCCGACCACGTGCGTCTGGGCGACGGCTGCGTCGTGGCGGCGCGCTCCGGGGTCACCCGCCCTTGGCCGGCCGGAACGCAGTTGGGAGGCTTCCCGGCCCAGCCGATCTCCTTGTGGCGCCGCGAGGTGGCCAGGGGGAGACAATCGCCACCGCACCGGCACCCCTGACCCCCTCCCAAAGGAGTCGTCGATGAAATTCCCCCTCCCCCGCGTTCTTCTCCTGCTGACGGGCCTATCGGCACCGCTCCACGCGGTGCCCCAGGCATGGACAGCCCGCCCCGCCGCCCGCATCGCTCCCGGCAGCCTGGCCGCAAAGCTCGGCGAGGATCTCCTGGTCACAGGCCCCGATTCCCTGCCGCTCCAGCGAGTGTGCATCAAAGCCTCACTCCCTCTGGACAGCCTGCGCAAGCTGCTGACCACGGCGCTCAAGCCGCAGGGCTCCGTCCAGGATTCGCCATGCGTGCCCAGGTGGCGCGACCTGGGTCCCGACCTGAGGACCGCCTTTCTCTCGGGCCATCCCACGCTTCGGAAGGACTGGACGAAGCGTTCCTTCCTCCCCGCCCAGGACACCACAGCCCACATCGCGTCCGCTTTGCAGGCACTGGTCCATAAGGATCTCCGCTCGGACACGGCCATCCGCACCCTGTACGACTCCCTCGGGATCAAGACTGCCGTGCTGACCCTGACCCGGCGCCACGACTGGGCTGGCGACGACCAGAGCCTCGTGCGGATAGTGGCTATCGATGCAAGCGCCCTCTTCGGCGCACCCACCACGCTGCTCTCGCTCCAGCGCATCGACACCTGGCGTCCTCCCGTGCAGGGGTTCTTCGCACGGTTGTGGCGCCGCATCGTCTGGTTCTTCCGCCCCCGCATGGATACAAGCACAGCGAAGCTGGTCTCCGCCAGCGATCTCGAGTCGATCCTCGCGTCCCTGCGCCGGGCCGGCTCCCGTCCCGAAACGACCTTGCAGGTCTCCGACTGGTTCCAACCGCTTCCCACCTCGGCAACCACCCCTGTATTTTCCTCGCTTCCCGATTCGCTGCCGGCACTCGCCTCGGTCCAGTTCGCCATGCCTCACGTCAAGACCGGCGAGGGCTCGACAGACGGACTGTGGCCCCGCTCCATGTTGCTCCTTCCAGACGGCAAGATCCTGCTGGCAGGCAATACCAGCCTCTACGAGAGAGGGGTCGCCCGCATGGCCTGGGCCCTCCAGCGCTGCTCCAGCACGGGTTCCGGATTCGATTGCCGAACCTTGGCGATCTGGGACAAGGAACTGCATTCGCTCCGAATGGATCGCCAACCAGAGGGATCCGTCGCCATCACCCTCGCGGAATCCAGGGAGCAAGCACCTCGCACCTTCCTGCTACGTCCCAGCGACACGTTGCTTCGAGAAGCCGGGACTGACATTCCCCCGCAACCGCGCACCACCTGGAAGACCTTCTACGCCGATGCCATCTCCAAGATCCGCCCCGACCTTGCCGGAATCGAGGCGACATTTCCGTTGCCACCCGGCACAAGCGAAGGAATCCATCCCGAGCCACTGGAGCTTCCGGGAACCCACGAGGTCGTGATTTCCTTCTCCAGTGCGATGCGCGACTCCGCAGGAACCCTGATCCCTCGCGCCGCGGCACCGCTTCTGTCGACGGAGGGCGACTCCACATGGCATTCGGGGATCCATCTCATGGACCTACGCACCGGAAAGATCCGCTACTCGCGACTGATCCTGAAGGGAGGCCAATACTCCTGCCTGGCACGTTCCCCGGGAGGGCGCTGGCTGGCCGCCCTGGGCGAAGTCACCGTCGGGAAGATCTCCACGCCTCAGGTCGTCCTGATCGAAAGTCGCACCGGCATTCCCCGCTATCGTCTGCCTGTCCATGCCCGGGAGCACCCTGAATCCTTGGGATTTTCCTGGAATGGCAAGGATGTCTTCCTGCTGAACGGCGACTTCGAAACACACCTGGAGCGCTGGAGGATGCCCGACAGCCTCGCCGATCCCGCATCCCGCGGCACCTTCCCGGACCAAAGCCAGGAGGTGTTCGATGAGGGTAAGTACTGGCTCGAAGCGCCGAAGGACGGCCTGTTCCGGTTCTGAGCAAGGGCGCTAGCCCGGCTCGACCAACTTCGTCCGGGACTGGTTGAGGATCCGCTGGGGGCAGCGCATTCCGGCTCCCAGGAAGCCCCAGAGCCGCCCCAGACCCTTGGCTTCCCACAGCACGGCGCCGTTGCGCGGAAGACTGTCCTCTCCCCCTCGCAAGGCCGTGGCATCGGCAAGCGCATCGCGCTGCTCGATCAGACTCTCCACACCGGCGCGGGTGACGGCATCTCCCTCGCGGCCCGAGACCACCAGCAGACCGCAGCCCGCCAGCGCTGCGGAAGCCGCCAGCAGGTCGCCCACGTAACCGGCACCGGCCAGGGTCCGGGTGACGGGGCGCATCCATCCCGGCAGGGTCGAGGTCAGCACGGACTCGCCCACCACGAAGACCTCCTCGACCAGCCCTTCCAGGAGACCTGCCCGCTGCTGCACCGTGGCCGCGTCGCGGCAGCCGGCGATCACGCCAAGCAAAGGACGCGACAGCACACGCTCCGTCAGCAGTTCCTCGAGATGCCGCGCCAGTTCCGCCATCTCGCCAACCTCGAAGAAGGGCACGCCGCCGGGAGGGACGCGCGCCGGACGTTCGTGCCCGCACAGGGCCACCGCACCGGCCATCGCCTCGAGCCCGGTCGCGGCATCGGTCCAGACCACCCGCGGCGCGGAGCTCTCCACCCCGCCCTGCACCAGGGCGATCTCGCAGGAGGATGCCAGCTGCGGCAGCAGCGCCGGATCGGGATGGCTCGGAAGCTCCCAGCGCGTCGCGGTGCCGGCCAGCGCAAGACTCAGGACACGTCCGTCCTCCTCGGGCTGAGGCAGCGCCTCGGCGGCATGGTGGAGGCTCGCCACCCGCCGCTCCGGCCCAAAGGCCTCCGCCAACCGCAAGCGGAGGGAAGAGACGGCCGCATCGGGTCCGCGCAGCAGGATCTCGTGGGGATGGTAGATCGTCCGTTCCATGGGAGGCATCCTGGGTCTTGACAGAATCTGTCTTATTTGCGCGGCCCGAGCGCCACCGCGAGGTAGGTCGCCCCGGCCACGGCGATGATCGAGGCGCCCGAGGAGAGGTCGAAACGCCACGAGAGCGCGATGCCCGCAAGCCCGAAGACCAGGGTCAGCGCGGCGCCCAGCGCCATGGCGCGTCCGAGGCTGCGGCTCCAGCGCAGCGCCAGCGCCCCGGGGATCGAGAGCAGGGCCACCATCAGCACCAGGCCCGCCACCCGCATCAGGAGCACCACGGAGAGCGACACGACAAGCAGCAGGCCCCGCTTGAGCCAACGCACCGGAAGGCCCGAGACCTCGGCGAACTCGGGATCCAGGGCCTGGGCCAGCAGGGCGCGGCGCAGCAGGAAGGCCAGGGGGATCAGCAGGCAATCGAGGATCGCCAAGGCCACCAGATCCTCGCGCGGGATGGCAAGCAAGCTCCCGAAGAGGATCGCGGAAAGATCGCCCGCGGTGCGATGGGAGAGGTCGACGGCCAGGATGCCCACCGCCATGCCCAAGGACCACAGGACGCCCGTAAGCGTATCGGCCTGGTCGCGAAGCCGCTCCTGCAGCGCATCCAGCGCCAGCGCGAAGAGCACCGTGAAGAGGAGGGTGACGGGAAGCGGTGCCCAGCCCAGCAGGAAGGCGATGCCCAAGCCGCCATAGGCTGCGTGCGCCAGGCCGCCGCCGATCGAGACCATGCGGTTGGCGACCGAGAGCGTTCCCACGATGCCGGTGGCGATCGCCGCCAGGACGATGGCCAGGAGGGCCGAGGCGAGGAAGGGATCCAGGGTCATCCGTGCGCTCCCGGTCCGTGGCTGCAGCCGACATGCCCCTGCCCATGATCGGCCAGGACGCGGTGGGGATGGCCGTGGGCGATCAGGTCGACCGGACAGCCGTAGATCTCCTCGAGCGTGTCGGCGGGGATCTCGTTGCCGTCGTGGTGCACGATGCTCCCGCCGCCCACGCAGGCGATGGAGCGCACGTGGCGCGCCAACACGCCCACGTCGTGGGACACCAGGACAGCCGTGCGGTCGCGGCAGACCTCCTCCAGCTGCTGGAAGAGGTTTGCCTCGGCACGGGCGTCGGCATTGGCGGTCGGTTCGTCCAGGAGCAGGAGTCCGGGGTCGCGCACCAGGGCGCGGGCCACCAGGGCAAGCTGCAGCTGCCCGCCCGAGAGTTCCCGCAGACGGCGCGTCCGCAGATGGTCGATGCGCAGCTTTGCGCACCAAGAATCGGCGCGTTCCCGTTCCTCGCGCCCCGGCCCCTTCCACAGCGGCAGGAGTCCGACGAAGCCGCTGAGCACCAGTTCCGTCACCGTTGCAGGCAGCGTCCGGTCCACAGCATGGGTTTGCGGGACGTACCCGATCCTCGCCCGCGCCTTGACCGCGGAGGTGCCCAGCACCTCGACGGTGCCCGCGGAAGGAACCAGCGTGCCCAGCAGCACGCGCAGCACGGTGCTCTTGCCGGCCCCGTTGGGACCGATCATGCCCAGCACGCCGCCTTCCGGCAAGGTCAGGCTGGCGCGGTCCAGCACCGGGATCTCCCCGTAGCCGACCGTGATCCCTTCGAGGCGAAAAGCCGGCGTCACAGGCTCGAGGCCAATGCCTTGGCCACCTTGACGATGGAGCTGTCCCACGGCGCCGCGTAGAGATCCAGGGAGACCACCGGAACCGACAGCTGCTTGGCGAAGGCCTGGGCCGTGCGGGTTCCGTAGGCTTCCTGGACGAAGACGGCACGGATGCCCTGGCTGCGCGCCACCTTGCGGGCCTCCAGCACGAAGGACAGGCTCGGCTCGCGTCCGCCTTCCTCCAGGGGCTCCTGCACCAGTCCGTAGTCGTGGGCCAGGTAGCCCAGCTCCGGATGGTTGAGGTAGAAGTGCTTGCCCGAGAAGGGCGCCAGTTCCTGGCGCAGTAGCGTGTCCAGGCGCAGCAGGCGGGCGTGGAGGCTGTCGCGGTTCTTCCCGATGCGGGCCGCCTCGTTGGGATAGGCGCGCACCAGCGCCATGGCCATCGAATCGGCCACCGTGTTCATGGCACGCGGCGAGGACCAGAAGTGGGGATCGATCGATTCCCCGTGGCCGTCCTTGTCCTGGGAAGGCAGCGCCTCGGGCGGACGCAGCGCGACCACCTCCAGCCCGGAGAGGCCGGACTTCAGGCGCGGAACCCATCCCTCCTCGAAGGCAAGCCCCGCCGAGAAGTAGAGCTTGACCCCGCCCAGCTCCGACAGGAGCGAGGGCTTGGGCTCGAAGCTGTGGGCACTGGCTCCCGGTGGCACCAGCACGGTCGCCTGGCACGGCTGGCCCGCGACCTGGCAGGCAAGCCATCCGACCGGCCCCACCGCGGCGCCCACCCGGACGGTGTCGGCTTTCGGGGCGACCGGGGCCGCAGGAGCGACCTTGGTCCGGCCGGGCAGGCGGGCGTCGTCCCTGCAACCCATGACAGAAACTGTCAAAAGGCCCAGGCAGAGGAGGTGCAGGCGGCTCACGAAAGCTCCAGCATGCGTTCGACGGCGATCAGGGCGTCGCGGCGGGTCGACTCGTCCACGACGATGCGGTTGACCACCTCGCCCGCCACCAGGTTCTCCAGCACCCACATCAGGTGCCACGGGTCGATGCGGAACATGGTGCTGCACAGGCACTGGATCTTCGAGAGCGGCACGATGTCCTTGTCCTGGTGGAGCGCGGCCATGCGCCCGACCAGATTGACCTCGGTGCCCACCGCCCACTTGCTGCCGGGCTCGGCGGCCGCGAGCGTGTTGATGATGAAGCTGGTGGACCCGGCCAAGTCGGCGGCCTGGGTCACGTCGAAGGTGCACTCGGGATGCACGAGCAGCTTACGGTCCGGCTCCTCCTTGCGCAGGCGCTCGACGTCGGCGATGGTCATGCGGGTATGCACCGAGCAGTGCCCCTTCCAGAGGATCACGCGGGCGGACTTCCAGGTCTCGTCGGACTGGCCACCGTCGTGGCAAGCGGGGTCCCACAGGGGCATGCGCTCCAGCGGCACGCCCAAGCGGTACGAGGTGTTGCGGCCCAGGTGCTGGTCCGGCACGAAGACCACGGTCTTGCCCTGGTCGAGCGCCCACTGCACGATCTTCGGGGCGTTGGTGGAGGTGCAGACCGTACCGCCATGACGGCCCACGATGGCCTTCACCGCCGCCGAGGAGTTCACGTAGGTGACGGGAAGGACCTCGATCCCCAGGTCGATCAGATGCTCGAGACAGGCCTGGAGCTGGGGGCCGTCGGCCATGTCGGCCATGCTGCAGCCGGCCGAGAGGTCGGGCAGGATCACCTTCTGGTGCGGCGCGGTGAGCATGTCGGCGGTCTCGGCCATGAAGTGCACGCCGCAGAACACGATGAACTCCGAATCGACCTTGGCCGCACGACGAGAAAGCTCGAGCGAGTCCCCGGTGATGTCGGAAGCCGCGACGATCGGGTCGGCCTGGTAGTGGTGCCCAAGGATGGTCAGACGACCGCCCAAGGTCTCCTTGGCTTTCCAGACCCGCGCCATCGCGTCGTCCTGGCTCAATCCTTTGGTCAGTGCATCGAAATCGAGAAGAGGCATAGTGCGCCCAAAGGTACCAACCCGTCGCCCTCCCAGCATCCCCTCACGCGCGATCCGGTTGGGTCAAGGGCAAAGTTTTCCCTATCCACCAGATCCATCCCATCCGGGAAATCGTGCCATGGCGACATTTGGTGAATTCCTGCCCCGCGAGTCCTGCATCTTGTGCTATTCTTTGAAACCATGTTGTGCCCATATTGTGGATATCCTGACGACAAAGTGGTCGACTCCCGTGCCGCCAAGGAAGGCCGCGCCATCCGCAGGCGCCGCGAATGCTTGGGTTGCGGCAAGCGCTTCACGACCTACGAATACATCGAGAGCGTCTCGATGGTGGTGGTGAAGTCCGACGGCCGCCGTGAATCCTTCGAACGGGACAAGATCTCGCGCGGCATCATGACGGCCTGCAAGAAGCGTCCAATCGGCGTGCGCCAGATGGATGCCGTGGTCGACCGCGTGGAGAGCCTGCTCCATTCCCTGGGCCAGAGCGAAGTCTCGAGCCAGCTCATCGGCGAAATCGTGATGAAGGAGCTCCAGAGCTTGGACGAGGTCGCCTACGTGCGCTTTGCTTCGGTGTACCGCAAGTTCAAGGACTCGACCGAGTTTCTGGCCGAGTTGCGCGACCTGGCGCAGACCTCAACCGACCCGCACTGATCCCTTTCCGACACCCCTCGAAGAACGCCCGAGCCGATGCCCGGGCGTTTTCTTTTTCCCGCGTTTCCAGAATCGTGCAAGCCGTTCGTGCCCAAGGATTTGGAGCTGTCAGTCGGCATGCAACTTGTGTTCGCTCCCGCACGGAACTCTTGACTTGTCCGTCCATCATGGGGTACCATGGCCCCGATGCCGGATACCCAATTCAGAGCCCAGAGCCCAAAGGGGTATCCCGCCTTGCGGGAGTGCCTCCACGAGATCCACAACGCCAACAACCTCGGCCTGCTCAATTCGTCCCTGCTCCTGCGCATCTGGGATGACCTTTCCCCTTTCCTGGAGCGTCTTGAGCAGGAACAACCAGGGCTGACGCTCGGGAATCTCCCTCTGGAACTGCTGAGGGAGGAAGTCCCGCTGATGCTCAAGGGCCAGGAAGAGGCCGCCGAGCGCATCCTCCGCGCCACGCGCTCCATACGGGAGCTCGACCTCGTCCCTCGAGAGGCCGTATGATCCGGCACGAACCTCTCCTGCTGGTCGACGACGACGAAGCCCTGCTTCACGGCCTGCGCCGTTCCTTGCAGAGCGAAGGCTGGGACCGGGTGGAGATCCTCTCCGACGCCAACCACGTCGAGGCATGGCTGGCCTCCCATCCCGCAAGCCTGGTCACCCTGGACCTGCACATGCCCGGCATCGACGGAAGGGCCCTGCTCGAACGCATCCGGATCTCCCACCCTCACCTCCCCGTCCTGGTGCTGACCGCCGCCGACGACCTGGCCACGGCAGTGGAATGCATGAAGCGGGGCGCCCGCGACTACCTGGTCAAACCGGTCTCGCTAGGGAAACTGATCCAATCGCTACTCACCCAGCTCGAACGGGAAGCCGCTCTTGCCGAGGCCCGCTCCCTGCGCGAGCATTTCCTCGACGACTCGCTGCAGCATCCGGAAGCCTTCGCCCCCCTGCTCACCCAAGCACCCCAGATGCAGCGGATCTTCGCCTATGCCGAAGCCGTAACCCGCTCGGGCATGCCGGTCCTTGTCACCGGCGAGACCGGCACCGGCAAGGAGCTGATCGCACGCTCCCTCCACGACCTCCGGCACCCGGAGCGCCCTTTCGTGGCCGTCAACGTCGCGGGGCTGGACGACCAGCTCTTCTCGGACACGCTCTTCGGACACGCCAAGGGAGCCTTCAGCGGCGCCATCGCGGCGCGCGCCGGCCTGGTCGAGAAAGCCGATGGTGGCACCCTGTTCCTCGACGAGATCGGGGATCTTTCCCCCGAGAGCCAGATCAAGCTTCTGCGCCTCCTGCAGGAAGGAGAATACTATCCGCTGGGATGCGACGTGCCGCGCAAGGCGCACGTCTGGGTCGTCACCGCCAGCCACCGATCCCTGGACGAGCTTCCGCATTTCCGGAAGGACCTGTACTACCGGCTGCAATCCCATTGCATCCGCCTGCCTCCCCTGCGCGAACGCATCGGCGACCTCCCTCTGCTGGTCCGGCACTTCTGCCGCGAGGCCAGCCTCGCGGTCGGCATCGCCCTGGCTGCGGACTTCCCGAAACGCCTGGCCGCGGCTCTCGAAGGCTACCCGTTTCCCGGAAACGTCCGCGAGCTTCAAGGCATGGTCTTCGACGTCGTGGGCGCCTCGCACGGAACCTTCTCGCACGGGCTGCTCTCTCGGTGGATCCCCGCCGCGCCGTCGGCCGATGTCTCCGGATCCGAGGACGCCCCCGTCCGGTTCGGCACCCGCCTGCCGACCCTGCGCGAAGCCACGCGCCTGCTGCTGCAGGAAAGCCTGGTGCGCACCGGCCAGAACCGCACCGCCGCCGCCGCCATCCTGGGCGTGTCGCGGCAGACGCTCCTCAACCACCTGAAGGCCGAATCCGAGGCCCGCACTCCCCTCCTGGTCCATCCATGAGCAAGCGCATCCTCCTGGTCGACGACGACAACGGCATCCTGCGCGCCATGAGCCTGCTCCTGCGCTCGGAAGGCTTCACGGTGGTGGCCTGCGTCGACGGCCTGAAGGCCATGGGCGCCCTGGACGAGGCTGCATGCGACGGAGCCCCGTTCGACCTGCTGGTCACAGACGTGCACATGCCCGCCATGGATGGACTCGCACTTCTCGAGCATCTGCGCGATGCGGGCCAGCAGATCCGCACCCTGGGGATCAGCGGCCAAGGCGACAAGGACACCGTGCTCGGACTGATGCGCCAAGGATGCCAGGACTTCCTGGACAAGCCGTTCAACGACATCCAATTCCTGGAGATGGTCCGCACCGTCTTGCAGCGCGAAGCGCCAGGACGCAGCCACGCGGCCGAGACCCAACTGCTTGCCGAGATCGGGCGCTACCGCCGTGACATGGTCACGATGCAGGAGAGGATCCACTCCGCCCAGGGCGAGTTCCTGAACCTGATGGCACCGGAGCACAGCCTCCCGATCCCCCTCAAGCTCAACATCCGCCCCTTGCAGGAGATGGGCGGCGACCTCTTCCTCACGAACGTCCGCGGCAACCTCTGCGACATCCTGGTCGGGGACGTCGCCGGACACGACCAAGGCGCCTCCTACATGGCTCTCCTGGTCAAGACATTCTTCGAGGAGGCTTGCCGCAACTGCGCTGCCGGGCACGAGATCCTCCAGTTCCTCAACCAGAGCCTGGTGCGCCAGAAAAGCCTGCGCATGGTCACCGCCATGCACATCCGCCTGGATCTCCTGACCCGCCGGGTCGAGATCCACAACGCCGGCCATGTGCCCATGATCCGCATTCCCTCCGACCCCAGGCGCATGCCCGAAGCCATCCACTGTCCCTCCGTCGTGCTGGGGATCTTCGATTCCCCCGACCTGGCCCACGACAGCTTCGTGACCGAGCCAGGGGACCGCTTCGCGGTCTGCTCCGACGGGCTCTACGGCCTGAACCGCATCCACGGATCCACCGGCGAGTCCGAAGAATACGGACTGATGGGACTGCTCAGCACCATCGTGCGCCATCGGGACCTACCGCTGGACCAGCTTGCCGATTCCATCTGGCGCGACGCGCTGGTCTTCTCCCGCCACAAGACACAGGACGACCTCCTGCTTGGTCTGTTCGAAATGCCGTAAGGAGGCATCGCCCATGTTCCGTTGGGAAGAGTTCCCTGATCGCATCGAATGCCGCATGTCCTCCTCGCTCCACCTGATCGAGCGCTCGGTCGAGCAGTGCCGACAGTTCCTGTCGCCGGCGGAGGGCGACACCGATGCGCTGATCCAGATCCTGCGCGAACTGCTGCTCAATGCGGTCGAGCACGGCAACCGTTCCGACCCCGACTGCGAGGTCAGCCTACGGCTCGAGCGCACCGAACCCGGCCGGTTCCACGCCACCGTACGGGATCAGGGCGAAGGCTTCTGCCTCACCGAGGAGACCGATCCGCGCATGCCGGGAAGCAAGTCCACCCGACGCAGGGGCCTGGCCATCGTGCATGCCCTCTGCGACGAGCTGGTGTCTGCACCCGAGGAAGGCTGCGTCAATGCCTGGATCACCCTGCCGCAGCGCGTGCGGGTGATCGGCGAGGAACGGGAGGGCGAATGGATCGTCACCCCCGGGGGAGACCTCTCCGCAAGCGTCGCCGGCGAATTCCGCACCGGCCTTCTGCACTGGCTGGAGCAGGTCCAGCTCCACGGCGTGCTCGACCTTTCCAAGGTCAGGACCATGGACTCCATCTGCCTCTCGGTCCTGCTCGCCTTCCATCGCGAGCTCGAGCTTCACGCCGGGCCGCGTTCCTTCCAGCTGACCAGGGTGCAGTCGCGCATGATGGCCCTGTTCCGCATGACCCGCATCGACCGGCTCTTCACGATCCACGAGGACGCCCCCGCATGAACGACGAACTGTCCCTTCTGGAGGAATTCCTGGAGGAATCCCGCGAGCACCTCTCCCGCATGGAGCTGGACTTCCTCGAGCTTGAAAAGGGAGAACAGAATCCAGAACTCATCAACCGGATCTTCCGCGCCGTCCACACCGTCAAGGGAAGCTCCGGCTTCTTCGGACTGGTCCGGATCGGGAGCATCTCGCACGCCATGGAAAGCGTCCTGGACGGGCTTCGCGAAGGGAACCTGGAAACCACGCCGAAGATGCTCGACCTTCTGCTGGAAGGCCTCGACCAGTTGCGCATCTTGTTCTCCGACCTGGAGCACAGCAACGAAGCCGATACCTGGGATCTCGAGGAGCGTCTGCGCGACCTGTGCGCGCACCATGCCAAGTCCACCGTGCCGGTGCTCACCTTCGAGCCGCAGGAAAGCGAAGTCTCCGCCGAGACCGCCGCCGTGACGCCGACCGGCCACCACCTGTACCGGCTGAACTTCGACATCACGCAGATGGAACGCGAACGCTCGATGAGCCCCGTGCAGCTGGTCGAGCACCTGCTCTCCTTCGGGGAGATCCACGACGGCCGCCTGGAAACCCGCGACAACCTGGGTCTTTCGGAAGGCCTGCCCACCGGACTTCTCTACCGGATCCTGTTCTCGAGCGTGCTGGATCGCGACATGGTCGCCCACGCCATCAACCTCCCGGAGGAGGCCGTGGAGGAGATCGGACGCGAAGGGACTCTCGGATCGGAGCGTGGTCCGGCCGACGCTCATCCTCCCGAATCCCGCGAGCCCCATTCGACCATCCCGCATCCGCCTGCGCCACCGGAGGACTTCGCCTCGAGCCTGTCCAGCAATTCCGTCCCGGGCAGCGCCTCCGAGTTTCCTCGCGAATCCACCTTCGAGGCCATTGCCCGGGAAGAACCCCCTCCGCCCCGCACCGAGCAGGAATACATCAAGGTGCGACTGGACATCCTGGACCGCCTGATGAGCCTGGCAGGCGAACTCGTGCTCGTGCGCAACCAGCAGATGCTTCGCCAGCTTCCCGAGGATACCGAAGGTCGCCGCGTGGTGCAGCAACTGGACCTGGTGGCCAGCGAGCTGCAGGAGACCATCCTGCGCACCCGGATGCAGCCGATCGGAAGCGTCTTCTCGCGGTTCTCCCGCGTCGTGCGCGACCTCTCGCGCAAGCTCGGAAAGTCGATCCAGGTGAAGACCTCGGGCGACGAGGCGGAACTGGACAAGAACATCCTGGAAGCCCTGATCGACCCTCTCACCCACATCGTGCGCAACTCCTGCGACCACGGGTTGGAGCCCCCCGAGGAGAGACGACGCGCAGGAAAGCCGGAAACCGGGACCATCGACCTGAAGGCCTGGCACGAAGGCGGCCACATCCATGTGGAGGTCCAGGACGACGGGCGCGGCATCGACCGGGCGCGCGTGCGGCAGAAGGTCCTCGAGAAGGGACTGCGCAGCGCCGAAGAGGTGGCGGCCATGAACGAGAGCGAAGTGCTGGCCATGATCTTCCTGCCCGGCTTCTCCACGGCGGCCACCGTCAGCGACATGTCCGGGCGCGGCGTGGGCATGGACGTGGTGAAGTCCTCGGTCGAGGCGCTGGGCGGCGTGGTCGAGATCCGCTCCGAAGCGGGAGCCGGCATGACACTGCACATGCGCCTGCCGCTGACCCTGGCGATCATCCCATCCATGATCGTGCAGTCCATGAACCAAGCCTTCGCCATTCCCCAGATCAACCTCGAAGAGCTCGTGACCCTCTACGACGAGGAGATCCTTGCGCGGATCGAGAGCGCCGGCTCCCGCGAGGTCTTCCGTCTGCGCGGCATGCTGCTCCCGCTGATCCACCTCTCGGAGGTCCTGCGCACCTCCGAACCCCTCGACGAGGAGGCTCGCCAGAAGTCGGTCGAACAGCACCGTCAAGATCGTTTGGCACACTGGGACCGCCTCCAGGAGGAACGCAGCAACGGACACTCCTCCTCGTGGTCGATCTCCTTCGCGGTCCTCAAGATCGGGAATGCGCGCTACGGCCTGGTCCTCGAGAAGCTCCTGGGCACCGAGGAGATCGTGGTCAAGCCGATGCACCGCGCCATCAAGGACATCCCGCTCTACTCCGGAGCCACCGTGCTGGGAGACGGCCAGGTGGCCTTGATCCTGGATGTGCAGGGAATCGCCCGTCACTTTGGCACGCCACTGGAGAGCCGCAGCCAGAGGATCGAGACGGAGCAGGCCACCGCAGGACAGCGGCTTCTCGTCTTCCGCAACGGTCCGCAGGAGCAACTCGCCCTGCCGCTGGAAAGCATCGGCCGCATCGAGGAGATCACGCCGGAACAGATCGAGCGGGTGGGCAACCACGAGTTCATCGCGCTCCAAGGCGTCTCCACACGCATCCAGCGCCTGGAGGACTGCCTCGAGATCTCCACCCCGCCGGCAAGCCACCGACACTACGCGATCCTGCCTCGGCGCAGCGAGCACCCGTGGTGCATGCTGGCCCAGGAACTGGTGGACATCGGGGAGTACAGCTTCGAACTCGACCAGCACAGCGTGTCCCATCCCTCCTTGCTGGGCACCATGCGCATCCGGGACCATCTGACCCTCCTGCTCGATCCGCAAGCCCTGGCTCCCGAGTCCACCGAACACGCCATGGAGAACCCATGAACCCCTCCATCCAGACCCAAGCCACCGGGTTGCTCCAGGTCGCGACCTTCCGCCTGGAAGGTCGCCTCTTCGGCGTGGACATCCGGCTGGTCAAGGAGATCAGCGAGGAGACGCGCCTGGTCCCGGTGCACCACGCATCGCCCTCCATCGGCGGCCTGCTCAACATCCGAGGGCAGATCCACCTGGTCGTGGACCTGCGCATCGAGTTCCGCTTCCCTTCCCAGAGCCCCGGGCCGCAGAGTCGCGTGTTGCTGTTCAAGCCCATCGTCGACGAGCCCTTCGGCATCCTGGTGGATTCCGTGGAGGACATCATCGAGATCGACCTCGCGCAGATGATGGACCGGCGCCAGAGCGAAGCGCCTGGCGAGGCGCTCAACGAACAGCGCCGCGCGCGCCAGAACCTCTGCACCGGAGTCTGCCCGCTCGAACGGGAACTTCTCCTCCTTCTCAATCCATACGCCATTCTCTAAACCCGGAAACAAGGAAACATCACCATGCTGCAACGGACAACGGTCGCGACCCGACTCATCGCCAGCTTCGCGCTGATCCTCCTCCTCACCCTGGCCACCAGCCTCTACCAGATATGCCAGCTGAGTTCTGTGAGCAAAAGCGGCGACTCTCTTCGCGACAGGGGAACCCTCCCGCTTGCCGTCACCGTGGACATCGGCGCCAACGTCCAGAAGCTGCGCGTCAACGTCTTCAAGATGCTGGTCTTCACCAACCCCGAGGACCGTGCCAAGGCCGAGGCCGCCATCGGGGTCCTCAAGGACTCCCTGCAATCCGAGTTCGACTATGTCGAGTCCACAGCGATGACCGAGGCAGGGAAGGCCTCGATCCAGAAGATGCGCAAGGCCTTCGACGAGTACATGACGGAATTCGGACGCTACCACGAGCACGTGAGCGCAGGGCACCGCGACCAGGCCGTGGCCATGCTCACCTCCGGAGCCTTCGTCGAGGCGGCCAAGCGCATCAACACAAGCCTGGACGATTTCGTCTCCCGCAAGAAGAAGGTCACCGAAGACCTGGCCGACGGTATGCAAGCAAGAGCTGGAACCGCCCGCACCAATGCGATCGCCCTGGTCGCGCTGACCATCCTGCTGACCGCAGTCCTTGCCCTCTGGATCATCCGCAGCATCACTTCCCCGCTGAGCCGCACCAACGAGAACCTGCTGCAGCTCTCCCGCGGCGAGATCCCGCCGACCTCCGAGATCCCCGCCTGGGGCGAGTTCGAGACCATGCGCCTGAACTTCAATCTCTGCGTCAAGGGACTGGGCGGCCTGACCGAGGCGGAGCGCGTGCTGCAGCGCATGGCCGTCAACGACCACACCACTGAGGCCAGCGGCAGCTACGAAGGCATCTTCGGGCGCGTGACCACTGCCACCAACACGGCCCAGAGCCGCGTCAAGGCCGCCGTCAGCATCGCACAGGACATCGCCAAGGGCGACTTCAAGCAACGCCTGGAGGATCTGCGTCGTGTGGGCAAGCGCTCCGAGCAGGACACCTTCATTCCCACCTTCATCCAGATGATGGAGACCATCGAGAACCTGGCCATCACCGACGGCGGACGCGTGCTCCAGGAAGCCGCGGCCGGCAACCTCTCGGGGCGTCTGGAGAAGGACTACCAGGGGACCTACGCCGTCATGAAAGGCAACATCAACAACCTTCTGGAGACCCTCGACCAGCTGCTGCGCGTGGACGGCGGCCGGGTCCTGCAGGAAGCCGCAGCCGGCAACCTCACCGTCAAGATCGAGAAGGACTACAAGGGCGCCTTCGGCGACATGAAGTCCAATGTGAACTCACTGATCGTGAACCTGGCCGGGCTCCTCGGTCACATCCAATCCAACGCGAACACACTGGCCGGCGCCTCCGAGGAGCTCTCGGGCGTGTCCACGCAGATCGTGGCCGGATCGGAGCAGATGGTGGGCCAGTCCTCCTCGGTGGCCGGCACCACCGAGCAGATGAGCGGGAACATCTCCAACATGGCCGCCGCCGCCGAGCAGATGAGCGCCAACGCCGGGGACGTCGCCTCGGCCGCCGAGGAGCTTTCGCAGAGCATGAACGCCGTCGCCGCCGCCGTGGAGGAGATGAGCGCCTCGATCGGCCAGATCGCCAAGGAAGCCGACGAGGCCAGTCGCGTCTCGGACGAAGCCACCCAATCCAGCCGCCAGGCGACCCAGACCATGGCGCAGCTCGGCGGAGCCGCCAAGGAGATCGGAAGCGTCACCGAGGTCATCAAGCGCATCGCCGAGAAGACCAACCTGCTAGCCCTCAACGCCACCATCGAGGCAGCCAGTGCAGGCGAAGCAGGCAAGGGCTTCGCCGTGGTCGCCGGGGAAATCAAGGAGCTGGCCAACCAAAGCGCCCGCGCCGCCGACGACATCGCACGCCGCATCGAGGGTGTGCAGGAGAATACCGGATCAGCCGTCAAGGTGATCGACGAGGTCTCGGTCATCATTCGCCGGATCGAAGGCGCCGTGGGCAGCATTTCCCAGGCTGTGTCACAGCAGACCCGCGCCGCCAGCGAGATCAGCTCGAACGTGAGCCAGGCGAACCTGGGAGCGCGCCAGATCGCAAGCTCGATCATCGAAGTCGCGAAGGGCTCGGCGGAGGTTTCCCGCAACAGCGGCGAGGCCGCCAAGGGCGCCCACGACGTCGCACGCCACATCGCCGACGTGCGCACCGCCGCCGGAGAATCCCTCAAAGGCTCGCAGCAGGTGGCCATCTCCTCCAAGGAACTGGCCGGAATGGCTGGCGACCTCCAATCCACCGTGAAGCGCTTCAAGCTGTAGCCGCGCCGCATAAGGCCCGTCCGTCCCGGTGCAAGTACCTTGTGGTGCTTGCACCTTTCTCTTTCTGGAGAACCGCCCATTGATCCTGGCCATCTCACCCTGTCCCAACGACACATTCCTCTTCGAAGGCCTCAGCCATGGCCTCGATTCCTTCTGCCCCGGAGAGATCAACGGAACCCGATTCCTGGACATCGCGGAACTCAACACCTTGGCCGCATCCGCCGACGGTCCCGATCTGATCAAGGTCTCCTGCGCCAGCGTCCCCCATCTGCTCGAGCACTACCGGCTCCTTCCCTGCGGCGGCGCCATGGGAGAAGGCTGCGGACCTCTGCTCCTGCGCAAGCCGGGCCGCTTTCCCCTCTCGAAGATCGCCGTACCGGGACGCCTCACTACCGCCCATGTGCTGCTGCGCTTCTGGCTGGAAAGCCAGGCTTCAACGGCGCCCTCGGAGGAATTCCTGCGTTTCGACGAGATCCCCAGGGCCGTCCTCGCGGGAACCCACGACCACGGCGTGGTGATCCACGAGACCCGCTTCACCTACAGGGAGATGGGACTGGAAATGGAGATCGACCTGGGCGAGCACTGGGAGCACGTCACCGGCTCGCCGATCCCCCTCGGGGCGCTGCTGGTCCGCCGCGATCGCGGCGAGGACTTCGCCCGCAAGGCGGTGAGCGCGGTCCGCTCCAGCCTCGACGAAGCCTGGGGCCGAACCGAACCGATCACGGAATGGATCGCCGCGCACGCCCAGGAAATCGAGCCGGACGTGCAACGCGCCCACATCGCGACCTACGTGACCCCGTACAGCCGCGACATCGGCGAACGGGGCATCGAGGCCCTGCGCATCCTGTGGGACTGTGCTGGCCGCATCCTTCCCGAAGGCCATCCGCCCCGGGAAGAAACAGAAAAAGCGCTGCAGGAGACCGCTGCGCTTCGGTAAGGCAAAGGCCCTGAAAACTCAGGCGGAACGGGTCAGCTGCCCCAGCAGGTTGCGGCAGCCTTCCTCGAGCAGGTCGAGCACGTCCTCGAAGCCGCGCTCGCCTCCGTAGTAGGGATCGGGCACGTCGCGCACCCCGGATGCCGGAGCGTACTCGGGCAGGAAGAGCTTGATCTTGGCCTTCTGCTCGGGCCTGGCCTCCTCGAGCATGAAATCGTAGTGGCTGCGGTCCATGGCCAGCAGCAGGTCGTAGGCCTCGAAGTCGGCGGGCCGCAAGGCTCGCGAACGATGCCCGGAAAGGTCGTAGCCGCGCGTGCGCGCCACCTGACTCGAACGCCTGTCGGCCCCTTCGCCCTCGTGGTAGGCGGAGGTCCCCGCCGAATCGATCTCCAGCGCCACCCCAGCCTCCTCGGCCATCTTGCGCAGCACCGCTTCCCCGGTCGGGGAGCGGCAGATGTTTCCGGTGCAGACGAACAGAACCTTCAATGCGACTCCTTTCGGGCAATTTGCCCTGACAGCTGCTGACAAGCTTAACAACGCTTTCCATTCCGCACATGCGGGATCTGCTCCCGAGCTTTTGGTATGCCCTTATCTTCCAACCTCAACAGGAGGATGAGATGCATCGTTTGCGCAAACTGATTCTTGGCGTCGCGGCAGGAGCGACACTTGCCCAGGCCGGCTTCGACCCGTGCAAATTCAACTTCGGACAGAGCTGGGACGGTCCCAACGCAAGCTACGCCGCGCAAACGGATTACATCACCATCTGGGTCGGCGACGGCGGCGGCCAAAGCAACTACAACTCGTATTGGGAAGGTGACATGCTGAAGAAGTGCAAGGCCGGCAGCGGCCACGCCATCTCCGGCAAGACACCCGTCTTCTACAGCTACATCATCGCCTTCCTGGCCAAGAACAAGGGCGGCCTCAAGGACTGCGACGTGGCCGGGACGGGAAGCAGCCAAAGTCTTTGCGTGAGCGGCACCAACTACATCCGCAACAACCGGGCGCTGATCCTCCAGAAGTACGACGAGTTCGCCGCCGGTGCCGCCAAGGACTACGGCACATCCAGTCCCATCATCTGGCTGCTCGAACCTGACTTCCACCAGTACGCCGAGGCGACATCCTACTGGGGAACCCAATCCAACCCGCTGAGCTACGCGGAAGCCTCGACCTTGATGACAGACATCGTCGCCAAGATCAAGAACAACCTTCCCAACGCCAAGATCTCCTTCGACATCTCCCCTTGGATAGGCGGCACCGACTGGGTCAAATCCCAGACGGAATGGTGGAAAGCCATGCCCAATTCCAGCTTCTCCTACCGGAACACCTCGGGCGGACGCACCCAAGGCGACCAGGCGCGCATCCGCTCCGACAACAACAACCTCACGACCTGGGCCGGGATCAACGCGATCTCGAAGCTCGCCATCATCGCCGACGACGGATACGGCGTGGGCGGCGCCTCGAACAGCGACTGGTACGAGTGGATGACCCTCTCCAACCTGAACAGCCGCATCGCCGACGGCGTGGTCGCCCTGTCCATTCAGAAGCCGGCCTCGGACTACAACGACAAGATCGCCGCGCTGCGCGCCAACTCCGGCTTGAGCAAGCCCAACTGCAGCGGCGGCGGCGGCAACACTATCGCCTCCCAGTTCACCCTCACGACCTCCACCAACACCGGAGGCACGATCGCCTTGACGCCGCAGGCCGATGCCTACGACTCCGGCAAGGTGGTGACCGCTGTCGCGACGGCTGCGACCGGCTATTCGTTCACCGGCTGGGGCGGCGTCTGCTCCGGAACCGGCGCATGCAGCGTCACGATGAACGCCGACAAGACCCTCACCGCGACCTTTGCCACCATTCCCTCCTACGCTTTGCTCGTCACCAAGAACGGCAACGGAACCGGCAGCGTCACCTCGACTCCCTCCGGCGTGAACTGCGGCATCGGCTGCAGAGGGAGCTTCGTGAACAACACCAGCGTCACCCTGAATCCCACCCCGGCCTCGGGAAGCGTGTTCGCCGGCTGGAGCGGCGCCTGCACGGGCACCGGAGCCTGCACGATCACAATGAACGCCGCCAAGAACGTGACCGCGACCTTTACCAGCACCACCGGCATCCGGGAACGCATGCCCACCGGACAGCGTCTGAGCATGGCCCAGGGCCGCGACCTGTTCTTCGACCCCAGCAATCTCGGACACAGCCGCCTGGAACTCTTCGGCACCAACGGCAAGAGCATCGTCCTGTGGGAAGGTCTGAGCGGCGGCGCCCAGCAGACCTCCCTCCAGGGCATGACCCCGGGCCTGTACATCGCCCGCCTGCGCGGCGAATCGGAAGCGTTCCAGCAGATGATCCAGATCGTACGCTGAGCGGTCTCGACCTCTCGACGACTCGGAAGGGCATTGCTTCGGCGGTGCCCTTTTCTGTTATCTTCCAACCATGATCGCACGCGCCCTGTCCTTCGCCCTCCTGTCGGCAAGCCTCACCCTGGCCACCGAAGTCGGCAACATCTCGTCAAGCCAGGCCTCGTCCATGGAGACGCGCGTCAACTCGCGCAACTACCAGTTCTTCGGCTTCGGTCCCGCCTCCCTCTCCAACACAGGCGAGGAGGAGGGAATGGCCTACCACCTGGCCTGGGGCATGTCCCGTGAGGTCGTGCCCCATGCGTCGATCCGCGGCATCGTGCAGTCCGACTTCCAACCCAAGAGCGGAGCGGGAATCGCCGGCGCCGGACTGGGCGTGCTGGGCTTCCTCACCACCTCGGACATCTCGCCGTACCTGGGAGCCGACCTGGGCTGGGGCCTGGCCTGGGGCGCCGACGCCACCACGCAGTTCAGCTGGGGACTCTCGGCCGGCATGCAGCTCTTCCGCACCTCCAGCACCCAACTGGGCCTGGAGTGCCGTCTGTTCTCCCTCTTCGAGAAGACCCGCGAAGGTCTCCCGATGGGGCTCTCCGCGCAGCTCGGCCTCTATTACTGAGAACGCCTTCCGGCCATCCAGCGGGCCCATTCGAGATCCTCGGGACCCGTGATCTTGCGCAGGCGGTCGGCGCCCGGCACCAGCCGCACCGGATGCCCGCACGCCTCGCACAACCCAGCCTCATCGGTCAGGCCCATCGCCTCGAGATCGGGACGCCGGTAACATTCCTGCAGGAGCGAACGGCGGAAGGCCTGCGGGGTCTGGGTGAGCCACACACGCCGCCGATCCATGGTGCGCTCGACCACCGGATCGTTGCCCGGTCCGGCCCACTTGATCGTGTCGGTGGCAGGCAGCGCCAAGGTGCAGGCACCGTCCTGAGCCGCTGCCTCGAGCGCCGCATCGACATCGCGCCCGGCAAGGAAGGGACGCGCCACGTCGTGGATCAGCACCAGGTCCGGTTCCCCTTTGCAGGCCTCCACTCCGTTGCGAACGGACATCCACCGCTCCGCTCCGCCCGTGGCCAATCGGATCATCCCCGCCTCGAGCGCCGCCAGCAGAGCCGGACTCAACAGCTCACGAAGCGCATCTTCCTCACCAGCCCCCAGCACCAGGACGACCTGGCCGATGCTCGGATGCCCAAGCAAAGTGTCGAGGCTCCACTGGAAGACGGGCTTTCCGCCCAGGTCCAGGAACTGCTTTGGGCGGGCGGCGCCCACGCGCGAACCGATGCCCGCGCAAGGCAGGATCGCAGCAGCGGAATAGATCGGAGAGCTCATGGAGATGCCTTCGGAAGCGGAAGGAGCTCGCCGCCCCATACGGTGCGCACGCCGCCTCCGGAAAGGGGTTCGATGTCCAGGGCACCTTCGTCCGAGATCCCCACCACGCGCACCAGTTCCTCGGAACATCCAGTGGAGTGGCGCAGGATGCGTCCGGGCAGGTCGCTGAAGGAGCGATAGCCGGCTGCGATGGCCGGGAAGCCTCCCTCGGCCAGCATCACGTCCACATGTGTCCACTGCGCCAGGAAGGAATGCAGGATCTTCCGCAAGGACAGATTCTTTCCGACCTCGCGGGAAAGGCTAGTGGCCGGCTGCCCCACCGAGGCGAGAATCTCCTCCGAGGTGGCGACATTGATCCCGACCCCGACGGCGATGCCCATGCCCTGCGGACCGGTGAAGCACTCGGCCAGGATCCCGGCGCATTTCTGCCCGTCGATCAGGAGGTCGTTGGGCCACTTGAGCCGCGCCCCGGGAATGCCCAGTTCACGGCACAGGAACGCAAGCCCCAGCGCGGTGCCCTGGGAAAGGTTGGCCGCGCCCTCCGGCGTGCGGTCATGCCGAATCCAGGTGGTGAGGTAGAGCCCACCGGTATCGGGAGAGCTCCAGCGGCGGTCGTAGCGGCCGCGACCGGATGTCTGGCTGGCGGCCACCACGGTGCAGTTCCAGGGAAGATCCCCTTGCCGCACCAGGTCCATGGTGGAGGTCACCTCGCCGAAGAAGTGGATCTCACCGTCGCGGAAGCCGCCTCCAGGCAGGACTTCCAGCGGCTCAGGCACCTGCCAGCGCCTCGCGGACCTTCTTCGCCGTGTCGCGGGCCCGCTGCGAGGCCTGGCGCACCACGGCATCGTCCTTGGGGGCCGCATGGACCGTACGGTAGTCCTCGAAGATCTCCTGGCCGCGTTCGTCGTCCTTCTCGCGGCTGCGCAGCACGCGCCCCGCCCAGAGACGCTCCAGGGCCGGCAGCCTCGCCAGCAACTGGGGCAGCGGCTCGGCCGGGAACTCCTCGGACAGGAATTGTCGCGCCCAAGGCATGAGAGGACTGGACGTCCCGTCGAGCAGCGCACGCAGGGAAACCAGCTGGAGAATCTCGCTGTAAGCGGTGATGCCCGCCAGACGATCCTTCTCCTTGAGGAGGCCGCCGCCCAAGGCGGAGATCTCGCGTCCGGTCCAGGTATCCTGTCCGGAAACCGCCTTCAGGGCGGAGCGGGCCGCGCGCACCTTCTCGACAAGGTCCGCATCGAACAGCACCTTGCGGCAGGACTTGTCCGGCGTGCGGTCGCGATCCCGCCACTTCTGTTCGGAACGTTCCAGCGCCCAGGCGTTGTGGGCAAGCACCCATCCCGGTTGACACGGGTTTGCCGCCCCGGGATAGGCTCCCGGCAAGAGCAGGGAAAAGGGCAGGGAGAATCGCTGCGGGGCCGTCACCGTGGCCGTGGCCAGCATCGTGTGCGGCGCGTCCGAGAAGTCGGCTGGATACTTCATCTGGGTACACAGGCCCAGGAACATCCCTTCGGAGAGGCGCAGTTCCTGGTCTGCGGTACGGCCCGTGTGGTTCGAGCCGATGGCGGCCCCATGGCCCACGTTGCCTCGGCCTTCCGGCCAGAGCGCCGCGATCAGCATGGACTGGTGGTGGAACCCGACCAGGGGCCCCAGCAGCGAATGCGAGACCTCGCCTTCGTTCACCTCGGTGTTGGGACCCAAGACAGATTCTGTCACCTTGGCATGCTTGGCCGCACCCGCATAGGGACACAGCAGGGCCTTGCGCACCACCGCGTGCGAACGCACCCAGCTTCCGGCGGCCAGGATGGCATGCTCGACGATCGCGCCGTCGCGCACCATCACCGGCTCCTCCATGGAGGAGAGGATGGCCACGTCCTTGAGCATCTGCGCCCCGTCGACGCGCGCACAAGGACCGATCCAGCAGTTGCGCACCTGCACCGTATTGTAGACGACCGCACCGGTCTCCACCACCCCGGTCGCGGCAAGCAGCTTTTCCAGATGTCCCTCGAGAACCTCCTCGTAAGCGGTACGTTCGGACGACACGCCGGGATGCAGCGCAAGCCAGGCGGCAAGCTCGAGGTCCATCTCGGGGAAGAGCACGATCTCGCGCCCGCCGGTCTCGAGACCCACAGACAATTTCTGCCCGGCACCGTACATGCAGCGACCAGAGGCCACCAGGGCTCCCACACCGACCACGGCGGCCGCGTCGTGGATCACCTGCCGCGACATCAGGTTCACGTCGCGTACGCAGGCGTTGCCGACCGCGCAGTCCTGGATGGTGGCGCCTCGGATTCCGGTAGGCAGGCTCACGCGCCCCGGCAGCAGGATGGTGCCGTGGAAGCGCGAGAGGAACACGTCGCCTCGGAACTCCGCATCTCGCACCGTGGCGGGATCGAACCCTTCCTGCACCTGGACCCGCATCCAGTCCTCGGCCGAGCAGCCCTGCGACTCGAGCATCCGGATCTCCGGCACCTCGAGGCTGCGGGTCTTGAAGCCCAAGGGGTTGCCTCCGGCGCGGCACGCGGCGGAGGTGGCCAGGATCGGCGAGTTGCGCGTCAGGCGGCGCAGAGCCGCCGATGGAAGAAAGGGCGATGCACTCACACGCTCCAACATAACTTCCCCAGGAAAGCCACGCATGCTTATACTCGATAGGCATGTGGATCTCCCGGCAAGTCGCCCCCTTGCTTTCTCTGCTTTTCATGGCCTGCGACTCGACGGTCACCAGCCTGAACCCGCAGCCAGCATCGCTCCCCCTGCCCTGCGCCTACGCAGCGGGAGATTCGATCACCCATCTGAGCCTCCTGACCTGCACCTCCGATTGGACACGCATCGAAGGCGAGCCCACGGATGCGGGCTACGGCATCGCCAGCGCCGTCAAGTTCCTGTACCGTCTCGATTCGCGAAACCTGCTGTTCCTTGACACGCGTCGCTTCCCCTCCCATCGCGCCTTCGCAGTGGAGATCCTGGGCATCCCAGACGATCCCGTGGCTTGGGCCGACCAATACCGCGACTCTCCCGCCCGCGAATTCGTGACCGGCACCCTGGTCCGGTACGAGGCGCTCGATCTGTGGACCATGCAGATCTTTCCCGGCGACGACCTGTCCGGCACCCACATCAAGGAAGTGCATGACGCCCTCGCCGACAGCACCTGGTTCGGGCCGTCCCTGAGATTCCTTGCCAGCAGCCCGGCCAGCCAGTCGCGCGCCGAGGCGGCCGGCGTCCCCACCGTGTCCAGCGACAGCGTCTATCGGGGCCAGACCTACCAATGCATGAATCCGGGAGAGGCATACGGAACCCTGGTGCGCGCCAAGAGCGACACCGTCGCCACGGGTTCCTTCGGGCATCAGGACATCGTACTGACCGACGGAATCCCCAACGATCTCCCCGTGGTCGGCGGCATCGTCACCTCCGCCTTCCAGACACCATTGAGCCACATCAATGTATTGAGCACCAACCGCGGCACGCCCAACATGGCCCTGCGCGATGCCTGGAACGATCCTCGGCTGCGCTCCATGGAAGGCACGCTCGTCCACCTGACGGCTGGGCTGGACGGGTACCATCTCGAGCCAGCCAGCGCACAGGAGGTCCAGAATTTCCTGGCATCGAAAAAAATGCCCATCGCACCACAGCTTCCCCTCGACGACACGAGCGCCGGCCTGGTCCTTCTCGCCTCTCTCGACCACGCCGCCTTTTCCCGCGTCGGCGCCAAGGCATCGAACTTCGGGGAACTGGCGCGCTTGGCGCAAGCCTCGAACGGCCTGTGGAAGGTGCCGGAAGGGGGCTTTGCCATCCCCTTCTCCGCCTACCGCGAGCACTTGCGCCGAGGCGGGATCGTCCGCATCGTGGACAGCCTCCTCAAGGACACGACGTTCCTGACCAACACATCCGTCCGCAGGGCGGCCCTGGCAGGATTGCAGGAACGCATCCTGGCGACGGCGGTCGACCCGTCCCTGATCGCAACGGTTACCGAGGCGATCCGCAGCAACGGTCAGTACACGCGGATGCGATTCCGCTCAAGCACCAACGCCGAGGATCTCGCTGACTTCAACGGAGCCGGACTGTACTCCTCCTACACCGGCGATCTGTCCGATCCCTCCAAGCCCATCGACGACGCCATCCGCAAGGTGTGGGCCAGTCTCTGGAATTTCCGGGCCTTCGAGGAAAGACAGTACTACGGCATCGATCACAAGCGCGTCTGCATGGGCATCCTGATCCACCGCGGCTTTCCCGACGAAGGCGCCAACGGCGTCGCCTTAACGCGCAACCTCTACAACCCGAAGATCTTCGGATACGTGATCAATGCCCAGCTCGGCGAGATCTCCGTCGTCACGCCTCCCGCAGGAGTCACCTCGGAACAGGTCCTGTACTATCCGTTCGACTCGGCCCAGTTCCCCGAGCCCAGCAGCGAACTGCTGACCCGCAGCTCCCTCTCGGCCGGCAAGGCCATCCTGCAGTCCGCCGAGATCACGGCACTGGGCAAGGCCTTGGGGCAGATCCAGGACCATTTCTTCCATCTGCTGGGATCGACACAAACCACATATCCCATCCTCTACGGCATGGACGTGGAATTCAAGCTCGACGGCCCCGCCCGCACGCTCTACATCAAGCAGGCGCGCCCCCTGCCCTGACCTGTTCCGGACGGCGAGCTGGTCGCCCCGTGCCTGGCGATGCCCCGAAGCACTTGCCACAAACCGCCTGTATCGGCCCTGGATGACAGATTCTGTCACCAGGACCTCATGCGGGAGACCGAAGCTCCCCCTTCCTCGAAAGCCAGGCGGCCAGCGCAGCGATCCCGGGCTCTTCGCCCCGGGCCAACAGGAAGGAAAGCGCGAAGGCGCCGCCGCTTGCGACAAAGCCCAGCGGCGCGACCAGTTCGCCTCGTTGCAGCTCCCGTTCGACCAAGAGCTCCGGGACCACGGCCACACCCAGTCCGGCACGTACGGCTTCGAGCATCTGGGGAAAATGGTCGAAGCTCCGCGTCGTGCCGCGCACCGTCCGCTTGGCGGCCCGGCTCCAGTCTTTCCAGGCATCCGGCCGCGTGCCGCAGGCGAGCTTCTTCAGGCGCTTTGCCTCCTGTCCGGGCGCCAGTGCCGCGGCGTCCTCCCTCCGACAGACGATGCCCAGCCGTTCCGCCGCGAAGGGAATGCGGACGATCCCTTCCGCGCTTGCGGGTCCCCCGCAGGTCACCAGGACATCCAGGCGCCGATGCCGCAGTTCGTCCAAACCGCCGTCGGTGCGCAGGCGCAGGCAAAGACCCGCATGGCTTGATTCGAAATCCCCGAGCCGAGGGATCAGCCAGTTGGCCAGGAAGCTTCCGGGTGCGGACAGGTGCAGTTCCCTCGCCCCCGAGTTGCGCACCCGTGCGCAGGCCTCGGAAAGCAGGCGGAAGGAGGCCGTGGCGGCCTCAGCCAGTTCGCTGCCCGCCTCGGTCACGGCGATTCCGCGCCCGTCGCGGCGCAGCAGGGGCACGCCCAGCCAATCCTCCAGCTGGGCCGTCTGGTGGCTCACGGCGCCTTGGGTCACGCACAGCCACTGCGCCGCCTTCGAGACGCTGCCGGTGCGCGCCACGGCCTCGAAACTGCGCAGGGCGTTCAAAGACGGCATCAATTCATGAGTTTTATTCATGTTTAATGAAAAGATAACTCGATTTTTCCTGAGTGTTCGGTACCGTACCTTGAATCCATTCACACCAAGGAGGTTGCGAATGGACACGGAGGAAAACGGACAGTTCGGGCGTTTCGGAGGCTGCTGGATGCCCGAGACGCTCGTCCCCGCGCTGAAGGTGCTGGAACGGCGCTATCGGGAGGCGCAACAGGATCCGGCCTTCCGGGAGCAATTGCGCCACATGCACGAACGCTTCACCGGAAGGCCGTCGCCCCTCTACCTGGCCGCCGCCTGCAGCCGGGAGCTGGGAATCCGCCTGTACCTCAAGCGCGAGGACCTCAACCACACCGGCTCGCACAAGATCAACAACTGCCTGGGGCAGATCCTGCTGGCCCAGCGGATGGGAAAGAAGCGCGTGGTGGCTGAGACCGGAGCCGGGCAGCACGGCGTCGCCACCGCCACCGTCTGCGCGCGCTTCGGCATGGAGTGCGTCGTCTACATGGGACGGCAGGACATGGGGCGGCAACGTCCCAACGTGGAGCGGATGCAGCTCCTGGGCGCCCGCGTGCAGGCCGTGGACACGGGCACCGCCACCCTCAAGGAGGCCATGAACGAGGCGCTGCGCGACTGGATCGCCCGCCCCGAGGACACCTACTACCTGCTGGGCACCGGCGCGGGCCCTCATCCGTACCCGACCATGGTGCGGGACTTCCAGCGGGTGATCGGCGAGGAGGCTCGACGACAGATCCTGTCCGAGGAGGGACGGCTGCCCGACTGCCTGGTGGCCTGCGTGGGCGGGGGCTCCAACTCCATCGGGCTCTTCCACCCGTTCCTGTCCGATTCCGGCGTGCGGCTCTACGGGGTCGAGGCGGGAGGCGAGGGCCTGGAAAGCGGCAGGCACGCGGCCAGCCTCTCGGGCGGACGTCCCGGCATCCTGCACGGCAACCTCAGCTACCTGCTGCAGGACGCCGACGGCCAGGTGGCCGATGCCCACTCCGTCTCGGCGGGACTGGATTACCCGGGCGTGGGGCCGGAGCATGCCTTCCTCAAGGAAAGCGGCCGTGCCAGCTACGTGGCGGCCAGCGACCGCGAGGCCCTGTCGGCGTTCCACTGGCTGGCGCGTTGCGAAGGGATCCTGCCCGCGCTGGAATCGAGCCACGCCCTGGCCTTCGTGCGGCGGCTCGCTCCCGACCTGGCGCCGGATGCCGTCGTCATCGCAAGCCTCAGCGGTCGGGGCGACAAGGATCTCGAGACCGTCCTTTCCCATCCGGAGGTGCAGGCATGAACGCGCGGATCGACGAACTCTTCCTCCGGCTCCGCCGGGAACGCCGCACCGGCGTGGGCACCTACCTGGTGGCGGGGGATCCGGACCCGGAGACCTCGCTGCAGGCCTTTCGTACCCTGGCGGCAGGCGGGGCCGATCTCCTGGAAGTCGGCATTCCCTTCTCCGATCCGGTGGCAGACGGCCCTGCGGTCGCCGATGCCCATGCCCGCGCACTGCGGGCCGGGCAGACCTTGCCAAGGACGCTTGAGCTGGTCGAAGCCTTGCGCTGCGAGCATGCCCGGATTCCCGTGGTCCTGATGGGCTACGCCAATCCGCTGCTGCAATACGGGACGGGAGCCTTCTTCGAGGACGCCCGCCGCTGCGGGGTGGATGGGCTGATCGTGGTGGACCAGCCATTGGAGCACGCGGCGCCTTGGGCGGATCTTGCCCGCGCCGCCGGGGTCGACCTGGTGCGCATGCTCGCGCCGACCACCCCCGAGGAACGGGTCGGACAGATTCTGTCCGAGGCCGAGGGATTTGCCTACCTGGTCACCCGCACCGGCATCACTGGCTCCGTCATGGCGGATCCGACGGCGGTGCAAGCGAAGGTCGCGCAACTGCGCCATGGCTCCGACCTGCCTCTGGCGGCAGGCTTCGGCATCTCCTGTGCCGACGACATCGCCGCGCTCGGGGGCTGCGTGGACCTGGCCGTGGTCGGCTCCTGTCTGGTGGATGCGCTTTCGCAGGGCCTCCCGGCCCTGGCCGAGCGCCTACGGACTCTGCGGGGATGAGGAACCCCACACCGCGTCCACCAAGCTCCGTACCGCCTTGACCAGCGGCGCATCGCCCTGACCGCGCCGCCAGAGCAGGGCAAGTCCCGTGTCGATCCCTTCCCCGTCCCAGATCCGGCACTTGCCGTGGCCTTGCGCCCACTGTGCCGTGTCCTCGCGCAGGAGGCCAGTCCCCAGGCCCGACGCGACCATCTCCACGATGGTGCGCTCGATGTCCACCTGGAAGAGGCGCTCCGGCGCCTTCCCCAGTCTTTTGAACAGTTCGTTTCCCAACAATTGGAACGGGCAGCCAGGGGGTGTCCCGATCCACTGCATTTGACAGATCCTGTCCCAATCCATCCCGTCGTCGGCATCCGGCGGGAGCACGACCACCAGCCGCATCGGACGCAGCTCGCGCCGTTCCAATCCCTCTTCCGAGGGTCCCAGGACGAAGGCGCAGTCGAGGTTCCCGGCCAGCAGGTCGGTGCGCAGGTTCCCCGAGGTCGCATGATGGAGCTCCGGGACCAGTCCCGGGTGTCGCTCCTGGGAGATCGTCAGGATTTGTCCCAGCCTCAGGATGGCCGGATCGGACAGGGCCCCGATTTTCACGATCCCTTCCACGACCCCGCGCAACGAACGGGCCTTGGCCAGCAGCGCCTCGGCGGCCTCCAGGACCTGGCCGGCCTCCTCGAGGAGCCGCGTCCCCGCAGACGTGAGCGCCATGCCTTTGGGGGAACGTTCGAAGAGCGCAAGACCCAGTTCTTCCTCCAAGGCCTTGACCTGGGCACTCACGGCCGGCTGGCTGATGGAAAGCTCGCGGGCGGCACGGGAGAGGTTGCCTTCCCGGGCCACGGCAACGAAGGTGCGCAACTGGTAGAGTTCCATTGCTCGGAAGGATACTTCCCCGTTCCCCTTTAGGCGACAACCCGGGAGCCATCCGTTTTTCCGATGCCCATCCTCCGATCTTGCGATTGGAGTTTTCGATCAAACCACGCGATCTTCTTGGCATGGACACCAACGACACAACTCTTCCAGCCCCTTGGCTAGACGCCACGCTGGCGGCATCCTTGCTTTCCGAGCACGGATCGCCACTCCACATCTACCGCGAGGAGACGTTGCGCCTTCGGTTGCGGGAACTGGCAGGGCTCCTGACCCACCGCCCCTGGCATCCCTCGATCTCGGTCAAGGCCAACGGCAATCCCCACCTGCTTGCCATTGCCCGCGAGGAAGGGCTCTCAGGCGACGCCATGTCCCCCGGCGAGATCCTCCTCCTCGAAGCGGCTGGATTTCGCCCTGAGGAGATCTTCTTCATTCCCAACAACGTGGATCTCGACGAGTTTCGCTTCGCTGCAACGCGGGGCATCCTGACAAGCATCGACTCCCTCGACCAGGTGCGGCTTTTCGCGAGCCACCGCGTAGCCTCCCGCGTCGCGCTGCGCCTCAATCCCGGCACCGGGGACGGCCACCACGAGAAGGTGGTCACGGCAGGGGCCCGCACCAAGTTCGGACTGCTTCGCGAGGAGCTTCCCGAGGCCATCGGGATCCTGACGGAATCCGGCATCGCGCTTGTCGGACTGAACCAGCACATCGGCTCGGGATTCCTGGAGCCTTCGCGCTACCTCCAGGCGGCAGCTTTCCTGCTGGAGACCGCAAAGGGCATCCCGTCGCTTGCGTTCGTGGACTTCGGCGGCGGCTTCGGAATTCCCTACCGCGGCGAGGACCGGCTGGATCTGGTCCGTCTGGGAAGGGAACTGGACACCATGCTTGCCGATTGGTGCCGCAGGACGGGACGGACGATCGAAGCGCGCATCGAGCCGGGCAGGTACTGGTGTGCCGAGAGCGGCTGCGTGCTGGGAACCGTCCATGCCGTGAAGACCCGGGGCGAGGGCGTGATCGCCGGGACCGACATCGGCTTCAACGTCCTCCAGCGTCCCGTCCTCTACGACGCCTGGCACGGGATCGACCTGCTGCCCGTGGGCGGAGGGGAACGTTTGACAGGAAATGTCACCTGGGTCGGGAACATCTGCGAGAGCGGCGACATCCTGGCCCGAGACCGGGTCGGACCATGGCCCCAAGCCGGAGACCACGTGCTGGTGCGCGACACAGGCGCCTACGGCTGGTCGATGAGTTCCAGCTACAACGCCCGTCCCCGTCTTCCCGAGCTACTGCTGCAGGCTGACGGGGCAGTGCAGATCATCCGGCACCGCGAGACAGCTGATGACCTGCTGCGGGGAATCCGTGCCCGGCCCGAAGGCGGAGCGCCCCTCCCGGAAGGATCACCGGAACTCGAGGCCATCCTGCCCACCCTGCGCGGCCTGGTCGAGACGGCCTGCCGGCATCCCGGCAGCCGCATGGGTCACGACTTCTTCCGCGAGCATGTGCTGGTCGTCGAGGCGTTCTCGCGCCGGCTCGCACCTCTCTTCGGCGCGAACCTCGACATCGTCCTGCCCGCCGCGATCCTCCACGACATCGCCGCCATCGAGGACTTCTCGCGGGTCGCGGAACACCACACGCTGGGAGCCCTCCGCACCGCCGAGATGCTGCGGGAGCACGGCCTGGACCAGGCTCGGATGCCAGGATCTCCACCTGCGCCGAGCTCCACCTCCTGCCCGTCCTACCCGAGGAACATGGCCCGGAGGCCGCCTGCCTCTCGCATGCCGATGCCCTTTCCCAGATGGCGCGCCCCGCCTACTGGCTCCATTACGCGGGCAAGGTGCGGGGACTGGGGTTCGAGGAAGGAAGGGCTTGGTACCGATCGCTTGTCCAGGACCGCTTCTCGAGATTGACGGATTCTGTCAAGCCCCTGGCGGCAGCGCTCCGCGGCAAGGCCCTGGAAGCCTGCGAAACCACCTGCCGAGAAGAAGAGGAGACCCCATGTTCCTGATCCTGCTCCATTACGACCACGGCACCGCCCCGGTCGATGCCCATCTGGAAGCCCATGCCGCCTGGCTCGAAGGGCACTACCGCACCGGCCTGTTCCTGCTGTCGGGGCGTCGCGTCCCGCGCACCGGCGGAGTCGTCCTGTGCCGCGCCTCCGACCGGAGCCTTGTCGAGGACGTGGTGCGCACCGATCCTTTCCACCTCCACGGGGCGGCACGCCACGAGATCATCGAGTTCGTCCCGACTCGATGGAGCCAGGAAGCCGAAGACCTGCTCGAGCCTGGCCCTAGTGGGACCGCGACACCTCCCTAGGCGTTGATGGGGCCGGGCTGCGCCTGGACGGATGCCACGGGGACCCAGAGCTCGACCTGGTGCATGCCGTCCTCCTCGGAGGGTGCCTCGTGGATCACCTCGAAGGAACAACCGGCAGCCGGCTTCCATCCGCTGCGCGGCAGCCATTCCCCCATGAGGAGCCACCACGCCTCGCCATGCCGGTCGAAGCGCATCCTGCCCACCGCCACCGCACAGGTCCCGGCCGGGATCTCGAGGGCTTCGATCCCGTCCTGCAGCGGCGTCCCCGCCGGGACGGAGAGCCCCACGGACATCTGCAGCTCGTCAGGAGGCGTGATCTCCGGATCGTTGTGAAAGACGGCGACGCGATGCGGCTGCGCGCCGCTCAGTCCCCGGGGACCGGCCCAACCCAAGAGGCGATCGAAAAGTCCTTCGAAGAGATGCACGTCGCCGATGTAGGGGCCGCGATGGTGCAGACACGCCAAATGCCGCACAGCAGACTTGCGGACACAGATATCGAACTCAAGACTTTTCCTTGCCATCACCGTCTCCAGCCTCCGGGGTCCAGGCTTGCATTGCGAGGAAATCGAAACCTGAATCTACCTCCTGACCGCCCCTGCACGGGACGCTTCCGTCAGGTTCGACAACGATTCATGGACATGCCGCGCTCACAGCGGCCTCACCGGCTCCCAGATCTCGATCTCGTGCAGGCTCTGCGGATGCTGCCCCGGATCGTTGAGGTAGACCTCGAAGCATGGTCCGTCGTCGGGCTGCCAGCCGCTTCCCGGGAACCAGCCTCCCATCAAGGCCTGCCATGCGGCCCCGTACTGGTCCACCCGGATCGCGCAGGTGGCCACCGCGTACTTCCCGGCCGGGATCTCCCCTGCCCCGATCTCCCCCTCCACGGGAGTGCGTGCCGGGACGGTCAACGCCACGGTGATGCGCAGCTTCTCGGGCGCGGTGACGTCGGGGTTGTCGTGGTAGATGGTCAGGGTGCGGGTGCCCGGACCGACCAGACCACGGGGTCCGGCCCAGGCGAAGAGCTTGCCGAAAAGCCTCTGGAACAGGCCGTCGTTCCCGGCGTAGGGGCCGATGTGCCTCACGCAGGCCAGCGGCACCGCAGCGGTCTCCCGGATCTCGACCCGGATCTTCACGTCGTCTCGCATCGAAAACTCCTTCATGCAGGTGGTCTTCGAAAGATGGCCCGCATCGCCTTGCGGGTCTTGACTCTCCTTGCCTTCCGCTTTGCCCTGCTTGCTCTTCTCGAGGCTTGCGCCGCCCTCCTTGCGCCATTGGCTTGCCGACACCCCGAACTGTCTTCGAAAGGCACGGGCAAAGACCGTCGACTCCGCGATCCCGACCGCCTCCGCCACCTGACCGACCGAGAGCCCCCGGTTCTGGCACAGGAGGCCAGCCGCCTTCTCCAGACGCAGCCGCGTCACGAAGGCCATCAGCGGTTCCCCGACCACGGCTCCGAAGACGCGATGGAAGTGGAACGGCGAGAAGCAGCCCACCCGTGCCAAGGTCTCGACCGACAGCTCCTCGCCCAGATGGGTCTCGACATGGTCGATCACCCGATGGATCCGGGCGACGTACTCCGCCCTGTTCATTTCCGGACCGATGCCATCCCTCATGCCACACCCCCGTTCCCGATCCGCTCCATCCCCTGCCGCTCCGGCAGGTACTTCCAGTACTTCTTGGGCAGCAGCCGCGCCTGCAGGCGAGGATTGCGCCGGGCCTCGATGTTGACCGCCTCGAAGTAGGCCCGCCACAAGGTGTCGAACCGTCCGTCGCCCTCTTCCGCAAGCGCCGCCGCCCCGGCATCGTCCTTTGGGAGATGCGCCGGATCGCAGGCCAGCATCTGCGCCTCCTGCCCGTCGTAGCGCAGGCACTGGCCACGCCGGGAATCGGCGATCATCCAGGCATGATTCGGGAAGCGTGCCGTGAAGTGCGGGGCAAGTATCGCCAGGATGTCGTGCTCCGGGGCGATGACGGCAAACATCGAACCGTCGGGGGCACGGCGAAAACGCACGAAGCCTTGGAACAGGTGCGCTTCGTGGCGGGTCCGGTGGGCCGCCTGGAAGACCGCATGCGAATCGGCGTCAAGGAGGTTCCTTCCCCGCGCACCGTCCTTGCCGCGAAAGAGTCTGTGCAGATAGCGCCACAGCACCGTCCCGATCCCTGGACCCTCCGAGAGGAAGGCCGTCTGCACCATCCCCGCGATGTCGTTTCCTCCTGATTTGACAATTCCTGTCATCACCCGCCGGGCCTTCTCCACGTCCGGCGCGATCTCCCGCACCGTATCCAGAAGCCCCGGAGCGTACCGCGACGCGGCCTCCACCCGTTCCACCTCAAGGCGCAAGCGCTCCGCCTCGAAGACCGCGGTGAGAAAGCCCTCGAAGCCGCCTTCGTAGACCAGCACCTCGGGCCCCGCCCCGATCTCCACCCCGATTCCTGGCCTCTCAGCCATGCGCCCCGATCAGGAGCGGCACGCCTTCGGGAAAGAGCGAGAGCTGGGTCGACTCGGGCCTGGAGAGAAGCAACGACCGGATCCTCTCTGGTCGCAGCTCCTGGAACTTCCCATGCCGGGACGGATCCAGGAGGAAAGGCCGGGCCCGCTTGAGCGCCACGCCGAAGCGCTTGAGGTGCTCGAAACGGATCTGCCCGAAGCGCCGGCTCTGCACGATCAGCTTCGCCGACTTCACCCCGATCCCCGGCACGCGAAGCACCATCTCATAAGGCGCGCGATCCAGGTCCACGGGAAAGACCTCCGGGTGGCGCAGGGCCCATCCCGCCTTGGGGTCGAGGTCCGGGTCGAGCTGGGGGTTCTGCGCATCCACGATCTCGTCCACCCCGAAGCCGTAGAAGCGCATCAGCCAGTCGGCCTGGTAGAGCCGGTTCTCGCGCCGCAGCGGCGGCGTGGAAAGCGCCGGCAAGCGGTTGTCCCGGTTCACCGGAATGTAGCCCGAGTAGTAGACGCGCTTGAGCTCCGGCCCCGTGTAGAGGAGCGAGGCGAGCTTCAGCACCTGGAAGTCGCTCTCGGGCGAAGCCCCCACGATGAGCTGGGTGGTCTGGCCGGCCGGCGCAAAGCGCGGCGCCTGCTTCGAGACCTTGCGCTCCTCGCCCCACTCCAGGATCCCTTGGCGGATCGAACGCATCGGCGTGAAGACCGACTGGAAGTCCTTCTCGGGCGCGAGGTGCTTGAGCGAATCCTCGGAGGGGATCTCAATGTTCACGCTCAGGCGGTCGGCGTAGAGGCCCGCCTGCCGCACCAGCTCCGGGCTGGCGCCGGGGATGGCCTTTAGGTGGATGTAGCCGCCGAAGCGGTGCTCGGTCCTCAGGGAGCGCGCCACCCGCACCAAGGCCTCCATGGTGTAGTCGGCCGTCCCGATCACGCCCGAGCTCAGGAAGAGCCCTTCGATCAGGTTGCGCCGGTAGAACTCCATCGTGAGTTCGACAAGTTCCGTCACCTTGAAAGTGGCGCGAGGAATGTCGTTGGTGCGGCGGTTGGCACAATACGCGCAGTCGAAGATGCACACGTTCGAGAGCAGCACCTTCAGGAGCGACACGCATCGGCCGTCGTCGGTGAAGCTGTGGCAGATCCCCGAGGCCGCGGCGTTTCCCATGCCGCCTTCGGGCGTGGCGCGCGAACTCCCGCTCGAGGAGCAGGAAACATCGTACTTGGCCGCCGCAGAAAGGATGGAGAGCTTCTTTTGCACAGATGAGCAATCTACTCAACTGAACAAAGGAGCACAAGGTTATTCGGTCAGGATGCTACTTCAAGCGGGTCGTGCCGAACCAGTCCAGCCCCTCGAGGGTCAGGTCGGGGTGGTAGGCCTGGACAATTCCTGTCATTCCCCCCAGCACCAGGCTCCAGCCTCCGGTGGCGATCACGCGCGCCTCGGGCATGTCTTCCTCTTCCCGGATGCGCTTGACGATGTACTCCATCATGCCCACATGACCCAGCAGGAGCCCCGAATTGATGGCGCTCTCGGTGGTGCGTCCGGTAGCCCTCTCGGGCACCTCGATGGCCACCTGGGGAAGACGCGCCGTGCGCCCGACCAGGGTCTGCATTCCCGTCTCGATTCCCGGGGCGATCACGCCTCCCAGGAAATGCCCCTTGCGCACCACGTCGAAGGTGGTGGCGGTGCCAAGGTCGATGACGATGGCGTCGGACAGTCCCAAGCGCTCCACGCCCAGCGCATTGGCCAAGCGGTCCGGACCGATCTGGGCCGGATTGCTGTAGGCGAGCGGGAACCCGCAGTTGGCCGCCGACAGGCTCGTGACCAGGGAACGCGGCGCCATGCGTTCCAGCGCCTTGCGCCAAGGACGATCCAGCGCCGGCACCACGGTGGCCACCACGCAGCGATCGATCTCGCTGATGCCGATCCCGTGCATGTCCAGGAAGCCGCGCACACGGAATTCGATCTCGTCGGAGGTGGAGTTCGTGATGGTGGTCAGACGCCACTTGCGCAGCAGTCTTCCGTCGCGGAAGAAGCCGAGGACGGTCTGCGAGTTTCCGATGTCCACGGCCAGCATCAGCATCTCCCCGAAATTCGGGGCCCGAAGCCGGGCGCTCCGACGATGGTCGCTCCCCAGCAATGGCGGAACGGTTGAATGACTCGGGAGGGACTTGAACCCTCGACCCACGGCTTAAAAGGCCGCTGCTCTACCGACTGAGCTACCGAATCGAACCTTTAAGCCGAATCGGCCTTCAAGGGGAGCGCAAAGATAATCAAAAATCAGAACAAGCTGAGAATCTGACTTCCGTATTTGATCAGGGCATCAGGGCGCGTCGCGACCCCGCCTCTGCCGATATCCAGCTCCGAAGTCCCTGCCGAGAGGCTTCCCGTAGGCAGCGTGACATGGAACGCAAGCTGAGCCGTCAAGCGATAGGGAATGTCGGTTCCATTGACAAGGCTCGAGGCGACCTTGGGCGCATTGTTCTTGAACCAAGAAAAGGGAATCGCCGTGGTGAATCTGATGGTATCCACCGATCCCCCCTTGATTGAAAAGGCCGGGATCGTGTCGTGAAACGCTTTCCCGGTCGTGATCGTCGTATCGCCCACATAGAAGTTCAGGACAGGCTTGGCATACTCGCTGCCAAAGGCCGCCGTGCCCGAATTGCCGCTGTTGTCGGCACGCACGTTGTAGGTGACGTTGAGCAGGAAGTCATCCAGCGAGATGCCGTTGCCGAAAGTCACCGCATAGATCAGTTCGGCAGTACTCTTCCTGCAACTGACCGAAGGCGTACTCCATCCCGCGTCGCTGAAATCGACCTTCGTGATATTGGCCATCGACTGGAGCCCGTCAACCAGGCCGCAACCTCCCAGCACGAGGAGGGAGATGGCTGCGAAACCGAGAATGGCCTTGCGCATACGGAGCCTTTGGTTAGAAGAGGAAGGTCATGGAGAAGCGCGTCTGGCCGTCGCGCACCGAATTGTCGACGTTGCCGATGAAGCTCACCGGCTTGATGTAGGCCGCATCCACCTGCAGGACGTCCGACACCGAGACGCCGATGCCGATGTCCAGCTCCTGCCGCTGACCGGCCGGATCGAAGAGCATGCCCGAGCGCAGCGCAAGCAGTCCCGAGTAGACGTACTCGGCACCGATGTTGTACTGGGCTTCTTCCAGATTGTGCCAAGCGATGTCCCCGGCCCCGGCGCCCGCCGGGGTCTTGCCCTCGCCCCACGGCTCGGAGATCCCGTAGTAGATGCCGTCGAGGATGCCGCGGGCCTGGCCGTCCGCATCGCGGCTCACGGTCTCGCGCGAGAAGTCCGCCGCGATCTTGAGCGAATGGACCGGATTCTGGAAGACCTTGTAGGCCGTACCGAAGCGCCAGGTCAGCGGGATCGGATCCGACTGCGACTTGTCGATGTAGAAGACCGACGGTCCGATGTTCTGCAGAAAGAAGCCGAAATCCAGCCCTTGCACGAAGGCGTTGCGACGGATCGCGCCCACGTCGAAGGCGTAGCTGGCGGCCGTACCATCCTGCTTCTGCCCGCCGATGGTGATGCCGGGAGCCAGGGCCGAGTAGAGGAACTTCAGATTGAGCCCAAGGCCCCAGTCGCGGGTCAAGCGCGTGCCGTAGGAGACGGCGCCGACCATTTCGTAGGAGCTGAACTTCTGGACTTCCTCGCCGGCCTCGTTGGTGATCGAGTTCTCGCCGAAGGACAGGAAGTTGATGTACCCGCCCACGGTTCCCCATTCCTCGACCGGGAAGGTCGCGCCGGCGAAGGTGTGGAAGAGGTCCTTGAGGTTGAGCGAAGGCAGCAGCGTCTCGTAGAAGAAGCCCAGCTGCGCATGGGCCTTGCGCTCACGCACGATGCCCACCGGCGTGGAGAACCAGAGGTCCTCGCCCTGGGCCACGATGGCGCCCGCCTCGGAGGCGCCCAGTCCGTTTCCGGCGTGGTAGTGGATCCAGCGGGCGTTGGCGGCACCGTCGGTCGTGGTCCGCGCACCGGCGGCCTTCTTGCTGGCCTCCTCCGGGAAGTACTTCCAGGCGCCCTTGTCGGTCGAGATCCAGACGGCGCCCTTCTTGTCCACGGCAAGCGACCGCACCTCGATGCCGGGGAACGCCACGCGCTCCCAGACCTTGCCGTTCCAGTGCGACAGGCCCGCGGCGTGCGCGACCCACAGGCCGCCCGAAGGATCGAAGGACAATGCTTTGACGGAATCCGACAAAAGGCCGTCGGCCGTGCCGAACATCTTCCAGGTGCTGGCTTCCTTGGTGATCTCCAGGCGAGAGAGGCCACCGTCGGCGGTTCCCACCCAGATCTCGCGACCGCGCGCATCGACCGCCACCGCACTGACCTTCTGGCTGCGCAGACCGAAGTTCTCGCCGAAGCGGCGGATCTCGAAGTCGCTGCCCTTCTGCTTGAGGCGCGCAAGTCCAGACTCGGTGCCGATCCAGACCGAGGCGCCGGCCGAGGCCAAGGCCGTCACGTTGTTCGAGGGAAGGCCCGCCGAGTCGAAGCCCTTCCAGGACTTGCCGTCGAAGCGGCGCAGGCCAAGCGGCGTGCCGATCCAGAGCTTGCCGGTCTCGTCGAGGTTCAAGGCGCGCACCGCCGACGGGATCGCCAGGGAGTACGGGAGCTTGAGGTCGACGAGGTCCTTCTCCTCGGAGGCCGAGGAAATTCCGTTGGCCTTGCGCACCTGCTGCATGAGCGCTTCGCGCGCCGCGGTGTCGAGAGGCCAGAGGTTGCCCAAGGCCCGTCGCATCACGGTCTCGACTTGATCGCCCTGGTCCAGCGAGACCACCGAGCCGTCCTTCCAGGCACGTCCGTCGTAGCGCCAGAGCCCCTTCTCGGCACCTGCCCAGACTTCGCCGCGATTGAAGAAGCTGGTGCGCTTGACGGCGCACAGGGCACTCACTCGCCCGCCGGTCAGCTGCGGCGTAAGCGACACTTCCCATTCGTCCGAGAGCGGTCCGAAGGCAAGTCCCGCCGGGTTCCAGTAGGTCGCGAAGACGTCGTCGGCCAAGGCCGTCGAGACTTCGCCCATACCCAGCTGCCGGGCACCCACCGGCATGACCAGCGTGATCACCGAGGAATTCTGGGCCAAGGCCGCACCGGCAAGAGCCAGGACGGCACATACGGACTTAGTCAGCTTGGACAAGGACGTCCCTCCAGTCGGGTGTCGGATAGCGGCCATCCTGGCCGGGCAGCATGGGACGCCAGTCGCCGACATCCCATGCGTTGCGCGCACGCAGCAGGATCGAGCAACCGGGACGGAACGGCGGGATCAGCTCCGGGTGGGCCGAGAGCTGGTCGCGAGTCACGTAGACGCTGGCATAGAACTTCTGGCCGAGCGCATCGCTTGCGGGAACCTCGTAATGGAAGGTGCGGATCTCCTGGAAGTCGCACTCCTCGATGGTCTTGAGGTTCTCCTCGATCTGCCGGTTCCACAAGGCAAGGAGCGCTGTCACCTTCTCATTGGACACGCCCTTGGACTCCAGATGCAGCTGCACCTCGCGGTCCGTAGGCTTGTTCAAGCGGATGGCATCGCGCGGATTGTGGCGCAGGCGGTAGATACCGCTGTTGTGGATCTGGTTGGAAGTCTGTTCTTCCTGGGAGCGTCGCTGAAGGGCGATGTAGAGCCCGGCGACAAAAAGGGCCACCAGCACAAGCAAGGCGGCACCGAAGATCAAGGCGTAGGTCATGGCAGCAATTTAGCGATTAACGAGGCGATAAAGCAGCATGCAAGATGTCAATCTCCTCATTCGTCGGCTTGGCAGCCTCGAAAGCCTTGCGGACGGCGCTTGCCGGGGAATCGGCCATGGCGGTCCCCTGGAGGGTCAAGGCAACCGGATCCCCCACCCTGCCCAACCTCAAGGTGACCACCTGCTTGTACAGGGTCCCCGAGAGCATCTGCAAGGCCACCGGGGCTCCTGCCTCGAGCCCCACGGCCAGCGAATCGCGGTCCCGCAAGGAGAGGCGACGCGCCAGCGACAGCCCCAGACCGGCCGTATCTACACCGGTAGGAGCCTTGATCCAGACCTGGGCCGGGACCTTGGCGCTGTCGCAGCCGCCCGCCCCGCTCAGGGCCAGGAGGAGAGCCGGCAGGGCGCTCATCCCTTGGTCACCTCGAACATGAGGAACTTGCGGTTGCGGATGGTCTCCTTGACCTTCACGCCCGGGATCTCCAGCTTGTTGCGCAGGGCGCGCGAGACGTTGGAGCTGGTCTTGTACTTGGCGCGCGGGGCCAGGATGGTGTAGTCCATCGTCTTGTCGGTGAGGATGTTCTGCTTGGAGCCGGGGAACTCGGCCTCGACCAGGTCCTCCAGGCCGTCCTTGACCTTCTCGGCGGTGGCCTCGTCGAACTTGCCGGTGACCTTGAGCACGACCTTGTACTGCAGCCCCTTGCGGGAGTCGGCCTTCCAGTAGTTGGTGACGCGCTGGAGCACCTTGTCGATGGCGTCCGAGGTGGCTTCCTCGGTGAGGGCCTCGTCGGAGGTGTTGGGGCGGGTCTGGGAGTAGCCGGTCTCGGTTCCCAGCGCACGGCCGGTGGTCGACTCGAAGGCCTTGACCACCAGGGATGCCTTGCGGCCGCCCTGGGTGTTGTCCACGGTGCCCGAGAAGGTGATGAAGATGTCGCTTCCCGAGGTCAGGGCGATCTTGTAGGCCACGTCCTCGTCCATTCCCTTGACGGTGCCGATCATGTCCACCTGGGAATTGAGGTTATCGGCCGCACGAGGGATCTGCACCTCGTACTGGCGGGCGGTGAGGTAGCTCTCGATCACGCCGGCGGTCTGCTGCGCCAGGCGGTTCTTGTCGAAGACCTCCAGCGGCGACTGCCCCTTCGGGGCGTCGGGGATCACCATGATGACGGGATTGCCGACGGCGTCGGCCAGTTCCTCGCGCGAGGCCATCACGCCCTTGGCGACCAGGAGATCGGTGAGGCTTCCCTTGTTCACGCGCACCAGGCGGGTGATCTCGTACTGGCCGTTGGCCAGCTTGCGCGTGGCGGTGACCTTGTCGGCGACCCAGCTCAGGTAGGGGCGCGGCTCGCGGTACAGCTCGTCGAGGACCGGGTCCATGCCCTTCCTCTCGGCCTCGACCGACACGATGCGGTCGGTCCACTTGAACATCACGAAGTCCAGGGCCACACGGGCGACATCGGCATCGGCCATCTCGGGATTGTCACCCACGCCGGTCGCCTTGACGGTGACCTCGGTGGGGCTGTAGCTCTCGACGAACGACGCCTCGAAACCGCGGGGACGGATACGCTTCTCGCTCTTGGCGGCGATCAGGGAAGATGCCAAGAGAACACATGCAACCAGACGCTTCATGGAAAACCTCCAACGAGAGAACCCTCTCGGCTATAAGGAACTAGAAAACTGAGCGAAAGTCAAGCGACCTGCTTGCCTCATGTGCTCCAGATCACAGGGAATGTGACGGAGGTCACAGGGGATCGCTCCGCAGCCTTGGGTTCAGAAGCGCAGCGCCAATCCGACGGAAGGCAGGAAGGTCCAGCCCTCGAGACTGATCGGGGCCATGTCGGGGACCTTGTAGGTCCCGTAGTCGGTGTGCCACAGGGACGCGCCGAGCGTGAGGTTGAAGACGCCCCAACCGGGCTGCACCATGCCGTGGACCCCGAAGGAGGCGAAGCGCTCCTGCGTCTCGGGGATCACCTCGGCCCGCTTCACCGTTCCGTCCACCTGGACATCGCTCACCGGCGTGAAGGAGTAGTCCACCTGGGTGAGAGCCACCCCCACTCCGCATCCGAGATTGGTGTGGAAGCCCTTCGCGCTCCCGTATTGCACGCCGAAGGCCAGCGGCACCAGCAGGTCCTGGCGCTTGAAGTCCATGCCCAGCGCCGTTCCGGCCTTCCCGGAGACCTCGAAGGATTGGGTCATGTAGCCCAAGCCCAGTCCGCCCGTCCACTCGCCGCTCCCGCCGTCGAGGAACTGCCAGCGCAGGTCGCCGCCCTTGCTGCCGGCCACGTAGCGGCCGCCCAGCTCGAAGCCGGCTCCGACCCCGACGCGCACCGCGACGTCCAGCGCCGAACCCGGCATGTCCAGCTGCGCCGCGACCAGAGCGCGCTCCAGCTTGCGAAGATCGCTGCGATCCAGCCCGGAGAGGTCGCTCTTGGCCTTGTCCAGGACATCGAAGTAGGGACCGATGCTTGCGGAAGGAAGCGACGCCACCTGGTCGGCCTGGATCTCGAAGGAGCCGGCCTCCGCCACGCGCCCGTCCCACAGGATGCTGCGCGGCGCACTGCAACCGGCCAACAGGGCAAGGAACGGGAAAACAGGAACGAGTCGCATCAAGCACGGCTTGCGGTACAGGGAGAACATCGCCGAAAGTTAGCTCGGGCGAACCCGTAAGGGAGGGCCCTCTTCCCGCCCTGTTCGCCCATTCCCCCTTTTGACAGGATCTGTCATGGGCTCGCCAAGCCTCCTCGCCTTTGACAGATTCCGTTCGTCCTGAGGCTCTCGAAGGATGGACGGAATCTGCCTGCGGCTGCGGGGTCTTGGCCCTGCGGGCGACGGTCGGGGGGAGGTTGGCGTTTCTTGTCCGTGCCGACGGCGTCTTGCCTTTGCACTGCGTGCCCGTTGTTCTGGGGCTCCACCCCAGACCCGGCTTGAAATCGGTTTGCAGGCGCTCCGCCCTGCACCCGGCCTAGGGCCACTGGCGGCCCTAGGAACCGCCACCCAGGGATGGCATCCCTGGGGACCCTGCATTTTCGCAGCACGCCAAGCCGACGGCCACCACTCGCGATCAGCAACCTCGTGTGCTCGAGAGGGCAGCTTGCCCCACGCGATCAGGATCGCAACATGGGGCCCCATGAAGGGTACTACACAGGGCCACTGACGTGGCCATTGCGCAAAACCTAGCGAAGGGCTAGAGCCAATGATCCATGCGCCCGTCTGCGTGTCCTTCACACAGACGCATTCTAAAATTTCGTGATTTTGATCGTTATGTTGCGGAATTTATGTTCAACGGATTGTTGATCTTTCCCGACACAAATGAGTTGCAAATCACGAGATTCAGCACCTAGATGATAGCCAATACAAACAGAATCGTCACGGCGCAATGGAGAAAGATATCGATAAAAATGGGACCAGTAGTGCCCCGAAAAATCCCGCGACGCATCCTTAAGCGCTACAACATTATCTACAACAATACGTTCATGTTGCAAATCCTGCCATCTATATCCAGCCCCACCGCCTAGCGGATTGACAAATACGGCTCTAGACAACTTAGCCCACAAAGAAGTTGCGCTAGATATATTGTAATACCGCTGTCTCAAGCCAAAACCTTTCCCATCACGCACCTCAAACATAACATTTTTTATTTCCCTTCCATCCAACTCTCCTGCAATTTGCCTCACGGAATCAAACGAGTAATCAAATCGTGCATCATACCCATACAAAGAAGAGCCCCATTGACTCCGCGGATTAAACTCAAACGAGGACACCCCTTTAAGGCCATCCAAGTCACGCCCCCGCTCAACAGTTTGTGCCACCCTAGAACTTGAATCCCTAGACAAGCCTAGAGAATTCAAAATCGAAATATACCCAAAATACCCACCAATAGTCCACCTAGCAGAATACACATACAATCCCGAATCCGCGCAATAAACTACCGCACCCCTCGAATGGAATGAATCTTTACAATCAACCCCCACACAGGAAGCACGAAAGCACAGACGGCTTCCAAATCTATAAAAATCCGGACTCGATATCGCCTTCACGCACCCCATCTCTGGATAAGCTATTCTTTTCGCTTGTATCCACGATACGGATGGAATCTTGACAACGGGAAGAATCTCGTGCCTTTCGGTAATATTCAAGCAGCCTAATGCCTGATCATGCCCCAGGCTCGCTGGACTAATGTAAACTTTCCGCAGAACATTTTGATCCAATCCCGAAAGACCATACGGATCAAAGCAATCCCAACTTTTATAATACGACAATTCTGCGAATGAAAGCGTTTCTTGCATATATGCTTGACGAACAAAAGACTTTTCAAAAGAAGAAGCCACGTTCAAATAAAGGAATATAAAACAAACTAACATCTCACGGGACCACCACAGGAAAATTAACAGATTCACCCACTTTGAAAATCTTAAAATCCTCTAAAGCATAGCGGGATTTTTCCAACGTAACCGCACCAGACTGCGGATCAATTACAGGATTTGCAAGTATAAAATTATATGGCTCATTTCCAATTATTCCGCGGCGAGATCCATTTTGAGAAACCTGCGTCGCACGAGGATCATCCATCATATATTTCGAAGAGAAAAATACAACATCCGTTGCCGATCTATTCCTGCCGACGCCCATATCCCACTGTCCTTCCCGATACTCCCCTCCACATACAATCGTATAATCCAAATCTCCAATCACTGAAATACGCCATGCCGAGGAAAAAGCCAATATACCAGGCTCAAGACCTCCACGGCAAGAAAACTCAATAAATGAAGCATTCTTCTCAAATGAAGTCGCAGAAGGATTTGGCACCCATGACTTTTCATCCCCGACAATAGGAAATCCCTGTCCACTTCCGTGACCAAAATAGACTACCCTTGCAAGCTTATTCTGCCCTCCCGCGTATCGCGCAACAACGGCATTCAGATAATCACCACATCCACCACCATTTACCAAATACCTGCCACAATCTACATAAACAATATTCTTCAGGCCATCACCCAAACTCACCAAATAATCCCTGTAAATTTGAGATGCTTTTCTTGCACCCACGATGTAGTTGTCATTAGCATCTATCAACGGTCCCGATACAAGCAATTGAGTTGAACCAAGTATCCTCGCCCGCATCTCCAAAATAAACTTATTATTCTCACTCTGTGCAGTCCCACCGTTTGAAAGCTCGAGCCAAAACACACCTTCACCAATTTTCGCCGTAGAAGTCGCACTTACAGAAAATGAGTTATTAGTCAAAGTAGATGTAGCAACTGTGAATGGGCAGCCAGCAATGCCCCCTGTACCCGAACACCCAATTTTTTTAATGGCCGTTTTCACTGCGGAACTAGGCAGCAATAAATTCCTCGAAAGCGTAAAGTCCCGGCGTTCATTTGGAAGCATTTCTGCGACATTCCTACGCCGAATGCCTTCTGGAGAATTATTTACACTTTCAACCATCGATGACTTTCTATCAACACCACCACGCATCCTTATACAACGACTTTTTTCCAAGCACATTTCAAGCAAGTATGACTCCAAATTTTCATTAGAAGATTCTACCTGCGAGAAACCGACGGCAGAGGATTTAGCTCGCCCCCACAATCCGCGTTCATGTAGATGAGTATAAATTGATCCAACCGGACTCCCTACTTTCCCTGCCATATCAAGAGAATAAGACACCGAGCCATCTTTCGAGACCGCATCATTCGGAGCTAATGGCAGGAATTGGTTTGATGAATTTTTCACATACAAATCAACATTTTTCGAAGTCTGAATGGCAAGCTTTGCCATTGAACTAATATCACTTATTTGAGGACTCGAAATCAGAGTCCAACCATCAGCACTTAATAACGCATCATTTTGAATAAAATCAATAACCATACCAGCTTTCAGGCCATTCTTGAGGCGGCCATTTAATGAATAGGTACCAGAGCCCAAAAGGATCGCAAATGCATCAGATATAGATTCTCTCTTTTTAACTTCTCCCCAACCTTCAGCTAAGAACTGTTTAAACTCACCTCCTGACATTTCAGTGACCCCGCGCATCATAACTACAACAGCAGCAACAAATCGATGAAGATCCAGATCTTTTCCAATAGGAGGATTGAAGTCAGGTACTTCATTCGTCTTTGGGCTATTCAAAATTCCGACTACATCTCGCGAAGCATCGCGCACCCAATCCGAACCTGAAGACAACGGAAGTGAATAGTAATAATTATAGCCATCAAATTTTGTACCAGACTCCCCGCTGGGCAGCCCTCCAATCATAGAAATATCAATATTAGAGGGCCTCCCTGGGATCAAAATAAAATTCTCCCCCCACTTTAAACCGCCGCCATCGACAAAGGAATATCCTCGCCACTCAGAATACGGAACATTTGGATCATTCGTAACAGTAGACAGAAGATCATTTGAAAAAACCCGCAATCCTCCACTGCTCAATTGAGATGCTATCGTTATTAATTCATTTCCAGCCACATAGGAGCGTCCATCGATAGCTACTTTTGTTTCAAACGGATAATGATCACCAGACTCAAGCTCTCCATCCTGGCATATCTGCTGTCTAACTCTCAACAACGTCGCAAATTGATCTTGTTTAGCTCCCATTTTATCAAAATCAACACGTTCCACAATCGGTCGACTTTGTAAGCAGTCATTCGTGCCAACCTGCGCCTTATAAACATTCCGTTCAAAGTTCACCTGATACACAAAAGACGTAATCCATTTTGTCTTGTAATTATTTCCTCCCAATGAGGTTTCAAGCTTACAGCGATAGCCCATCGCATAAACGGAATATGCCACATTTGGATCTAATTCTGTGAATCTAACCATAGCCTTTCCTGAATTGTCAAATTTCCCTATTGACGATCGCGTGTCACCTTTTCCCGTTTTCCCATATGCAGCAATGACATCAAGCCGCGGCGCCGAATTCGTGCTGATTACCACCACGGAATATTCAGGGTTCATTCCGACTGTACCGGCCATTTTGACTGTTACAATCAATGAATTCGCATTAACATCAACTTTTTCAATGGCTACACTTTTTGTTTCTTGCCTTTCATCATCACACGCACTTCCAACTGGAAACGAAGTCGTCGCATACGCGCTATTCAAGAACAGTATCACCCCGAATACAATCATTCTTTTGGCAGAACTCATACGATCCATCATTTCCTCCAAAAAAGCAAAACGCCATAATTCATTGATCACCAATCGCCTCACCATCCCTCACCTGCCCGCCCCACTCGACGACCGTGAATCCACGGCGCGCAGGCTTGGTCAAGACTGGGGGATGAAGCCGGACATAGCTTTTCAGCTTTCGGAAGGAGAGAGCGACTCGCAGCATGGTCGTCGGAGTCGGAGAGACGCTCAGCGGGTGCGCTTGGGAAAATTCCTGATCGAAGAACTGGATCATCACCCAAGGTGAATTCACCAAGGAATGCATCCAGAAGGTCACGCATTCCTGACGCTCCCGGAAGTTCAAACCCTTGAGCTCCAGAAGGGAATCCAGGACCTGCGCAAACTCGCTGCCACGCACCACCACACCCGTATCGGAAGCCGGGGGCACCCAATTCTTCCCCTCCCAATAAAGGCCATAAAACTCCTTGCCACTCTTACGTTCCACCAAACGGCCATCCGGGTACGCCTGTACTTGCCACCTCCCTGAATCGTCTTTGGGATACGTCATCGCCAAGGACGACACGGGTCCGATTCGGACATCTACAGGCATCGCAGAGTCTGGATAGAGGTAGATCATGGGTTTGAGATATATTTGCTTGGGATCTTCAAGATCCATGTAACCAGGCAAACGTTCTGTATCCACGTAGCCAGGCATAAGTTTACGAATTTCCTCGTCTTTATTATTCTGCCATAAGGAGTCATTTCGCGCACGTTCCTTCACCCCAGCCAGCCCATTCTCTCGTCTTTTTGGGGTTACCACTTTTGCATTCGAACGACGAACAAACCGCTTCCCCGTCGTGAGAGAAGGTCGATAAGAGCATGAGGCACTATCACACATCGCCACAACTTCATATATACCACCAGAGTTTCCATTATAATACCAAGCAAAACCAAGCCGCCCCTTTTTAACAAACCATTTCGAAGGAGCGGATAAAAAACAATCAAGCAAATAAGCCCCATTTTCCGACCACTCTATCAAGAATACTCTTTCATCATCAGCAATGCCGGGCCGAATCAGACAAAATTTACTCCCAGAAACCTCAATCACATTCGAATAACTAAGCCAATCAATCGAAAATCCCGAATCTCGATGTGCCCGCCTGATTTTCTGCACCATATTTTCGAAAATAGGATCAGATTTTACCTGATGATTTGCGCTTATAACCACATCCCCTGCTATGCTGGAGATCGCAGGGAGGCACAGCAACAAAGTCAATCGCATCCATTTCATAAGTGTGGACATGATAGTCATCAGCTCATTCTGCCTCACCATCCCTCACCTGCCCGCCCCACTCGATGACCGTGAATCCACGGCGCGCAGGCTTGGTCAAGACCGGGGGATGAAGCGGGACATAGCTTTTCAGCTTACGGAAGGAGAGGGCGACACGCAGCATGGTCGTCGGAGTCGGAGAGACGCTCAGCGGGTGCGCTTGAGAAAATTCCTGATCGAAGAACTGGATCATCACCCAAGGAGAATTCACCAAGGAATGCATCCAGAAGGTCACGCATTCCTGTCGCTCCCGGAAGTTCAAACCCTTGAGTTCCAGAAGGGAATCCAGGACCTGCGCAAACTCGCTGCCACGCACCACCACACCTGTGTCGGAAGCCGGGGGCACCCAATTCTTCCCCTCCCAATAAAGGCCATAGAACTCCTTGCCGCTCTTGCGCTCCACCAAACGGCCGTCCGGGTACGCCTGCACTTGCCACTTCCCAGAATCGTCCTTGGGATAGGTCATCGCCAAGGACGACACGGGTCCGATTCGGACATCTACAGGCATTGGAGAATCAGGGTAGAGGTAGATCATGGGTTTGAGAATCATAGGCTCGCCACATTCAAGCCCATGTCGTACATACCCGACAATTCCACACGATTTTTCTCCTTGACGTTGATAATCCCTTTCAGAAATCAATACATTCATCCTGGCTTGGATCACCGAATCACCATCACCCGGCAGAGAATCAACAAGTCCAGGGTACGAGCAATTATAATTATAGCAATATGTAAAACCAACACCAGAAGTCACAGCCAGTTCAATTTCACTTATGCCATTCACATTCCACAACAGCGCATTCTTACGTCTATACATCAATACCGAATCCGGGGGGCGGAAGAAATAATCAACCAAGAATAATTTACTTTTTAGATCAAAAAGATAAGTAAATCCTTTCTTACTCGTCGGAGACTTCACGAGAATCAAGTTTGAGCTATCCAGAAATGGCCTTGATACCCAAAAAGAATCCGCAACATTGTTACGGCCCTTATAAAGCACCTTTTCTAAAATATAGACCTTCGAAGCAACGGTTTGAGCAACCGAAGAGTCAGCCAATTCCCACTTAATTGGATATGGGGGATTTTTCCCAAAAAAACAAGAAAGAAACAAGACTACATTTACCATGCACAGCTTCCTCCTCGCAGGCAATCAAGCGACGTTGACAGCGGAAGTGGGCCCGCCTGCAGAGCCAATGAAGATGGAATAGATCCCTTATTTCGAACTGCAGCAGTCGAGTTTTTAGGATCGATTTGATACTCCGAAACATCAGCAGGAAGTTGATACCAAGGATACAGAATCGCCCCATTCTTTGAATCATAACCAGTAATTGAGGTTGACGAACTAATACTTTGCCCTTCCTTAATTGAAGACAAACCATACATATATTTTCCATCAATAGTTTTTTTGGGATATTCCGCAACTGCCAACCAATTAAATCCAATCACAGGAACGCGCCATTTTTCAGCCAAGCGTTTTGCTATAGGTTCACCATACTCATGAACAGCTTTCATCGTATAAGGCACTTCAATAGGTTTATTACCAGCAGAATACCCCTTGATCCAATAAGCAGCACCATAGCACTGAAAAAGGTTAATTCTCGCCACCGGATCAAATTTCCCTAAAAAGTCTGGAACCGTCCCTTTTGTATCAATTTTCAATCCATCAAAAAAGCCCAAATGCTCCCCTGATTCCAACTTCCCAAGCCACAATCCTGCCGCTGAGCCATGCCCAAAGAACGAAATCTCACGCGTAATCCCAGAAGACAATAGCCTATTTAATTCTAAAAATGACACGCCATAGCCTTTTGCCATCGCAGTTCCAGATTCGCTAATTTCTATATCTCTGAGCTTTTTACCAAACAGCGGTCGAATCCGAATAACTTCAGGCTTCCCTCCTGAAGATACGATTGTCTTCGCGTAAAGCTCAGCTAATCCCTCCATCATTTTCTCAGCTGCATCACCCGCACCACCATAGCCTGTAACAATATACTGATGAGAAGGATAAATCATCAATGGCACATCATGAACATATTTCACAATACTACCTTTCACTTTTCCCGTTTCAACTTTTTGATCTGACGAAATCCAATACTGCTGTGATGCGCTTTGCGTCAAAGGCGGCACATGAATATTCAACCGAGATACAGACAAGTCCGCGAGCAAATTTGGAATGCATCCGTCAAAGCATTTGATCTTCGGATTCACAAAGCCTGGAAGTGCGCCAGCGTCAACCGAATAGCTATACGTTTCATCCGAAATCAATCGAAACTTAAAATCATCAGGCAAATACTGCAAGAAATCAGCGTCTTTGGGGTATGACTTTTTAAGTTGATCAGAAACCTTGATAAGACTTTTAGAATTAATCGTACCAGAAAATCGAGATCGAGCATTTTTCGCACCAGTACGACTCACAATAACCGAATAATGCCGTTCATCGAGACTCTGATCTTTCATGGAAACACCCTCAATTGGTCGAGCCCACAAGCCACCATCAAGAATGCTATTCCAAGTCACAGAACCTCTATCAAAAGAGTAAGACATAAAATCACTTTGTGACGAAGCTTCAGCTTCCCATGTCGGATCGGTAGTGCGATATCCATTTCCACCAATCGCGCAAAATGCGCCTTTTTTGTCCCTATAATACAACCCAACATTATTCGAATGAGAAACGTTCATCTTTTCAGAAGGAATATGCGCTGATTTCCCTGAAAGAGAAGAAGGAAGAAGAGCGATTCTAGAATATACACCAGATGTGAGTTCCACCTGCACATCCACAACGCGCTCAAAATTCGCGAACCCATCTTCAAGCGATCCCATGTTCCGATTTACCGCAAATTTCCACAGTTCAAAAAAACGATCATCATTGGTTGTTTTGCTAGAAAGAGTCGGCAATGAAGAAAATTGGGAAACAACATCTCCAAGTTCTCCAAGCGCGACTACATTCGCCTGCAACAAAAAGAAGGCCATAAATTTTGCATTCAAATAATTTCCATCTAAAAGCACATTATCATATGTACCAGTTTGAGCCAGAATTAGCCTAACCAATTCATCTACTGAACTTTCAAAAACAGATTCTTTACTTGGAACCAGAGACTGGCTTAAGCCAGATTTAACAGTGACGCCAGCGACAGATCCATCTTTCCTACCTAATGAAACAAAAAGTCCTTCAGGGAAATTTTCCGCCGAGAATTGATAATAAAAATAATAAAAATCGCCATGTTCAAACTGAAAAACACTATCTGAAGGCCTACTAGTTTCCAGTAGACGAGAGAGACCATAGGAATTCAATGGGAATTTTTTATTAACCGGCCCTGGCGTAAATTCATACTTGTAATAACGAGAAAAATTAAATATCAATTCACACTCGCTACCACATGCCGATTTCGAGAACGCAACAACACCATCAATAGTCCTTGTTGAAGAAGGAGCCGGATTCGTAATCAGCCCTTTCCCTGGATCTGAGAGACTGTAAGCAAAAACCGACATTGATTTATCTTGAGAAGACGTTCTTTCCAGCACTCCTCCATCTTGATAAATTGATAATTTTGACACATTCATCGATACAGTCGGATCACATTTGTATCCAAAAACAGATGCAACAAACGTGGAGAGATGTTTTGTTTCAATCCCTGGTATCACATAATTCCCACTTGCATTTTTTCCCAGCTTCGCAAGTTCAAAAGAAGAAACCATTTGACCTGCAGAGGATTGACTCCCGTAAATCGCGGCAAATTTAGTAGTTGCCAAATTATTTTCAGACAAAACAACAACAACATAATTCGGATCTTCGTCATCAACAGCTCGATCAATCTTAACAACAAGATTGATTTTTTTTGAAACCAAGTCCAAGCTCGACTCAGCATTCACAATCTCTGGCGTCCTAACCTTTCCGATTACACTGCATGCACTTTCAACAGGCAACATTTTCGAAAAGAATAGAACACTCATCAACGCAGCCACTATAGCCATCACTCACCTCCATCGCATCACTACATCATTGAAAAAGCACACTAGCCCGCGATAAATCTTCAAGAAGAGCAATCATCGTTTGCCTTTTCTAGAAAAGCCACGACAATCTGCACTGATGTGAGATTGCCGTTCCTCGTTAGTCACACTCAACGATCCTGCAGATCGCCGCCCGAACTCATCACTTCCCAAACCCCACCAAGCGCCTCACAGAGCCATCCATGCTGCGTTCGATGAACAAGCCACGCCCTTCTTGGACTTGCTTGCCATTCAGATCATACCGCCCCTGAATGCCAACCTGCCCTGCATTGGCACGGCGGGAAATGCCAACGTTTGCTGGCGCCTTGGTGGGATATCCAGAAATACTTGCACTTTGCGCTGAAAATCCATAAGCAATAATAGCTTCATCTTCTGGATTTGCCGAAATGACAACCGGGCCATGATCCAAAGAGAATGCTTCCCCCTTTCTCGAAGGCAAATGCAAAATATAGCCAGAAGCGACCGAGACCCTTTCATTAACCATTTTGAAATTTCGATATTCCCCATGAATAGAATTCCCCGAAAGCCCATAATACCCACCAGCCCATGGATTGCAGAGATTGGCAATATACGCATACGTCGTATCTTTGACCGCCATATTCATAGTTCGATATGTCGGAAGTTCGTATGGATACGCCCCATTATCATTCAAATCGCACACACCATTTGAAACCATGCAACCAACTTCGGAGGCATAATACTTGAAGAACCCAGAGAGATCCAACTTTACAGAATCCGCAGCTTTGGTCATCCACTGTTCTTCCGGATACAAGAAACTCTGTGTCACATTTCTCGACCGCAATTCCCACAACTTGCGGATCACCCCATCGCCAGCGTACTTGGCCATGGCGCGAAGGAACAGGGCTTGCCCATTGCCTTGGAAGACTCCACCATTCAACAGCGCCAGAAACTCCTGATTGGTTTGACCCGTCCCCCTGCTGACGGACGTCACGATCAGGTAGGTTTGACGTATGACAGAGACTCCCAAGTCCACTCGTAGGACACATGACGCCGCCTTCAAGGAACGTGCGGTCCAGATGGCCCAA